>Ga0079224_100011312_pt1 | contig 12285 bp, 7 predicted proteins | sample Stecom2015_FD_80414 | JGI IMG/M metagenome (GOLD analysis project Ga0079224, IMG submission 80414) | Agricultural soil microbial communities from Utah to study Nitrogen management - Steer compost 2015 | ecosystem: Environmental > Terrestrial > Soil > Agricultural land | place: USA: Utah... | reverse complement strand
GCGGTCACCAGCGGCAGCAGCTCGCGCGTCAGCAGGTAGCCGGCGAGGTAGTTCACGGCAAAGTGCAGCTCGTGCCCGTCGGCGCTCACCTGGCGGTCGCCGCGGTTCCAGATGCCGGCGTTGTTGACGAGCACGTCGATGCGCTCGTAGTCGCGCCTGATCGCCGCCGCCAGACCGCGCACCGCATCGAGCGACGCGAAGTCGGCCGCATAGAACCGCGCGCTGCCGCCGCGCTGCGCGATTTCGGCCGCGACCGCCTCGCCACGCTCCCGGTTGCGTCCGTGCACGATGACATGCGCGCCGAGTTCGCCGACGCGCAGCGCGACCTCGCGGCCGAGACCGTCGGTCGAGCCGGTGATCAGAATCGTCCGCCCGGCGAGCGGCCGGTCGGTCTGCGGCGAGCCGGCCGTCCAGGCAACAGCCGTCATCACGAGAGAGGCAGCGACGATGTGTGTGAGAGGCATCGTTCGTGATGATAGGCCAGTCTGCGGCGCGCTGCGCACGGAATCCGGAGCGTGGTACAAGACGCTCATGGCTCGACTCATCTATTCCGTCGCGGCGAGCCTGGACGCGTTCATCGCCGGACCGCAGGGCGACTACGACTGGATTCCGATGGATCCCGACATCGACTTCGTCGAGATGTACCGGAGCTTCAGCCGGATCGTGATGGGCCGCGTCTCGTGGGAGGTCTACCAGGCGTCCGGCGGCAGCCCGGGGCCGCAGCTGCCGATCATGGTGTGCTCGCGATCACTGCCCGAAGGCACGCGCGACGGCGCGACCTTCGTGCACGATGCGGCGGCGCGGGTGGCCGAGCTGAAGCAGCGCGACGACAAGCCGATCTGGCTCTGGGGCGGCGGCGTGCTCTTCAGGGAGCTCGCCCGCGAAGGTCTGGTCGATGGCGTGCAGGTGGCCGTCGTGCCGATCCTGCTCGGCGGCGGACTGCCGCTGTATCCACCCGGTGGCCCGCGGCTGCCACTCCGCCTGACAAAGCAGCAGCACTACCCGAAGTCGGGCATCGTCGTTCTCGACTACGACGTCGTCCGCGGGTGAGGGCGGCGCGCCGGACTCACCCCGTCAGCGCCTGCCGGCAGTAGTCGAGGCACCGGCGGACCTCGGCGACCGCGTTCGAGCCCTCGGGAATCTGGTATTCGAGCTCGATCGTCGCGGGAATGTCCCAGCGGTTGTCGCGCACCATCTGCAGGATCTCGCGGATCGGCGTCTGGCCCCGGCCCCACGGCAGGTTCAGCGCACAGTTCTCCGGCAGCATCCGGTCCTTCAGGTGGAAGCTCGAGATGCGCGCGTGATACTTCCGCAGGAAGTCGAGCGGCGTGCCGCCGCGGTTGCCACCGGCGACCATGTGGCCGAAATCGACGTTCGCCATGTTGCCGGGCGAGATACTGAACGCCTCGTCGAAGGCCGTCATGCTGCCCTGCAGGTGCGTGTGGTAGGCGACGTAGATCTTCTTCTTCACCGCCCAGTCGCCGAGCCGCCGGAGCTGCGCGCGCGCTCCCGGGCCGCCCGGCAGCTCGAGCGTCACGTGCGTCGCGCCGAGCGCCTCGGCCACGGCAAAGGTGAACTCGAGATCCTCGTCGGTTTCCTGCCGGACGTCTTTCACCGCATAGATGGTGACGCCAGCGTCGTTGTACATCTTCCGCAGGTCCCTGAAGATGTCCATCGACAGCGACATGCGCCACTTGCGCTCGGCCTCGGCGGCGGCCAGCTGCTCGGGGCTCTGCGCCCCGCGGCCACCCCGGCCGGTCGGCGGCGGCTCGTCGTCGTAGACGGGATCGGCGCCCTGTGATCCGGGCGCGCACGCCACACCGTTCCACGACGCGGTCCGCTGCGGCTGATTCCCCTGGCCACGACCTCCCCCGCGACCCGCACCGCCGCCTCGCCCCTCGACGACGGGTGGCTGGAAGCCGGTGCGCCGGCGGGCGTAATCCATGACGGGAGCGCCCATCAGCTCTACGGCACTGATGCCCGACTCGACCGTGTAGCGGAGAGTGCCCTCGGCCGTCTGATCGGGCATGCGGCGGAAGCTGTAGGTGATCGTGCCGACCTGCACGCCGCTGATGCGGGAATCGGGCCTCGCCTGCAGCCCCGCGGTCGCCGGCCAGCGGGTACCGGCCACTGCGGCAGCCGGCACAGCCAGCGCGAGCCTGCCGAGCTCACGTCTCGTCAGCATCGTCGTTCTCCAGGAGCGAACAATTGTGCGGTCGGAAGAGCGTAGGAGAAAACGGTGCGTTCTTTCAATGCCGGCCGGGTGAATACTTCTGAAAAGGCCTGAAAGGCCCTCCTGACAAGGGGGGTAGCCAGCACGGTCGACAGGTAGTATGCTGCGCCTCACCGTGCAACCTTCTGCGTCGCCCCGGTTCTACCGGTTCGGGCCGAACGTGCTCGATTGCCTGAGGGGGGTGTTGTGGCAGGAGGGTGTCGAGGTCCCCCTCACGCCGCGCGTGCTCGACATCCTGGTGACCCTCGTGCGTCATCACGGCGAGGTTGTGACCAAGGACGACTTCATGCGCCTCGTCTGGCAGGGCGCAGCCGTCGAAGACAACAACCTCGCCCGCCAGATCAGCACGCTGCGCAAGCTCCTGCACGAACGCCCGGATCAGCGTGAATACATCGCGACGGTCGCCGGCCAGGGCTACCGCTTCGTCGGCACCGTCACCGCCTTCGACGAGCTGCCCGACGACCTGCTGCCCCTCGTCGGACGCGCGCGCGCGGCAACGGCTGGAGGCGATCACGGCGCACCGCCGACGGGTGTGACGACGAGCGTCGACGCGAACGCATCGGCAGCGCCGGTGGCCGCCGTCGCATCGGCGGCAGCGTTCGGAACGTCGCCTGCAGCCGCGACAGCTGAAGCACCGGCGGCGCCGCCGGCCACGATCGCGCAGGACGGCCACGCGTCACCGCGCGCGCGCAACACGGTGCAGACGGCGCTGCTCGTCGGTGCCGCGGCGTCGCTGCTCATTCTGCTGGCCACGGCCTGGCCCGATGCGCCGACCAATGCCGCCCCCGTCAGCCGCGCCTTGTGGCAGGTCACCTACGGCCCCGGCGCGCAGGTGTCGTCGGCCTGGTCGCCCGACGGCACGAAGCTGGCGCTGGCGTCGGATCACGACGGCAACTTCGACATCTGGATTCACGGCCTCGGCGACGAAGAGCCGCGTCGGCTCACCGACGAGCCGGCGCACGACTGGCAGCCCGACTGGTCGCCCGACGGTGCGTGGATCGCTTTCCGCTCGGAGCGATCCGGCGGCGGCATCTACGTCGTGCCGGCTGAAGGCGGCCGCGAGCGGCGCATCGCCGCGTTCGGCTCGGCGCCGCGGTGGTCGCCGTCGGGCCGGCACCTGCTCTTCACCCAGGCTGCCCCCGGCGCGACGGGCGCCGTCAAGCCCTTCATCGCCGGGCTCGACCATGCCCCGCCGCGGCGCGTCGATCATCCGGCGCTGGCCGACCTGCAGATCGCGGCGGTCGCCTGGGCACCCGACGGGCGCCTGTCGGCGTGGGGCCGCACCGGCACCCGCTGGCGGTTCGTCACCGTGCCGATCGATGCCGCGGGCCCGGTGACGGAATCGGTCGTACCCGAAGCCCTGCAGTCGGACGCAGCCCCCGTGCTCGGCGCGTTCAGGTGGAATCCTACCGGACGCTTCCTGTACTTCGAGGGACGTTCGGACGGCATCCGGAACCTCTGGCGCGTGACGGTCAATCCCGTCACGCTCGCGTGGACCGGCGTACCGGAGCGGCTCACGGTCGGTCCCGGCAACGACATCCTGCCGGCGCCCTCGCCCGACGGTTCGCGCCTGGCCTTCAGCGTCGACACGAGCCGGCCGGCGCTCTGGGCGTTCCCGTTCGACGCGGCGCGCGGCGTCCTCACCGCCGACGGTGAACCGCTCGTCGCCGGTGAGCCCGGCCGGTCCGGCGCCGACGCGACGTCGGACGGCACGCGCGTGCTCTATCGCGTGCAGCGCGCCGACCGCCAGGAGATCTGGCTCTGGCACCAGACGCACGGCGCGCGGCCGCTCGTCTCCCGTCGCGGGTGGAATCACTCGTCGCCGCGGTTGTCGCACGACGATCACCTGGTCGCCTATCAGAGCAGTCGCCGGACGATCGATGCCGGGACCGAGCGACGCATCGTCGTCCTCGACCTGCGCGACGGCACGCCGCGCGAATCCGTCCTGGTAAACCTGACCGGCGATCAGCAGATCGTTCCGAGCGACTGGAGCCGCGACAACGGGACGATCCTCGCCGCCTGCCGTCCGCGCGCCGGCGCGTCGTTCGGCATCTGCACGATCGCCGTCGATCGCCCTCACCAGCAGCGGATGCTGACAGCGCGCGCGAACGTGCACCTGTATCAGGCGCGATACTCACCGGATCAGAAATGGATCAGTTTCATCGGCGTCCCGGCGTCGGATCCGAGCGTCAGCACGATCTATATCGTGCCGGCCGAAGGTGGTGAGTGGCTGGCGCTGACCGACGGCACGGCCTACGACGACAAACCGCGCTGGTCGCCCGACGGCCGCGTCCTCTACTACGTATCGAATCGTGACGGGCGCTTCGAGGTGTGGGGCCGGCGTTTCGAACCGGAGACTGGCCGTATCGTCGGCGACGCGTTCCGCGTCACGTCGTTCGAAGGGTCGCGGCGCATCCTCTCGCCGTATCTGGCCGACATGGAGATGATCGTGACGGCCGATCGCCTCTTCCTGCCGATGTACGAAGTGTCGAGCCGCATCTGGATGCTCGATCAGGTCGATCACTGATCGCCGGATCAGCGGCTGTTTCAGCGGTTTTCGGGCCTTTCAGATCTTTTCAGACCCCGGCCTAGATTTTTCCGGCGCATCGGTTCAGGCTGCCGCCATCGGAGGTCAGCCTATGAAATTCGCAGGCAGGGTCCTGCCGGCGTTGGTGCTCTGTGCACTGATGCTCGGCGCTGCCCCGTCGTCGGCCCAGATCACCACAGGGACCGTCGCGGGGACCGTTCAGGACTCGTCGGGCGGCGTCATTCCCGGCGCCACCGTCGTCCTGATCAGTGAATCGCGAGGCACCCGGAGTGTCCCGGGCGTCACGAACGCGAGCGGGGACTACGTCTTCCCGAACATCACGCCCGACACGTACACCATCGAGGTCACGATGCCGGGATTTGCGACGCTGCGGCGACCGGGTGTCGTCGTCAGCGGCGGCGAACGCGTGGTCGTGCCCGTCCTGACGATCTCACCGGGCGGGGCGAGCGAAACGATCGAAGTCACCGCCGAAGCGCCGCTCATTCAGGCGCAGAGCGGCGAGCGCTCCTTTACGGTCTCGACCCTGCAGGTCGAGAGCCTGCCGCTGGCGGGTAACCGCAACTTCGCGGCGCTCACGGCCCTCACCCCGGGCGTCGTCTCGGGCGGCCAGGGCGGCACGCGCCTCGGCGGGGGCGGTCAGAACAACATCATGATGGACGGCATCTCGGCCATGGACACGGGCAACAACGGCCAGATGCTCCAGATGAACATCGAGTCGATTGCCGAGGTCAAGGTCCTCTCGCAGGGCTACCAGGCCGAGTTCGGCCGCTCGTCGGGCCTGCAGATCACGGCCGTCACCAAGAGCGGCACGAACCAGTTCCACGGCTCGCTCTACGACATCGAAGACAACTCGGACTGGAACACGAACAGCTGGCAGAACCAGAAGAACGGTGACCCGAAGCCCGAGTCGAAGCAGCGCACGTGGGGCTACTCGATTGGCGGGCCCGTCGGGCGACCCGGCGGCACGAACAGGCTGTTCTTCTTCTACAGCCACGAGTACCGGCCGTCGACGAGCGGCGGCAACATCAACCGCTTCAGGGTGCCGACCCTGCTCGAGCGTCAGGGCGACTTCTCACAGACGCTCGACAACAACGGCAACCTGTTCAACCTGATCCGCGATGCCTCGACGGGCCTGCCGTGCACGGCGGCCGACACGTCCGGCTGCTTCCAGGACGGCGGCGTGCTCGGGCGCATCCCGCAGGATCGCCTCTATCAGGTGGGTATCAACCTGCTGAACCGGTATCCGCTGCCGAACGTCGAGCAGCAGCCGGGCTCGAACTACAACCTCGAAATCCCGCGGCCGACCGACAGGAACCTGCTGCAGCAGCCGGCCGTGCGCGTCGACTACCAGCTGTCACCCGCCCTGCGCTTCACCGGCAAGTACTCCGGCCAGCGGCAGCGCCGGCGCGTGATCGAAGGCACCATGCCCGGCTTCAACGACGTGCTGACGCCGTACCCGTACATCACCAACTACGGCTTCACCGTCAACTACACGATCAACCCGACGACGTTCCTCGAAGGCACCTACGGGTCGATCAAGAACGAGCTGGCGGGCGGCGGCTCGGGCGGCCTGCTCGTCAACCCGAGCGCTTCGCTCACGACCGATCCGCTGCTGGCGGGCCTGCCGCTGCTCTATCCGGACGCGACGCGGCTGACGAACACGGGCTACTACGCCTACAAGGTCATGCAGGCGGAAAACCCGGTCTGGTGGGACGGTGAGCGCATGAACATCCCGCCGACCTTCGCCTGGGGTAACCGGATCGGCGCCGCGCCGCCGAACCAGCAGTTCCCCGGGTTCCTCAACATCAACAAGACCCAGGACGTCGCGATTTCGCTGACGAAGGTCTGGGGCAGCCACACCTTCAAGGCGGGCTTCTACAACAACCACAGCTATAAGGCGCAGAACACGGGCGCCGGCGGCGTGGCGAACCTGAGCCCGTTCGGCTACATCAACTTCGGCAACGACACGAACAACCCGCTCGACGCCGGCTTCGGCTACGCCAACGCCGCGCTCGGCGTCTTCACGCAGTACCTGCAGCAGGAGCGGTTCGTCGAAGGCTCGATGATCTACAACAACACGGAGTTCTACGCGCAGGACAACTGGAAGGTGACGAGCCGCCTGACGCTCGACTACGGCATGCGGTTCACGCGGCAGCAGCCGCAGCACGATCAGTTCCAGCAGATGTCGAACTTCTTCCCGGAGCTCTGGTCGGTCGGTGCGGCGCCGGTGCTCTACGTGCCCGGCTGCCGCGACGGCGCGGCGCCGTGCTCGGGTAACGCGCTCAACGCGATGGATCCGCGCACCGGTCAGCTGCTCGAGATCCCGGGCGTCGCCAACACGTCGGCGGCCATCGGCACCGTCGTGCCGGGATCGGGCGACCCGCTCAACGGCATCCGGCAGGCCGGCGACGGCATCGCGAAGACCGCCTACGTGTGGCCGACGCTCGTCTTCGCGCCCCGCTTCGGCATCGCGTACGACGTCACCGGCACCCAGCAGTTCGTCGTGCGCGGCGGCGTCGGCCTGTTCTACGACCGGCCCGACGGCAACACGATCTTCTCGATCCCGACGAACCCGCCGATCACGACGTCGCAGGATCTGCGGTACGGCCAGCTGCAGAACCTGGGCTCAGGGCTCAGACCGGTCGGCGTCCCGGCCATGCGGACGTTCCAGTACGACGCGAAGGTGCCCTCGTCCACGCAGTGGAACGCCGGCATCCAGATGGCGATGCCCTGGGCGATGTCGCTCGACGTCTCGTACGTCGGGCAGCACGCGTTCAACCGGCTGGCGGTCGTCAACCTCAACCAGGTGAACCTCGGTGCGGCCTACCTGCCCGAGAACCAGGATCCGACGCGGCCGGCAAGCAACATCCCCGGCGCCAACGCGCTCACGACGAACCTGCTCCGTCCGCTGCGCGGCCTGAGCGCGATCGAGCAGAACACGACGGCGTTCGACGAGACGTACCACTCGATTCAGACGTCGCTCAACCGGCGGTTCCGCGGCGGGATGTCGTTCGGGCTCAACTACACCTACAGCATCTCGTTCGAGGGCACGACGGGGCTGACCCATCGCCTGCAGCATGCGCCCGACGGGACGATCTCGCTGCGGCCGGACCAGGGCCGCTACGAGGACCTGAACCGGAAACTGGCGATCCAGCCGCACGTGCTCCGCGGCAACGTGGTGTGGGACATGCCGGATCTGACGGCCACAGGCGGCGCCGGCCGGATCATCGGCGCCATCGTGAACGACTGGCAGCTTTCGAGCATCTTCAACTTCAGCTCGGGCACCAACTACGACCTGTCGTTCAGCTACCAGGCGCAGGGCTCGAACGTGAACCTGACCGGCTCGCCCGACTACGCGGCGCGCATTGTCTACCTGCGCGATCCCGGCTCGGGCTGCTCGAGCGATCAGTACGCCCAGTTCGACATGCACGCGGTGACCGGCCCGAGCTACTTCAGCGACGGACTGGAATCCGGACGCAACGTCCTTCGCGGCTGCATGCAGCGTGACGTCGACGTCTCGCTCGCCCGCAACATCCGCCTGGGCGGCAGCCGGACGCTCCAGCTGCGGGTTGACGCGTTCAACGCGTTCAACATCGTGAACTTCAACGGACGGCAGGCGACGCTGCAGATGAACAACCCGACCGACAAGCAGATCGTCAACAGCCAGTTCAACGCCGACGGCTCACTGAACGAGGGCCGTCTGACGCCGCGCAACGCCGGCTTCGGAGCCGTGACGAGCGCGGGGAACATGCGGACGGTCAGGCTGACCGTTCGATTCTCCTTCTAGCTGGAAACAGCGCACCAGACACACGCGCAGGGGCCGGGAGGATCTCGTCCTCCCGGCCCCTGATCGTATGCCCGGACCGTCGAGGTCGATCGCGCTCAGCGGGTCGCCGTCCAGGATGCGCCGTCGACCGTGCCCGCCATCATGTTGCCGTCGACCTGTCCCTCGTAGGTCCGCCCGTCGATCTCGAGCGTAATCCCGGCGCCGCGCAGCCGGCCGGTCACCGGCACCGGCGCGGCATCGCCGCGGCGCAGCGTGCCTTTCACGTACTGGTAGTTCTGCTCGAGCTCGAGCGTCGCGTCGTCGAGCCGCCACGTGCCCGCGACGCGCGCGGGCACGATGTGCAGCAGCGACGTGCACCAGCTGACGCAGCCGTCCTCGAGCCGCTGCTGCTCGTCGGGCTCCCAGTCGTTGAACGTGAACGTGTTGAGGACGATGCGCGTGCCGGGACGGAGGGCGAGGAACCTGTCCTTCAGCCGCTCGAGGTTGCTCGGCAGCAGGAACAGCGCCAGCACGGTCGCCTCCGAGACGTCGGCCTCGTACATGTCACCCTGGACGAACTCGACGCGATCGTCGACGCCCGCTTCGCGCGCCAGCCGCTGCGACAGGCGCACCATGTCGGGGTTGTACTCGACGCCGCGGCCGCGCGCGCCCCGCTTCGCCGCCGCGATGACATTGCGCCCGTCGCCCGACCCGAGGTCCATCACGAAATCCTCGGGACCGACCCGGGCCATGTCGAGCATCAGCTCGAGCAGCTCAGGGGACGTCGGCACCCACACGACGTCCTTCCCTTCCTGGCCGACACGTGGAACGAATTCGTCTTCTTCCGCATCGGGTGGCGCCGGCGCCTGTTCGGCCGGAGCCTGACCGGCGGCGTCGACGGCTTCACGAACAACGGACGCAGCGGCCGGCATGAACAGTGGCTGGAAGAGCAGCGTCAGCGGCAGCACGAGAGCAGCGGGCATGAGGGTCATGACGGACGAATCCTGACGGTTTGACGTGCCGGTCCCGACTGCCTACGGCGCGCAGGCACCGGGCTTCGGCTTGACGTAGTAGCTGCGGTAGTTCGGCGAATCCGGATCCATGCAGCCTTCCAGGTCGAGCAGCTCGATCTTCCGGAAGTCAGTCGGCGCCGTCTCGGCCTGAATCGAGATGTAGCCCGAGGCCATCGGCGTCCCGTCGACCTTCACGGCCGGATCGACCGGCGCAACGGCGCCGCCGCCCATCTGCGGTCTCGTGTACTCGAGAACCAGCCTGCCGTCGACCCAGTGCCGCACGAGCTCGTCGCCGTGCACCTCGACCTCGACGCGCACCCACTGGTCGCCTTCGTAGGTGGCGGAGCTCGAGTTGATGCAGTGCGCCTTCTCGAGCCGCCCGTTCATGACCACGTGCGATCCGGGAGTGCAGAGGTTGGCCGTGCTGCGCGGTCCCTTGCCGTAGCCGCCGAGCAGCTGTACCTCGATCGAGATCGGGAAGTCCTGATCGCGCAGCATCGTCTTCGGGTGCGGCGAGTGCAGCATCAGGCCGTTGTTCCGGACGGCCCAGTCGGGACCGCCGGCCACCTGTTCATCGACGAAGCGGTACTCGGCCGCGAGCACGTAGTAGGAGAACGGCCGCTCGACGTAGAAGATGTGGCCGAACTCGCCGTCGAACGTCGGCCAGTCGTCGTAGCGGATGCGCAGCAGCCCGTCCTCGACGCGCACCGTGTTGTACGGGTTCTCGCCGAGCTCGTATTTCGTGAACTTCGGCACCCAGCCCGACAGATCGCGGCCGTTGAACAGCTGGATCCAGTCGCCGGGCTCGGCCTGCACCGGCCCCTGCGCGGGGGCATCGGCCTCCGGTCGGGCGGCGGCGGCAACGGCCACCAGCGCCGCCAGGGCCAGCGCTGCGAACCGGCAGAGCGGCTTTCTCGGCATCACGCCCTCCTCGTGTCGAAACGGGCCGATGGTAGCAGAAGGCCGCGCCGCCGGTTCGCCGGAACGGGTCTCAGCGCTGGATTCGTGCCGATCCCCCTGCCGCGAACGCCTCGACATCGGCCAGCGTCGCCATCGTCGTGTCGCCCGGGAACGTCGTGATGAGCGCACCGTGCGCCCAGCCGAGCCGCACGCAGCGCTCCGGCGTCTGGCCGGTGAGCAGGCCGTAGACGAGCCCCGACGCGAACCCGTCCCCGCCGCCCACGCGGTCGTACACGTCGAGCTGGCACGTCGGCGCCACGACCTGCTCGCCCTGGAACCAGCCGACGGCCGACCACGAGTGCCGGTTGGTCGAATGCACCTCGCGCAGCGTCGTCGCCACGATCCGGATGTTCGGGAAGCGCTCGACGACGCGCCCGATGGTGTCGAAGAAGGCGGCAGGATCGAGCTTCGAGCCACTGACTGCGTCGGGTCCGGGCACACCGAGCGCTTTCTGCAGATCCTCCTCGTTACCCACCAGCACGTCGACGTGCTCCACGATGCGCGAGAACGTCTGCTGTGCGCGCTCGATGTTGCCGGCGGCCTTCCAGAGCTTCTCGCGGTAGTTGAGGTCGAACGACACAATCGTACCGGCGCGCCGCGCCGCCTGCATCGCTTCAATGATCAGCTCGGCGGTCGTCTCCGACAGCGCGGTGAACAGGCCGCCGCTGTGGAACCACCTGACACCGCGGCCGAAGATCTCCGCCCAGTCGAAGTCGCCCGGTTTGAGCAGCGCGGCCGCCTCGTTCGATCGGTTGTAGAAGACGACCGGCGGGCGGACGCCCATGCCGCGGTCGCTGTAGACCGTGGCCATGTTCGGCCCGCGCGCACCGTCGTGGTCGAAGTACTTGTAGATGGGCTGGACGCCCATCGCACGGATGCGCTCGGCGATCAGGTCGCCGATCGGGTAGCGGACCATGGCCGTGGCGATCCCGGTGCGCAGGCCGAAGCAGTCGGCCAGGTTGGCCGCCACGTTGTACTCGCCGCCGCTCACGTGAATGTCGACGTTCGTCGCCTTGCGGAACGGCACGACGCCCGGATCGAGCCGGTGGATCACGGCGCCGAGCGCCAGGAAGTCGAGGCCGCCGTCGGGGCGGATGTCGAGGATGCTCATGTCGCGTTCTACTCCACGGATGCGGGCGGCCGGCCTGTCCCGGCCGCAGGTTCAGTCCTTCGACGCCGCGCGGCTCCCCCACTCGGTGTGGAAGCTGCCCTCGCGATCGATGCGGCGGTAGGTGTGCGCGCCGAAATAGTCGCGCTGCGCCTGCGTGAGGTTCGCCGGCAGCCGCTCGCTGCGGTAGGCATCGAAATAGGCGAGCGAGACCGCGGTTGCCGGCACCGGAATGCCCAGCCCGACGGCCGTCTGTACCAGCTCGCGCCACGCCTCCTGGCGCGACACGACCGCGTCACGGAAGGCCGGATCGAGCAGCAGGTTGACGAGCTGCGGGTCGCGCGAGAACGCCGCCCGGATATCGCCGAGCAGGCGTGCACGGATGATGCAGCCGGCGCGCCACACCCTGGCCACCTCGCCGGGATCGATGCCGTAGCCGTACTCGTCGGACGCCATGCGCAGCAGCGCCATACCCTGCGCGTACGACGTGATCTTGCTCGCATACAGCGCCTGGCGCGCGGCGTCGATCAGGCGATTCCGATCGCCGTCGAAGCGCGACGACGGTCCGGTCAGCACGCGGCTGGCCGCGACGCGCTCGGCCTTCTGCGCCGAGATGAGCCGCGCCTCGACGGCCGCGTTCACCGTCGGAATGGGCGC
>Ga0079224_100011311_pt1 | contig 12285 bp, 9 predicted proteins | sample Stecom2015_FD_80414 | JGI IMG/M metagenome (GOLD analysis project Ga0079224, IMG submission 80414) | Agricultural soil microbial communities from Utah to study Nitrogen management - Steer compost 2015 | ecosystem: Environmental > Terrestrial > Soil > Agricultural land | place: USA: Utah... | reverse complement strand
TCACTTATTATTGCGCATCATCCTCTATTGTTTTCCGGATTAAAAAAAATTACAGGGAGCAACTATGTAGAGCGCATAGTGCTCAAAGCAATTAAGCATGATGTGGCGATTTATGCTATGCACACCAATTTGGATAATATGCCTCTTGGTGTGAACTATAAAATAGCCCGACGACTTGGCTTGGAACAAGAGCGAATACTGGATCCGAAACAAGGGCTACTTTTTAAATTAGTCTGCTATGTACCCATAGCGGCCATTGAGTCGGTAAAAAATGCTTTGTTTGCTATAGGTGCCGGTAATATTGGCGATTATGCTGAATGTAGTTTTATGTGTTTAGGTACCGGGAGTTTTCGTCCGGGTGTTGCCAGTCAACCGTTAATAGGAACTGCAGGTGGCCCCAGAGAAAATGTGGAGGAATATCGATTAGAGCTGATTATTCCCGGCCATTTGCGTAGGCAGGCATTGGCTACTCTCAGGCAAGTACATCCTTACGAAGAAGTAGCCTACGAAATGCTAGCCATAGAAAACGAATGGCAGCATTTAGGCGCCGGCATGATTGGTGAATTGAAGCAGGCTTTGCCTCTTGCTGACTGTCTTAAGTTGGTGAAAGAAACACTAAAAGTAGCCTGCATACGCCATACCAAACCCCATAAAGAAATGATACAGAAAATTGCCGTTTGTGGCGGCTCAGGCAGCTTTTTACTCTCTGCTGCTAAGGCAGCAGGTGCAGATATGTTCATTACCGCTGACATGAAGTATCATCAGTTCTTTGATGCTGAAGATCAAATAATTATTGCAGATATCGGACATTTCGAAAGTGAACAATTTACTATAGAAATTTTTTCGGAAATATTAAAGAAAAAATTTCCTAATTTTGCACTTCTTTTTACTGAAGTAAATACCAATCCTTTAAATTATTATTTTTAATATATGGCTACCGTAGCAAAAGATTTTTCTATCGAAGAGAAGCTCACTGCAGTTCTTACCTTGCAAAAGATTGATTCAAAAATTGATGAAATCAAGACTATCAAAGGCGAGTTGCCCATGGAGGTTAAGGATTTGGAAGATGAGGTAGAAGGTTTAGATACTCGTGTAAACAATATTGTTGCCGAAATTGACAGCATTAATGAATACATTGAAGGTCGGAAGGATGCTAAGAAAGAAGCAGAAGCCCTGATTAAAAAGTACGAGAAGCAACAAGATAATGTGAAGAACAGCCGCGAGTTTGAAGCTATTTCCAAAGAGATGGAGATGCAGGAGCTTGAAATGAAACAAAGCGATAAGTTAATTAAGGATGTTTCTGTAAAATTGCAAGAAACCCAGCACCTCAAACTGCAAACAGAAGAGCGTCTGGCTTCTAAAAGGGAAATTTTAGAACAAAAGAAATCGGAATTAGAAAAGATTATTCAGGAAACAGAGAAAGAAGAGGAAGTATTGGCGAAAAAATCGGAAAAATCTAAAGCAAAAGTTGAAGAACGTTTGTTAGTAGCTTATGACCGTATTCGTGCCAGTTATCGTAATGGTTTAGCAGTGGTTCCGGTATTGCGTAATTCTTGCGGTGGATGTTATAATGTAATTCCTCCACAGCGTCAGTCTGAGATTGCTCAAAGGAAAAAAATTATTGTTTGTGAACATTGTGGCAGAATTTTAGTTGACAATGATTTGAATGAGGCGGTGAGCCCCGAGTAGAATTTTGTTTTGATAACAATATAAGGCGGCGTTTGCAAAAAACGCCGCCTTATTTAATGAAAGAATATTAATGCTCTCCTTTTATCCAGAACAGGCACTGATACAATTGGAATTTAATAAAGTGCAGCAGTTTTTACTGCAGCATTGCCGCACTCGTATGGCCAAGGAAATGGCCAACAATTTGCGCTTTCATACCCGGCTGGAATACGTTGAGCGAGCATTGCACCAAACGGAAGAATTCAAGACAGCCTTGGGCTCCAGCCCTATACCTCAGGTATTCACCAGCAATCTTGATAAGGAATTGCAAATGTTGTCTTTGCAGGGAGCATCGCTGCAGGGAGCGGATATGCTCGCCTTTCAAAAAATGGCCTTAGCCATAAAGGAATTATTAGCATGGATCAAAAATCAAGGCAGCCTTTATCCTGAATTGCAAGCCTTAATACAGCCTGTTACTTATGAAAATGAAATCGTTCGGATTATAAATGAGGTGATAGATGAACAAGGTAATGTGCGCGATAATGCCAGTAAAGATTTGCTGCATATCCGGCATGAATTGGGTACTCTTCGTCAGCAGCTACGGCGGGCATTTGAATCGGTTTTAAGAAAGTTGAATAAACAAGGTTACCTGGCAGATATAGCGGAAAGTTTTTTGAATGGAAGAAGAACTGTAGCCATTTTTGCAGAACATAAACGCATTGTAAAAGGTATTTTTCATGGTGAAAGCGATTCGCAAAAGACGGTATTTATTGAGCCTGAAGAGACAATAGCACTCAATAATGATGTGGCCCTTCTTGAACTTGCCGAGCGAAAGGAGATACAACGAGTGCTGGCACAAACTACTACCCAACTTTCTGCGTATCATAGTTTGCTGAAAGATTATTATGAGTTGTTTGGCACCTTGGATTTTATTCGGGCCAAAGCCTTGCTGGCACGGGATCTGAATGCAGGCATACCTCGTTTGATCCCTCATCCTACCGTCAGTTTATTTAAAGCTTATCATCCACTGTTATACTTACATAACCAACAAGTGGGTAAAACTACTTTTCCGCTGAACCTCAGTTTAAACCGTAAGGACAGAATCCTAATGATTAGCGGACCCAATGCCGGTGGAAAAACAGTGGCTATGAAAACAGTTGGGCTGTTGCAATGCATGCTGCAAGCAGGGTTATTAGTGCCTGTCGATAGTCAGTCAGAGATGGGTATATTCAAACAGATAATGGTGCATATTGGTGATACTCAGTCTATCGAAAATGAATTAAGTACTTATAGTGCCCATCTTCGGGATATGAAATATTTCCTGGAGTTTGCCAATGGTAAATCCTTATTTTTTATTGATGAATTAGGTAGTGGATCTGACCCGGATTTGGGAGGCGCTTTTGCCGAAGCCATAGTAGAGCAATTGGCGGCTAAACGTGCATTAGGAATCATTACTACCCACTACCTTAACCTGAAAGTTATGGCCGGTAAGGTAGGTGGTATTGTTAATGGTGCTATGGCTTTTGATGAAACACGTTTAGAGCCCTTGTATCAATTGAACATAGGTAAGCCGGGTAGCTCTTATACCTTTGCCATAGCTCAGCGCAGTCAATTGCCGCCGCAGCTTATAGATCGTGCCCGCCAACTGACTGATCGTGCACATTTTAAACTGGATAAGATGCTGTATAAAACGGAGCAGCAATCCGTAAAATTAGACAGCGACGAAAAAAAGTTGAAACAATTGCTGGCCCAAAACGAACAATTAAAAGATCGATATGAGCAGCTGATAGACAAGGAAAAAATACGACAACATCAGGCTACTTTAAAACTCCAAAACAAAATAAAAAAAGAAGAACTGGATTACTTACGGGACACAGAGCGTAAGTTTAAGCAGATTATTATTGATTGGAAAAGAGCAGAAAATAAACAAGAAGTAATTCAATCTGCCGAAAAAATTCTATTTCGGAGGAAGCAAATTCAGCAAAATGAAGGAGCAGCTAAAAAAGCAGATAAGCATTATCAACTAAGTGGGCAAAATCCGGAAGTGGGTGATTGGGTCCGAAATATTCATAATCACCAGGTTGGCCGGCTAATAGAGGTAAAGGGTAAAAAAGGGATTGTGAAAATTGGTAAAATGCCCTTTACTATTAACTTGGAAGACTGGTTGGGCGTAGTGCCCCGTACAGCTTCCCGACCGTCAAAAAAGCATTAACCACCTCCCCAACGAAAAGCATAGCAGAGATAAAAGTTGAACCCGAAACTGGTAGCTTTATCTGCTTTTCCATAACCGGCAATAAAATTGGGAGCCAACTCATCGAAGACACCGGTATTGAGCAGAAACCTGGCCCGCACATTCCATCCGGCAAAAATATTATTCCACAATTCCACTCGTATTCCTGCTGTTAATTCTCCCCAGTGAACAACAAAATTCTGTTGAGGACTAGTGCCGGAAATATCCGGTCCAAAGGGAGTGGGAACGGTATAGGATGCAGCGCTTCTTTGGCCTATGCCCAAACCGTAGGCAGCGCCGATAAAGGCAATGTCAAAATCGTTTTTGCTTAATTGATCCAATAATGATTTATCAACCCCCGCACGTATGAAATAACTTTGGGTGCTGTATTTCAAATGATCATAATCAACATTTCCTTTCCCAAATCCGGTACCCAGGTTGAGGTAAACATTTTTGGGCAAAGCATAATCAGCGATAAAATTATATCCTGTTCGGTTTTCTTGGGCAAAATTATACACAATGGTTCCTAAGTCTGCTCCGATTCGCACTTGGTGTACATAGTCAGGCTTGCTTTCCCGAATCTTAAGTTGTTTTAGTTTATTAGACGGTATGCTGTCTTCGGTTTTTATTTGAGCATATAATGGAGGGAAGGTGCTGAACACCAACAAGCAGACTAAGCAAGCCCTGATATGTGCGATAGAAATTTGCAAGACAATTAGAAGAAATAAAGATAAAGATTGCGAATAGAATTATCGTTGTTTACTTCCTTTCGGCTTAAAACTAAGGAATCCAGGAAATTAAAAGTGGACCGGGCACTATCTATGTGGAAATAATGGGTGTAGCCACAATTATTGGAGATAAAATGCTCTTGAGTTTGATAGTAAAAAGTAAGCGTATCACTAATGGCCAAGTTTGCTGTGTCAAACAGAATCTTGTATCGTTGGCTGTCTGTAAAAGGATTTAAAGGCACGCCCATTAGAGTAGTTCGGATGCCGAGTACCCCAACAGATGAGTCTACGTCCAAGGCAAGCAGGGCAATATTGTTGAAGAAGGAATCCCGATAGCTGATCAAGGTGGTATCCACCCAGGTGGAATCCGGGCTGCCGGGATTAGGAACGACATAAAAACCGGTGTCAATCACACTTTTAATGACAAAGCTGGTTTTTGCTTTCACTTCAACAGGTTCAAAACATTCAGGTTCTCCGCTTTCGCAAGCGACGATACCGAAGGATAGTAAAAGCACTGCTATCAAGCGAAAGTTTCGGATCTTCTGTGACTTGTATATGAAATTATAGTTTTGCAATATATTGATCTATCAATTGAATGATGGCGTCTAAATTTTGTTTCAATTTTTCTTGGTCTTCCACATGATGTGCGGCATCAATAAGAGATTTTCTTTGTAAAGCCTGCGTTTGTTCGTCGATCTTATTTTTCTGCTCCCGAAGTCGGGCATCCATATTGTCCAGTTTTTGTTGTAAAACAGCATGATCCGCTTTAAGAGCGGAGTAAGCATTCAATAACTGCCTTAATTTTTGCTGCAATATTTCTAAATCCTGCATGGTATTTTTTTACTCGCGAACCAGTGCCTGAAGTTCTTGTTGGTATTGGGTAATGAGTTGTTTCATCATTCCGTCTACTTCTTCATCTGTAAGCGTTCGGTCATTTAACTGGAAGGTAAAACTTAAGGCCAAAGATTTTTTGTTAGCCCCCAACTTTTCGTTTTCAAAAACATCAAAGAGCTCATAGTTTTTCAAGGCTTGCCACTGTTGCTTTTTTGCAATTTTTGCTACCTGTTCATAACTGGTTTGCCGATCAATTACCAAAGCTAAATCGCGCCGCATAGAAGGGAATTTAGGTAATTCCTGATAAGCAATATTAAGCTTGGTAGTTGCCTCAACTATTATTTCGGGATATAATTCGGCATAATACACATCTTGCTTTAGGTCGAACTGCTTCAATTCTTTAACCGAAACCTGGTGCGCTTTGGCTATAATTTGTTTGCCTCGTTTCCAATAAATGGTTCCATCCGAAACGGATTCCTGAACTTTTTTTATTCCGCTTAACTGCAATACATAATCAACCCATCCTTTTGCATAGTATATATCTGCCTTCTTTACTTGTTGATTCCACTGAATGGATTGCATATTTCCGCTAAACCACATGCCGAGAATGGCTTTTTGGGTATATTTTTCAGGTGCTTCCTGAATATAAGTATTGCCGTTCTCAAATAGCTGCAGGTCCTGAAGTTTACGATTGGCATTATAGGCAATAACTTCCAAACCACTGTTTAACAATTCAGGGCGTAATATATCCAGTTCGCTACTCAAACTGTTCAGCATGCGTACTACGGGGGTACCTTCCGGATAGTATTTGCTATTGGTAATGGAGTTGGTAATAATTTCTTGCAGTCCGGCATGAGCTAGGGCATCAGCCATTTTTTCTTTCCATTGACGAGTACTTGCCGGGCGTTTGGTTTTCAAAGCAATATTCAGTCGCTCAGAAATGGGAATTTGATCTAAACCTTCTATACGTAAAACTTCTTCTGCCAGATCGGCTGCCTGTTGTACATCCGGTTTGTTGGCGGGAACGCGGGCCGAAAAATTATCTTCATCTATATTTTCTACTTCAAATCCCAATGCACTAAGGATGGTGTCCACATGGCTGGCTGAAAAGGGTTTTCCACAAAGGTTGCTGATGTAGGAGTAACGAGCATTGATGGTAGTGGGTTCCCATACTTTTGGATAAACATCAGTTATTGTGGAGGCGATTTTTCCCCCTGCAATTGCGCAAATTAACTCTGCGGCCCGTTTTAAGGCGGGAATAACCATTTCTATATCTACACCTTTTTCAAAATGGGTAGCTGCATCGGTACGCAGCTGATGATGCATGGAGGTACGCCTGATGGTCATGGGATCAAAATAGGCACTTTCCAAAAAGATATTTTTAGTTTCCTGACCTACACCTGAATGTAATCCACCGTAAACTCCCGCCATGCACATTCCCTTTTCTGCATCGCAAATCATTAAATCTTCCTCACGTAGCTTTTTCACCGTATTATCCAAAGCCAGAAAACTGGTGTCTGCTGTTTCATTCCGGATGACAATTTCCTTACCGGCTATTTGATCATAATCAAAAGCATGTAACGGTTGACCGTATTCATGCAAGACAAAATTGGTAACGTCAACTATATTATTAATGCTTCTTAGTCCAATGGATGCCAACCTTTGTACCAGCCAATCAGGCGAAGGACCAACTTTCACGTTTGCTATTGATAAGCCGGCATAGCGGGGGCATGCCGCTTCATTTTGAATGTTTACACGAAAAGGTAAATCTGCTTCCTGATTTAATTGGTTTAGCTCCGGATATTGAACTGCCCAAGGCTTTTGTGTGTGATGTGTTTGAAAAGCACAAACATCACGGGCCACGCCGATGTGGCTATTAGCATCACTTCGGTTAGGCGTTAACCCTATGTGAATAGTATGATCAGCAGGAGGCAATTTGAAGTAAACCGCAGCAGGTAATCCTATTGCGGTGTCTTGCGGCAGCACCAGAATGCCTTCATGTCCGCTACCAACACCGATTTCATCTTCAGCACAAATCATACCTTCACTTACTTCACCCCTGATTTTTGCTTTTTTAATAACAAAAGGTTCACCCTGGGCAGGGTACAAAGTGGTGCCTACTGTGGCCACAATTACTTTTTGTCCTTCAGCAACGTTCGGAGCGCCACATACTATAGGTAAAACAGTTTCGTCGCTAATAGCTACCTGAGTCAGTTTTAATTTTTCTGCATTAGGATGTGGTTTGCAGCTTATTACCTGACCAACAACTAAGCCTTCCAAATTGCCCGGTATCACTTCAACCTTTTCTATAGATTCTACTTCTAAGCCGATTGAGGTAAGTATAGTGCTTAAAGAGGAAAGAGGTAGAGGTTCCGGTAGGTATTGTTGCAACCAATTATAAGCAATCTGCATATGAAATTAGATATTATTAATGTAGTTTTGAGGGCGTAAAGGTAATTTAATAAGTTGAAGTAGTAAAGCGTTAATCTCTGTTAAATACTACCTAAACAAGCATTATTACTGCTGAAATTATAAATATATTCGCATATGGGCACACCTGCTTTTCAATTGTTTTTAATCACTTCTTTAGCCTGTTTATGTAGTTGCGCAGGCAACAGAAATTTACAAGGAAAATTGATAGAACCGGAATTTAATCCTAATGTTTGCAGCAGCAGCTTGGGTAATAACCAATTACATTGGACATTTCATAATGATGCTTCAGTGCTTGATTGGAAACATGCAGAAGGTAAAAGGAAATTACCTAAAAAATTCCAAATGTTTGCCGTAAATAAACAAGAACTTCAGGCTTATTTGACTGCGGCAAATGTTTCTGGTGTTCAATCAATTATTGCTTTACCTATCAGTGAAGGCATTGGCTGCCGGCGTTTTGAGGTTAGTCCTTCCGGTACTTTATCGCCTGAATTGGCAAAAAAATACCCCCAACTAATTTCTTTAAAAGGTGTATCTGCAGAAAATGAGCAGGCAGACCTCAGAATCGATTTTGACGGGGAAAAAATGGAAGCTCAAATTAATTGGAACAATCAAATTTTCTATATTTCTTCTTGGCCGGCTCACTCCGGAGAGCTATATTATTTAGTGTATAAAAAGGAAGATTCGGGAAGAACCAAAATACCCCGTAAGCCAACTAAATAGGTTAATTTTTTTTTCATTGGGTTATTAAAATTTTTACAAAAAGATAATGAAGGTATCTTATTATTTGCTGTTAGTAGCTTGTTTATTAGGATTGCATATGCCTAATTTGGCTAGGGCTAACGATTTTTGGAAATCTGTGTCCGCAGATCAACTGAACTTGAAATCGCCAAGCCCTTTGGAACCCACTGCTTTCCGGATGCACCAAATGGACGAAGCTGGTTTTCGGCTTATGTTGAGTAGGGCAGGAACAGACATTACGGAATCGGTTTTAGTAAACCTTCCCGCACCTTCAGGTGCAATGCGCAGCTTTTTGGTTTGGGAAACTCCCATAATGGCAGCAGGCTTGGCTCAAAGATATGAGCAAATCAAAACTTATACTGCCGTTGCTGCTGACGATAATCGAATTTCGGCAAAGCTGGATTTTACCCCTCGTGGCTTTCATGCTATTATTTTTGGTGAAACCGGAACCTATTTTATCGATCCGGCAAGTACCCAAAACGAAGGGTATTATTTGGTTTATTTAAAGAAGGATTATTTTAGAAAAGGTACTCCTTACATGGCTTGCGAACTGAATGCTTCGCCGGTGGATCCCTCCGGTAAAGTTGAGATAGATGGTTCTGTGCCGGATTTAGCCTGGAAAGAATTTGGAGGAACCAAAAAAACTTATCGTTTGGCTTTGAGCTGTACGGGAGAGTATGCCGTTGCCGTTGCCGGATCAAACCCTACAAAGCTGAATGTATTATCTGCCATGGTAACTACCATTAATAGAGTGAATGGTATTTATGAAAAAGAGCTTTCTGTAAGTTTAGAATTGATTGGTGATAATGATACCCTCATTTATCTTAATGGCAGCACAGATCCATTTGATGCGAATAACAATGGAGGGGCGTTGTTGGGCCAAAATCAAACCAATACCAACACGGTTATCGGAGCCGCCAATTATGACATCGGGCACATTTTCAGTACCGATGGTGGAGGCATAGCTTTTTTAGGCTGTGTATGTGCCAACAACCAAAAAGCACGTGGGGTTACGGGTTCGCCCAGTCCGGTTGGTGATCCTTTTGATGTGGATTATGTGGCGCACGAAATGGGACATCAGTTTGGAGCCAACCATAGTTTTAATGCATGTAGTGGAACTGAATCCCAACAAAATGCCTTTGAGCCGGGTAGTGGATCAACCATTATGGCTTATGCGGGTATTTGTGGTCCGGTAAACAATTTGCAAGCCAACAGTCATGACTATTTTCACATCACCAGCTTAGATGAAATCAGCGATTTTATTGTCAATGGTAGTTGGGGTGGTGCCGGAGGAAGTTCCTGCGGAACCAGTGAGACGGGTATTTCTGCACCCATCATGGATAACCAGAATATTTCTTATCAGATACCGGCACGTACTCCTTTTATGCTTACAGCGCCGGAAGCCAGCAGCCCGGACTCCGCCACCATTACTTATGGCTGGGAACAATGGAATTTAGGTAATTTTCAGGAAGCAGAATCGGGTGCTGCCAACTTCTCTGCCGGACCTAGTTTTAGGAGTTATGAATCGACACCCTCACGTATTCGGGTCTTCCCCAAAATGGATTCTATCCTCAATAACAATACAAGTTTTATAGGAGAAAGGCTGTCCAATGTTGATCGACAACTGCGTTTCCGAGCGGTGGCCAGAAAAGTGAGTAACGGATTTGGTGCTTTTAATTTTACCAATTCCTTTACTACAGTAAACGTAACTAATACAGGCGTTCCGTTTTCGGTTAGCTTCCCCAATAATACTCAAGATACACTGCCCAGAAATGGAACCGCAACTATAACCTGGGAGGTAGCGCAAACTAACTTGCCGCCTATAAATGCCGCTCAAGTGACAATATTATTGTCAACCGACGGTGGGCAAACTTATCCTATTAGTTTAGCAGATTCTGTTCCCAACACCGGTTCGGCACAGGTAAACATCCCAAACATTTTTAGCAGTACTGCCAGAGTCATGATTAAAGCGACTCATAGTGTGTTTTTCGACATCTCTAACCGGAATATCGTAATTGCCGAACAATTCTCCTCTTTAGCCGACATCGCTTTAGAAAAACAACTGAATATTTTTCCTAATCCGGCCACTGATTATATCATCATCAACTACGCCGGAACAGCTAAGGCCGATGTCATATTGTATTCAGCTTTAGGGCAGGTATTGTGGCAAGGGCAAACGCAACGATCAGTACAAGTACCGGTTAGCGGATATGCCAGGGGGCAGTATTTTTTAGAAGTTACAGATTCCCGTACAGGTGGTAAAGCTATTAAGAAGATCAGTTTACGCTAATAATTTTCCATTTACCTTTGTGCTGCCGGTGATATTGATTGCCGGCAGTTTTTTTATGATGAAACAAGAAGTAGATAAGGCATTGCAAACCTTACTGGAAGGCGGCATTATTCTGTACCCCACCGATACTGTTTGGGGCATAGGCTGTGATGCAACGAATGTGGCAGCCGTTAAAAAAATATATGCCTTAAAGCAACGCTCAGATACCAAAAGTATGATTGCTTTATTGGCAGAGCCAAAAGAGGTTTTCAAGTATGTGGCCCGACCACATCCGGATATCCTGCATTTACTAAAACAATTTGAGCAACCTACCACAGTTATTTATCCTCAAGCTATTGGTTTGGCAGATAATTTAGTCAATCAAGACGGCAGTATTGCCATGAGGGTAACAAAAGATCCGTTTTGTAAGGTTTTACTGAAACGTTTAAAAAAGCCCTTGGTATCTACATCTGCAAATATTAGTGGTAGGCCCACTCCTGCTAATTATTCTTCAATAAGCCCGGCTATTATTCAAGGAGTGGACTATGTGGTTCAATGGCGACAAGAGCAAAATGCCAACCCTTCTCCCTCCCGAATTATTCGAATTTTGGACTCAGGTGAAATAGAAATCATCAGGCCTTAAAAATTGATGTTTTCTTTACCTTCGCCCATCGTAAATAATTATTCTGTACTGCTAAATCCTTCCTGTATCAAGCAGGAAAATTTTTTATATGATATCTTATTCAACAGCTGTTGCTCAAAAATTGAACTTACCGGAAAGCCAAGTATCTGTCGTTTTACAGTTATTATCAGAAGCTTGTACCATCCCGTTTATAGCCCGATACAGAAAAGATAAAACAGGAGCTTTAGATGAAGTGCAAATTCAAAGTATCCGGGATGAAGCACAAGCGCAAAAAGAATTTTGTGATCGTAAAGACTTTATTGTCAAAACCATTACGGAGCAAGGAAAAATGGATGATGCACTGCAGAAAAAAATTGACCAGGCAAGTAGTTTAAGCCAGTTAGAAGATATCTACCTGCCATATAAACCCAAAAGGAAAACCAAAGCACAGATGGCCAGAGAAAATGGTCTGGAGCCTTTGGCAAATTGGTTATTGTTGCAACAAGACGGAGATTGCCTAGAGGAAGCTAAGGCTTATATTCAGGATAATGTGGCTGATGCTGAAGCAGCATTGCAGGGTGCTCGTGATATCATTGCTGAAGGCATAAATGAGGATGCTGAACTTCGTGAGGGTATGCGGCATTTGTTTGAAAAACAAGCTCAGGTTCATAGTAAAGTGTTGCCGGGAAAAGAAGAAGAAGCCGCCAAATACAAAGATTATTTTGCGTTTTCCGAACCGGTGACTAAAATTCCGTCTCACCGGTTG
>Ga0079224_100011310_pt1 | contig 12286 bp, 15 predicted proteins | sample Stecom2015_FD_80414 | JGI IMG/M metagenome (GOLD analysis project Ga0079224, IMG submission 80414) | Agricultural soil microbial communities from Utah to study Nitrogen management - Steer compost 2015 | ecosystem: Environmental > Terrestrial > Soil > Agricultural land | place: USA: Utah... | reverse complement strand
GCACGGTCATCTCTGGGATCCCGACAATGCGCCGGCGCATCCCCTCGCCTCGTGGTCGTCGTTGACCGAGCCGCTCGGCGTCGCGCTCACGCGCCGCTTCGTCTCGAAGTACGGCGTGTGGCAGTTCGCGCACGCGCACGAGACGACCCTCGTCACGGGGATTCGCCGCGCGTTCCGGCTCTTCGGGCCGCGGGCGCCGCTCCTCATCGCGCTCTATCTCTCGAGCTCGAGCAAGCTCTGCCTGGAGACGCTGCTCGACCGAGGTCTGTCGCGGGAGCGCCTGCTCGGCAGCGAGCGCCTCGCCGAGGCGGCTCGCCGCGCCGGCATGGACGAAGAGGCCCTCGCGGCGCTGCTCGGCATGGCGCCGCGCCCCACGCACACTCGCTTCCGGAGCACCTTCCTCCGGCTCTACTACGATCGCATCGCGGCCGTCGTCGGCGCAGCGACGGGTGGGCTCGGTTTGCTGCTCCGCCCCACGCCCTTGCGCCTCTCGATGGCGCTCGCTTCGGCCGCGTACCTCACCTGGAACGTGCGCCGCTCCGGCTCGCGCTACCAGAACCTGCCGGTCCGTCTCCTCCGCGACGGAGCGCGGATCGTGCGAGAGCTCACGGCCGCCGACCTCGTCGTCTTTGGCCACACGCACGTGCCCGAGTCGGAGACCGGATACGAGAATGCCGGCTCGTTCGGCTACCCCGGGCGCGGCTCCGGGCGCCCCTTCGTGCTCCTGGAACGCGACGGCACCCCGCGCCCCGGCCGTTTCCCGTAGCTTCGCTCCAGCTCCGCCCTTCCCCCGCTCCGCCGGAGTGAATGCGGCGGAGCCTCACCCCCCTCAAGGCCGAATGACCTGAGTGCCCTTGGGCGGCGTGAAGACGAACTCGTTCGCGGGGACCTTCACGTTCACCTCGGGGTTCAAGAAGTCGAAGCGGTTTCGGTTGCGCTGTGCGTCGAGCAGGATCACGCGCCGCACCTGGTACGTGTTCGCGTCGATGTAAAGGAAGACCTTCTCGTACGCGGGCGTGGCCTCTTTGGGCTCACCGAGCAACACGTAGCCGCCCTCGACGCGCATCTGCTTCGCGTCGAGCTTCGTGAGCTTGAACGAGTCCTTCAGCCGGCCCGTACCCGTGAGGAACGCGAGCGCGCCCGGGTACTGGCTGCGCTCGAGCGGCTGCTCGTACATCTGCTTGTTGTCTCGCTCGTAGATCTTGATGGTCTTGCCGTTCGAGACGACGCGATTGCCGTTGTTCGTGTAGCGCCAGCTCATCTTCCCGGGCTTCTCGAACACCACGGAGCCAGTGCTGTCTTTCGTCTTGCTGTAGGCCGCGACCGTGTACCGCTGGCGAAAGCCGGCCTTGAAGGTCTTCGTGCGGTCGTAGAACGCTTGCACGCGATCGGCGATCTGCTCGGCCGTGAGCCCGGCCGGGTTGGGCGCCGCCGGAGCGGGCGGAGCCGGTGCTTGCGCGACCACCGGAGCGGAGACCCCGAGCGTGGAGGCCGCGAGGACCACGGACCAGACGAAGCGGCGACGTGTCATGAGGGAGCTTGGTTCCTTGCGTTTCAGACGGAGGAGAGGCCCGGAGAATTCGCGCGCCCCTCGATTCTGCCGTCGTATGCGTACGGGAAGAGCCGGCCGGGCGCCAGTTTCGATGCTCGATCCGCGCGGTTTCCCTTCATCGACCGGCCCCTCGTCCAGGAACTCGGGCCCTCCGCCGCCGCCCCGCGAGCGCCTCGGCGACTCGGGGCGGAAGCCCCTGCGTCGCCGGCTCGAGGCGCGCGGTGATCGGCCCGGCGCGCAGGCAGGTGATGGCGAGCGCGAGCGCGTCGGCCGCGTCGCTCGGAGGGGGTTCGGCGAGGCCGAGCAGCGCGCGCACCATGAGGCTCATCTGCCGTTTGTCGGCGCGCCCGTGCCCGGCGATGGCCCGCTTGACGCGCGCGGGCGAGTACTCCTCGACGTCGAGGCCGGCGCGCGCGAGGCAGAGGAGCACGACGCCGCGGGCGTGGCCGAGCTTCGCCGCCGCCTGGGCGTCCTTGTGGAAGAAGAGCGTCTCCACGGCGGACATTTCGGGCCGGTGCGCCTCGAGCACGTCCGCCAACGCTTCGGCGATGCCGGCGAGCCGCGTCGGGAGCGGCGCGCCGCGCGGCAGGTGCACGACCCCGTGCCCCACGTGCCGCAGCCGATTGCCGTCGCGGCGAACGAGCCCCCAGCCGAGGTGCAGCGTTCCGGGATCGACGCCGAGCGCGAGCATTCAGCTTTGCCCGGCGATGACCTGCGGGACCGGCTCACCGCGCGCGTCGAGCACGACCGGCTCGATCCGTAGCCCGCGCTGGACGAGCGCGTGCGCGAGATAGACGAAGGGCGTGAGCCCGACCGCGATCAGGATTTTCAGCGTGTACGACGAGAGGACGATGTTCAGGATCTCCGCGCTGTCGAGCAGGCCCACCCAGGCGACCGTGCTGATCACGATCGTGTCGATGAGCTGAGAAATCGCCGTGGAGCCGGTCGCGCGCAGCCAGAGCAACCGGTTGTTCGTCGCGCGCTTCAACACCTGGAACACACCGATGTCCACGAACTGGGCCACGATGTACGCCGTGAGCGAGGCGGCGATCATCCGCTGCGAGCTCAAGAACACGTTCTGGAACGAGTGATCCGTCACCCCTTGCCAGTCCGGCTCGAGCGCCATCGGCGCGATCGGGATCGCGCCGGCGATGAAGATGAACGCGTACGCGAGCAGCGCGAGGCCGAAGCCGAGCAGGGTGACGAAGCGGGCGGCGCGCTTGCCGTAGAACTCGTTCAGCAAGTCCGTGAGCAGGAACGTCACGGGGAACGGGATCATGCCGACCGTGAGCGTGAACGCGTGGCCGAACAGCTGCGCCTGGATCAGCTTGCCGCCGATGATGTCTCCCACGATGAGACACGTGCTGAAGACACCGGCGAGGATGAGAAAGAGGCGCGCGCGAGGGTCGAGCATCGCAAGGACGAGGGCGAACGAGCTTTCCCGAAGCTTTGCAGAGGCGCCTCCCGAGCCGCAAGCGTGATAAACGAGAAAAGATGACCGCGACGGGCCGAAGACCGCTCACCGGAAAGCAGCGCCGCTACCTTCGCGCACTGGCTCACGACCAGAAACCGGTGGTGCAAGTCGGCAAAACCGGGCTCCGTCCGTCCGTCGTCGAGGCCGTCGAGAAGAGCCTCGTCACCCACGAGCTCATCAAGGTCAAGGTGGCGAGTGACTCCGAGCAGACACCCGAGGAGGTCGCGCACGCCCTCGAGGAGCAGACCGGCGCACACCTCGCGCAGATCATCGGGCGGGTGCTCGTCCTCTACCGGCGCCGCGCCGACGACCCGAAGATCGTACTACCGCGCGCGGAAAAGCGGCCCGCGGACGACGACGAAGACGACTGATTTCTCCGCCGCCACCCCTCCAAGCGGCGTAGAAATCGGGCATGGCAGCGACAACGGGATCCGGCGCCCTCCACCGCAAGCAGAGCTCCACGAACCTCGCGTGGCTCGATCTCGAAATGACGGGCCTCGACCCCGAGCGCGACGTGATCCTGCAAGCCGCGTTGATCATCACGAACGCCGAGCTCGAGCCGCTCGAGGAGTTCAGCTGCGATGTCTGGCAACCGCCGCGGGCGCTCGAAGGGATGACGCCATTCGTCCGCGCCATGCACGAAAAAACCGGGCTCCTCTCCCGGGTCGCCGCCTCCACGCACGACCTCGCGCGGGTGGAGAAGCTGCTGCTCGAGCGTGTCTCGGGTTGGTGCACCTACCCGGCCATGCTGTGCGGCAACAGCATCGGCCAAGACAAGCGCTTCGTCGAACGCTGGATGCCGGGGCTCGCCGGATACTTGAGCTATCGCAGCGTCGACGTGTCGTCGCTCAAGGTGCTCGCCCGCCTCTGGCACGGCGAGGCGGGCGTCTACCCGAAGCCCACGACCCACGAGCACGACGCGCTCTTCGACATCCGCCAGTCGATCGCGGAGCTCGCCCACTACCGCAAGCACCTGTTCCGGTAGCGCTCGCTTCGCAAGGGGCAACACGCCCTTCGTCGCTCGGGCCCTCGGCCCCTGACCGCAACGCCGTTCGCCGAGGCGTTCACGAGCGATCGATGCTGTCCCAGAAGGCTCGAACGATCGGCTTCTTGAGCGCCTGGCGCTCGATGCAGATCCCGACGCGCAGATCCCCGAGCCCGGGCTCGACGTCGAGCACGCGGAGCTCCGCGCGGAGCGGGCTCCGATCCGCGACGAGCCGGGGCACCACACCAACGCCGCAACCCAGGCTCACGAGCGAGAGCAGCGCCTCGTGCCCGGCGACCTCGCCGTAGAGCTCCTTCGCGATCTTGCGGCGCTTGAACCAGCGATCGGCCGCGGTGCGCACGAGCCCCGAAGCGGGCAAGATCACGGGCACGCGCTCCCACGGGATCGGTCGCTGTGCGACGAGCTCGGCGGCCTCCGAGTCCGCGGACGGCGCCACGAACACGAGCGGTGTCACCACGACGACGCGCGAGAGGAGCCCGGCGGGCACGCGCTCCGGCACCGCCGCCACGGTGACGTCGACCCCGCCCTTGTCGAGCATCGCGAGCGCGTTGGCGGCGTATCCCGTCTCGAGCTCGATCTGCACGTTCGGGTACGCACGGCGGAACGAGCGCAACACGCGCGGCAGAAAGCTCTGCACCGCCGTCACGGACGCGAAGACGCGCAGCGTGCCCGCGAGCGCCGGCGCGCCGGTCGTGACGCGCTGTTTGAGCGTCTGAAAGCGCGCGAGGGTCTCGACGGCGTGCTCGTAGAAGAGCTCGCCCTCTGGAGTCAGAGCGACGCTTCGCCGATCGCGCGCGAAGAGCGGCCGCCCGAGCTCGGTCTCGAGCCGCTGGATCGTTCGCGACAGCGCCGAGAGGCTGATGTGACACTCACGGCTCGTGCGCGTGAAGTGCAGGGTTCGGGCGAGGTGCACGAAGAGCCGAAGAGCGTCGTAGTCCATCGACACGGTGCGCCGCGGCAGGCGCCTTTGCCAATTTCGCAGTGGCGCCGCGGCGCGAGCGTTGCAGATTTCGCAATAGTGTATCGACATCATCGCGCGTTGCGCAACGACCCCGTACGGCTATGCTCCCCCGACGCGCGGCGCCCCACCCCGGTCGCGCCCGCCGAGGAGGCCATTTCCGGATGACTAGTGCGCAAGGTTTCAGCTCAAAAGTGTTCCCCGTCGAAAACCTCGAGCTCGAGGATCGGACCGAGCAAATCGTCAAAGGGGGACGCCATCTGTTCCCGCTCCTGCCGAAGGCATTCGCCGGTATCCGCCAGATTGGCGTGATCGGCTGGGGCTCGCAGGGGCCGGCTCAGGCACAGAACCTGCGCGACTCGCTCGAAGGGACCGACATCCGCGTCAAAATCGGCCTCCGCCCGGGCTCGAGCTCGGCGGCCGAAGCAGCGAAGGCCGGCTTCACCGAGGAGAACGGCACGCTCGGCGAGATGTTCGCGGTGGTGCGCGAGTCGGACCTCGTGCTCCTGCTCATCTCGGACGCCGCGCAGGCAGAGCTCTACGGGAAGGTCTTCGAAGCGCTCCGCCCCGGAGCGACGCTCGGTCTCTCGCACGGGTTCTTGCTCGGTCACATGAAGAACGTGGGCGCGAAGTTCCCAGCGAACATCAACGTCGTCGCCGTCTGCCCGAAGGGCATGGGCCCGAGCGTCCGCCGGCTCTACGTGCAGGGCAAGGAGCACAACGGCGCGGGCATCAACGCGAGCTTCGCCGTCGAGCAGGACATCGACGGTCGCGCCACCGACATCGCGCTCGGCTGGTCCGTCGCGCTCGGCTCGCCCTACACGTTCCAGACGACGCTCGAGTCCGAGTACAAGTCGGACATCTTCGGCGAGCGCTGCATCCTGCTCGGCGCGGTCCACGGTATCATCGAGAGCTTGTATCGCCGCTACGTCTCCCAGGGCCTCTCGCGGGATCAGGCCTTCGTCGCCTCGAGCGAGACGATCACGGGCCCCATCACGAAGACGATCTCGAAGCGCGGCATGCTCGCCGTGTACGAGGCTCTCGACGAGGGCGGCAGGGCGGTCTTCGAGACGGCGTACGCCGCCACCTATCCGGCCGCTCGCGAGATCGTCGAGGAAGTGTACGACGAGGTGGCGAGCGGCAACGAGATCCGCAGCGTCATCCTCGCGGGCGAGCGGCTGAAGCGCCGCCCGATGGGCACCATCGATCAGACCGAGACCTGGCGCGTCGGGGCCGAGGTGCGAAAGCGCCGCGACACGCTGAACGTCTCCGTCCACCCGTTCACGGCCGGCGTGTACATCGCCACGATGATGGCGCAAATCGACGTCCTGCTCGAGAAGGGGCACCCGTACTCGGAGGTCGCCAACGAGTCCGTCATCGAGTGCGTCGACTCGCTGAATCCGTACATGCACGCCCGCGGCGTCTCCTACATGATCGACAACTGCTCGACGACGGCGCGCCTTGGCGCCCGCAAGTGGGCTCCGCGCTTCGACTACAACCTGACCCAGCAGGCCTACGTCGCCATCGACGACAAGAAGCCGCTCGACACCGAGCTCATCGCCCGCTTCAAGTCCCACGTGGCGCACTCCATCCTCGCGGGCTGCGCCAAGCTCCGTCCCACCGTCGACATCTTCGTCGAATAACCCTCCCGATTGCCCACGCTCCGACCCCCTCCACGGAGGAGGGTCGGAGCGATGGAGCGGGCTCGCCGGGAACGCTAGCCATTGAGGGCGGTGAGCTCGCCCGAATCCTGAATGCCGGCCTCGGCGGTGTCGCCGTCGAATTGGCCGAAGGTCGTCCACCGGGCCGCCACCCGTACCCCGCTGCTCAGCGAGAATCGTCGAAGGCGCGGACTCGAAGAAGGCTCTCGTCCAGGCCCGGCCCGCGGATGACGCGTGCTGATCGCTCGAGCACCGAGCACGGGCCGCCGAGACGACGCCGCGCGAGCGCTCCCAGAGGCAGGACGCCGCTCGGGAACCTTTTCGCTCGTCGCGCGTCCATGGGGTAGTTTTCCATGGCGGACCCCCCGACTCCCGGCCTCCCGCTCGCTCCACCCCCTGCAGGCACTGCGGAGCCTGTGGCCGGGAGCGAGCCCGCCGCTTCCGCCGACGGTCGGGATCGCGAGGCCGACACCGAAGCCGCGATCGGCGACGAGGCAGTCGTCGAGCGCGTGCTCGCCGGGGATCGCGCGAGCTTCGAGCTCTTGATGCGCCGCCACAACTCACGGGTATTCCGGGCGGTGCGTTCGATCGTACGCACCGACGACGAGGCGGAGGACGTGATGCAGGACGCGTACGTGCGCGCCTTCGAGCACCTCGAGCGCTTCGAGAAGCGCGCGCGCTTCTCGACTTGGCTCACCCGCATCGCCATCCACGAGGCCATCAGCCGCGTCCGCCGACAGAAGCGCGTCACGCCGCTCGACGCGACGGACGAGGAGCCGTCCATGCCGAGCCCCACGAGCACACCGGAAGAACGCAGCTTCGATCGGGAGCTGCGCGAGCTCTTGGAACACGCGATCGCCGAGCTCCCGGTCGAGTTCCGGACCGTGTTCGTGCTGCGCGCCGTCGAGCAGATGCCCGCCATCGATGTCGCCGAGTGTCTCGATATCCCCGTCCAAACGGTGAAGACGCGCTTCTTCCGCGCGCGCCAGCGTTTGCGAGCCCTCCTGCTCTCGCGCGCCGAAGCGCGCGCAGAGACGGTGTTCGAATTCCACCTCTCCCGCTGTGATCGAGTGGTCACTCGGGTGTTGAACCGCCTCGCAGAGCGCGGCGTTTAGCCGAGCCGCGCCTCGCTTCTCGTGTTCGCGCGCTCGTTCGAGAGCGCCGCGACTCGTCTTCTCCAGCCTCGAGCCGGGACGCTCGAAGGCCGGATTCCATCCCCGCGTCCCGAAGGAGTCCCTCATGACGATTGCGTTGATAGCGTTTGGCATTGCGGCGGTCGGCGGCCTGGTGCTGGCCGGTATTCGTTTCAGCGGCAAGCCCTATCCGCCCCTGGGCCTCGCGCTGGTGCACGGCGCCTTTGCCGCCGCGGGCCTCGTGATTCTGCTCACCGCCCTCGGAAAGGACGCCACCTCGACGCTGGCGTGGATCGCGCTCTTGCTCTTCCTCGGCGCCGCCGGCGGTGGCTTCGTGCTCTTCTCCCAGCACTGGCGCAAGGTGGCGCTGTCGCGCGGCCTCGTGGTGGTCCACGCGCTCGTGGCAGTCGTCGCGTTCGTCTTCCTGCTCATTGCGAGTGTCGGCTGATGCGTCTCTTCGGCCATCCCGTCCACCCGATCGCGGTCACGCTGCCGCTGGCCTTCCTCGGCGCGGTTCCGGCCTGCGATCTGCTCGCCTGGTCCGGTCTCCTCGCGGATGGGTGGTTGCTCGGGCACTACTCGATCATCGTCGGTCTCTTGGGCGGCGCCGTCGCGCTCGCCTCGGGTCTTTCGGACCTGCTCACCATCGAGGACCCCGACGCGGAGCTGTCGCGAAACGCGCTGACGCACGCCGCGCTGGCCGTGAGCGCGCTCGTCGTGTTCGTGACGGCGTTTTTGCTGCGCCCCGAGGCGGGCGCCCCCGTCTCGACGGGGGTGCTGGTGCTGGAGATCGTTGGCGCCGCGACGTTGGGTCTCGCCGGCTGGTTCGGGGGGCACCTGGTCTTCGAGCACGGCGTGGCGGTGCGCCGCTCACGCACGGCGAGCGCGCCCGAGCCCCGGAACGAAGCGACCGGAAAGGCGGAGGCACGCACGCCGTGACTCGTCACACGGAGTGAGGAACGGGCCCACACCGCCCCGGCGCTGACTCGACCGTTTTCTCGTCGCGCAGAGCGCCTCGCCCCGCGCGCTCCGGCGGCTGGTGGCGACTCCCGGTGCTTTCTGCGACACTCGTATTCGTGCTTCCCGAGCTCCCCGTCCTCCGCTCCGTCGCCAAAAAGTACGCCGAAGTGATGGCCACGCTCGACCTCACCCGGGGCGAGCAGCCGCTCGTTCTGCCGAACGGCGAGTGGTTCCCCGACCCGTTCCGTCAGGACGAGGAGTCGCTCGAGCGGCTCGTGTGCCGCATGCAGGGCTACGCCGGGCTCGAGCAGCTCGAGATCACGAGCCACCTCCTCGGCGAGCCCACCGGCGAAGCGTGCGGCACGGGCGGCTGTGGCAGCGGCGCGTGTGGCCCCGCGGCGGATCCCGGGGAGCTCTTGCCGCGGCTCGCGCGGACCGACGAAGGGTACCGGCTCGAGATGCCGCCCGCGGCGTTGCGCCATCCCATCGCGCTCACCGCGACCCTCGCGCGCCTGCTCGGGGCGATCGCCCTGCACGAGAAAGGGGATCCCAATCCTCACGAGGCGGCCGCCGAGCTCGCGGCCGTGGCGCTCGGCTTCGGCGTGCTGATGCTCGAGGGCTCGTATCTGTACACGAAGAGCTGCGGCGGACCGAGCATCGGACGCGCGACGCTGCTCTCGTGTGGCGAGCTCGCGTTGCCGTTCGCGCTCTTCGTCGCGGTCGAGCAGAAGTCCACGAGCGATGCGCGCGCGGAGCTCGCGGCCACGCAGAAGGAAGCGTTCGACGAAGCCTGGGCCCTCGTGCAATCGAACCGCGCGTTCGTCGAGCGGCTGAGCGCGGACCCGGCGTCCGTGGCGCGTGGCGCTGGCGAGCTGCGCGAGGCGCGTTCCTGGCTCGCGCGCGTGCTCGGCTTCGGCAATCGCCGGCAGCGGGATCCAGCGACCGCAGCGCTCGAGGCGCTCGAGCGCGGGGAGAGCCTCGACGGCATCGCCGAGCTCTTGAAGGCCGAGACGCCGCGCCCCGCGTCGCCCGCGCGGATGACACGTCGGGACGATGAGGTCGCGCAGCTCGTAGACGAAGCACTCGCGGAGCTCCGCGCGCAACGCTGAGCGCCGAATTCGAGCTCACGTCGCTCGTTTTCCGGCTGGCGCCACGGCACGAAGACGCCCAGACGAAACCCACGAGCGCCCCGAGGCACCGCGACGCGCGGTCCGCGCAGGCGTCGCATTGTGCACCGCGCCCGAACACGCACCGCCGCATCGAGGAACGACTCTGATGCCTGATGCAGCGCGCCCGTGTCTTCGCGAGCACGGCGCGAGCATTGCAGCGACCCTCGTTGCGGGCATGCCACGAGTTGCGAAATTCCGACTTGCCGTCATTCTCGACGTTCCACCTCACGCTCCGCGCACGGACCCGTTGATTTCGCACTCCCGTTTCCCGTCCGTTTCCACGACCCTCGATCCTCCTCGCGTGCAGCCGCCTCGCCGATCCCCCCGCGCATCGCTCCCGGGGGGCGCATCATGACGACGGCGGAGCACGCCATCGAGCTCGCCCCGGTCATCGCCGAGTCCGGTCCTGCGCGGGAGTCGCTGCGTGTGCGCGTGATGCGCTACGTGCGCACGCTCATCGTCGGGAGCTGGGCCACCATCGCCGATTTCTCGGTGCTCACCCTGTGCACGCGCGTGCCCGCGACCGACCCCATCATCGGCCGCATCCCCGCGCTGCTCGCGGGCGCCCTCGTCCAGTTTTTCGGCAGCCGTTCGTACGCCTTTCGGGCGCAGTCCGGCAGCTTGTCCCGCCAGGCCAAGCTCTTCGTGCTGCAAGAGGTCATCGGCCTACCGCTGACGTTGCTCGTCTTTCGGCTGCTCATCGCGCTCATCCCGTTCTTGCCGGCCGAGCTCGTCGGCATGTTCGCCAACACCGTCGTCTTCGTCATCTATTCGTATCCGGTGCGACGGTTCATCGTGTTCCAAGTGGCCCAGAGCGCCTAGACTTAGGCTCTCGGGGCAGATCCGCTCGCTCGTTCGGTCGCGTCGATTGCGGGACGAGTCCCAGCGCGTTGGGCACGCGGCTTGCGTCCACCGCTGCGTGAAGAGCCTGCCTTTCACGTTCTTGTCGCGCCTCTGCCTCGTGCTGGCGCTCTCGGGCTCGGCGGTGGGCTGTTACGCCACGACCGAGCCCGCGGTCGTCGAGGTGTACTCGGTGCCCCCCGCCATCTCCCGCTATCCGTCCGTGTTCTACGACGGCCATCCTGTCTACCTCGTCGACGGCCATTGGTACTACCGGGTCGGTCCGCGCTGGTACGTCTACCGTCGGGTTCCCCCGCCGCTCGTGCAACAGCGCCGGTACATCGAGCGTCGGTACATCCAGCGCGCGCCCGCCGTGCCGCTCCGCCCCGAGCGCGAGTACGTGCCGCAGCGCCCGCACACGCGTTCGCCTCAGCCCCCGCGGGCCGTGCCGCCACCCCGGCGCCCCGCCAACGTGCCTCCGCAGCCGCGCCTCGAAGCCGCGCCCCCGCCCGTCCTGCGAGCCACACCCCTCCCCCACCGCGGGCCCCCCCGCGAGCCTCCCCGCGCCGCCCCTCGACGCCCCGAGCGCGACCGCCCCTATGTCCCCGCACGTCCGCGCCCCGCGCCCCCCGTGCGCCGCGGCCGTTGAGCTCCCGTCGAGCGCAGCGTGCCCGAGCCCCTTTCCGCTGCGTTCCACTGCGCATCCCGCGGAGCCCGAAGCGAACAGCCCCACGCACACCACCCGGAACGGGTGCGCCGACGCAAGCCCGTACCCTCCGTGCGGAGCGCGAACAGGAGGAAGCGTCCATGAGATCGGAGTTCTTGGTTGCCTGCGCCCTCGCGGTCTCGACCCCTGCGTGTGTCATCGATGCCGACCCGGATCCCTCCGTCGTCGTCTCCCGCGCCACGCTCGTCGTCGACTGGACCATTCAGGGCATCGCCGATCCCGATCTCTGCCGTCTCACCGACGCCGAAGTCCTGAGCGTCGTCGTCACCACCCTCTCCGGCCGTTTCGTCGGCGAGTTCCAGCAGTCGTGCACTGCCTTCGCGGCCGCCATCGATCTTCGTCCCGGCAGCTACCTCGCCGACATCGTCCTCCTCGACGCCTTCGGCTACGAGCTCACCACCCCCGTCCTCATCGACCCCTTCACCCTCCTCGCCGGCGACCAGCTCTTCCTTTCCATCGACTTCCCCGCCCGCTCGTTCTACTGAGCCGGCCGCGCCGAGCGCCAAGGTCCGAGCGCCGAGCGCCGGCATTGGGCGCTGCTCGCGGCAACCCGTGGTCCTTTAAGGGGTGCCACCGGTCGGCGGACGTGAAGACCGGGACCGCGGGGCCGGAAGCGTCGGGCCCGGCAAATTGCAGTGAGGCTCCGGAGCAAGCGGCGCGAAGGTTCTCGGGCGCTTGCCCCGAAGCCCTGGCCGTGCGAGCCTCCCGCCCCTCGAAAACCTGCGCCCGTAGCTCAGTTGGATAGAGCGGTGGATTTCTAATCCACTGGTCGGGGGTTCGAATCCCTCCGGGCGTGCCAACCCCTT
>Ga0079224_100011308_pt1 | contig 12286 bp, 11 predicted proteins | sample Stecom2015_FD_80414 | JGI IMG/M metagenome (GOLD analysis project Ga0079224, IMG submission 80414) | Agricultural soil microbial communities from Utah to study Nitrogen management - Steer compost 2015 | ecosystem: Environmental > Terrestrial > Soil > Agricultural land | place: USA: Utah... | reverse complement strand
CGTCTACGCGGCCGGCGGCTATTACTACCCCGGGCAGGACCACGGCAAGCTGAAGGACGAGATGCGCGGCTATCTCGATCGCGGCTACACCGTCGTCAAGAAGAAGATCGGCGGCGCGTCGCTCGACGACGACCTGCGCCGGATCGACGCCATCATGGACGTGCTCCAGGACGGGCAGAAGCTGTGCGTCGATGCCAACGGCCGCTTCGATCTCGACACCGCCATCGCCTACGCCAAGGCCCTGTCGCAATACGACCTGTTCTGGTACGAGGAAGCTGGCGATCCACTCGATTTCGCGTTGCAGGCGACCCTCGCGAGCTACTACCGCAATCCCATGGCGACCGGCGAGAACCTCTTCTCGATGCAGGATGCGCGCAATCTCGTCCGCTACGGCGGCATGCGCCCCGACCGGGACTGGTTGCAGTTCGATTGCGCGCTGAGCTACGGCCTGGTCGAGTACCTGCGCACGCTCGACATGCTCGAGGACCATGGATGGTCGCCGGCGCGCTGCATCCCCCACGGCGGTCACCAGATGTCGCTGAACATCGCCGCCGGCCTGGGGCTGGGCGGCAACGAGTCCTATCCGGACCTGTTCCAGCCCTTCGGCGGTTTCCCGGACGGCGTGTCGGTTGTCGACGGCCACGTCACCCTGCCCGAGTTGCCGGGCATCGGCTTCGAGGGCAAGGCGGATCTCTACCGGCAGATGCAGGCCCTCTCGTCCTGATGCAGGCGAAGCCTCGGCAGGCGATGCGCTGGCCGGCGACAGGCCTGCTTGGCATCGCGATCGCGGCACTCGCTGCGTGCACCACCGGCGGCATCATCGAGGACCGGCGCGATCCGGCCACGATCCGCGCGCATGTCGAGCGCCTGCTGCCCGATCGGCTCGCCGATCGCAGCGGCTGGGCAAGCGACATCGAACAGGCATTCACCGCGCTGTCGTTGCCGGCCGATACCGAGCATCTGTGCGCGGCCCTGGCGATCACCGAACAGGAATCCTCGTTTCGCGCCGATCCGGCCGTGCCGAACCTGCCACGGCTCGCGCGCGGGGAGATCACCAGGCGGGCCGCCCGCCTGCATGTCCCGGCGGTGGCGATCCGCATGGCGTTGCAGATCGAATCGCCCACGGGCAAGACGTTCGAGCAGCGTCTCGACACGGTACGCACCGAGAGGGAGCTGAGCGAGATCTACGAGGACTTCATCGCGATGGTGCCGCTCGGGGCGCGCCTTCTCGCGGGCTGGAACCCGGTTCGCACCGGCGGGCCGATGCAGGTCGGCATCGATTTCGCCGAGCGCCACGCCCGACAGCACCCCTACCCCTACGACGGCATCGCCTCGATCCGCCAGGAGGTCTTCACCCGGCGCGGTGGCATGTACTTCGGCATCGCGCACCTGCTCGACTATCCGGCCGAGTATCCCGCCATGCGCTATCGCTTCGCCGACTTCAATGCGGGCCACTACGCCAGCCGCAATGCGGCGTTCCAGCGGGCGACCGCCATTGCGTCGGGCCGCAAGATAGCGATCGACGGCGACCTCGTCCGCCACGGCGCATCGCCCGGCGCCGAGCCCGGCGAGACCGAGGAAGCGGTGCGCAGCCTCGGCGACCGACTCGGCATGAGCGACATGGCGATTCGCCGCGAACTCGAACTCGGCGACTCGGCCGAATTCGATCGCAGTCCGCTGCTGACCGGGGTGTACCGCCTGGCCGAATCGAGTCCGGCCAAGCGCCTGCCGCGCGCCGCGATGCCGGAGATCCGCCTCGCGGGCCCGAAGATCCACCGCGAACTGACCACCGCCTGGTTCGCCAACCGGGTCGAGGGACGCTGGCGCCGCTGCGTCGAGCGCGACGCCCGGGCCCTGTGAACGGATCGGACGGGCGTGGATGGCCTCTGTCGCAGGGACCTAGATTCGGCCGGCGCGGCCGGCCCAATAGCGATCACGCAGCGGCTTCTTGTAGAGCTTGCCGGTCGGCAGCCGCGGCAGTTCATCGGTGAAGTCGACCGAGCGGGGGCACTTGATGCTGGCGAGACTCTCCCGGCAGAAGGCGATCAGCTCGGCCTCGAGCTCCGTCCCCGGGACCGCCCCCGGCATCAACTGGACCACCGCCTTGACCTCCTCGCCGAGATCGTCGTTGGGCACGCCGAACACCGCCGCATCGGCAACGAGAGGATGGGTGATCAGCAGGTTCTCGCATTCCTGCGGATAGATGTTCACGCCGCCCGAAATGATCATGAAGGTCGAGCGATCGGTGAGATAGAGGAAATTGTCGTCATCGACATAGCCGACGTCACCGACGGTGCTCATGGTGCCACCGGCGGACCGGGACTCGCGAGTGCGCTGCGGATCGTTGAAGTACTCGAAAGGCGTCGCCGTCTTGAACCAGATCTCGCCGGGGGTGCCCCTGGGCGCCGGCTCCATGTTCTCGTCGAGAATGTGCAGGTCGCCGAGCAGGACCCTGCCGACGGTGCCACGATGCGCGAGCCATTCCGCGGTGTTGCAGGCGGTGAAGCCGAGCCCCTCGGTTGCTCCGTAGTACTCGTGGATGATCGGCCCCCACCACTCGATCATCTGCTCCTTGACCTGGGCGGGACACGGCGCCGCCGCATGGATGGCGACTTCCAGTGAGGACAGGTCGTAGCGTTGGCGATCGGCCGGCGGCAGTTTCAGCAACCGGCTGAACATCGTCGGCACCAGCTGGGTATGGGTCACCCGGTACTTCTCGACCAGCGCGAGGTACTCCAGCGGCTCGAAGTGCTCCATGATCACCGAGGTCGCGCCGCAGCGGATGGCCAAGCCGACCGCCGCCTGCGGCGCCGAGTGGTAGAGGGGCGCGGGTGACAGGTAGATCATGTCTTCGCGGTACTGCCAGAGCCGGTCGAGGAACGTGTAGAGCGGCAGCGGCTCCGAGGGCGGAGTGTCCGGCAGGGGACGCAGGATGCCCTTGGGGCGGCCGGTGGTTCCGGACGAATAGAGCATGCCGACCCCGAGGGACTCGTCGGCGATCGGGGTGTCGGGCAGGCCGGCGACGGCTGCGTCGAGCGGGACCATCGGCGCATCGTCGGCGTCGCCGTCGACGATCAGGCAAAGAGTCACGCGCGGGCACTGCGCGAGCGCCTGCCTCGCGACTTCGCTGCGCGAGCGCGAGGTAACGAGTACCTGCGATTCGCTGTTCTGCAGGATGTAGGCGAGTTCGTCGGCCTTGAGGTAGGAATTGACCGTCGTGTAATAGAGGCCGGCGCGATCGCCGGCGCAACAACACTCGATGAAACGGTTGTTGTTCTCCATGAAGATCGCATAGTGATCGAGCCGCCGCAGGCCATGCCGGCGCAGCAGGTGGGCCAGCCGGTTGCTGCGCCGCTCGAGTTCGCCGTAGCTGACGATTTCGCCGGTGCCCGCCATGATGAAGGCCGGTTTGTCGGGTCTCGCCTGCGCTTGTCGGTGCGGATACATCGTCTCCTCCTGCCGATCGTTGGAATCGCCACGGGCGGCCCGCGCATCGCGCCGGCCGGATGCTCAGTCGGGTTCGCGCACCAGCGCGAGTTGCCGCGCCCGTGCCACCAGTTCGCCGCTGGAGTCCCAGAGCTTGCCGTCCTCTATCATCCGGCCGTCGGCGAGGTCGCGAGTATGGAATTGTCCAAGCATCCAGCCGGGCGTCGGCCGACGGCGCACATGCACCGTCAGTTCGAGCGTCGGGACCCAGCCGACCACCCCGAGCAGGCCGAAGATGGCCGGTGGGAAGGCATCGGCGAACAGTACCGCGACATGGCTGTCGGGCTCGCGCCCGTCGCGCAGCCGGATCCAGCCGGTGACCTGTGCGCGGCCCGCCACGCCCGCCCGCGCCTCATCCGGATGGAGGCGCACTTCGAGGCGATCGAGGATCGGCAGGTCGATGCCCTGCTCGTCGCCGGAACGATCGATGCACTGCTCCGGCGGCGGAATCGGTGGCGGCGGCACGGTGAGGCGTGGCGGCGCCGGTTCGCCGAGGGCGCCGAGCGCGGCGAGCACCACGAGGCGTGGCTTGCCCTCCTGGGAGAGCGTGGCGCGCGCGGTGCTCAGGCTGCGCCCACTGCGCACGATGTCGGCCTCGACCTCGCAGTCGACACCGGCGCTGCCCGGGCGCAGGTAGTGCACCGTGATCGACAAGGGGTCGGGATGCTCGGGAGCGAGCCGGCCCATCGCCGACATCGCAAGCGACATGAGGTAGCCGCCGTTCGGATTCTGGCCGATGTTCCAGGCGGGGTGGACATGCCCGGTCCAGCGATTGTCGGCGCTCCGGTGCAGGCGGGTTTCATCGTCGAATTGACTCATCCAGGTCGTGCCGATCAGGGCGGTTCGGGTCTCGGGGCCCCGAGCATAACGCGGGGCTGGGGAGGCAGCGACGGGATGTCAGGCATTGCGCGCCATCAGGCCGCCATCGACCGGAATCACCGCCCCGGTGATGTAGGACGCCGCCGGCAGGCAGAGGCTCACCGTCACGTGGGCGACTTCATCGGGCCGCCCGTAGCGGCGCAGGGCGGTGCGCCGCTTCGCGAAGATCGTCTTGTGCTCGGGCGCGATACGCGCCGTCATCGGCGTGTCGATCGGCCCCGGGCAGATGCAGTTGACCGTGATTCCCTCGGGGCCGAGTTCGACGGCCATCGAACGGGCGAAACCGGTGACGCCGGCCTTCGCCGCCGAATAGGCGCTGTGGCCGGCGGTTGCGCCGAGCGCCTCGGTGGAAGCGATCAGGACCACCCGCGCCGCATCGGATCGTCGCAACCAGGGCAGCGCGGCGCGCAGCAGGCGCGGCTGGGCCCCCAGCATCACCGCCAGCGCGCGCTCCCAGCGGGTCTCGTACTCGGGATCATCGACGAGGCTGTGGATCGATACGCCCGCATTGCTCACGAGAATGTCGAGCCCGCCCCAATGCCCGGCCGCCGCGGCGACTCCGGCCCTGACCTGGTCCGGATCCGCGACATCGATGACGAAGGCTTGCGCCTTGCCGCCACCGGCGCGGATCGATTCGGCGACCGCCTCGAGCGCATCGGCCCGCACGTCCGCGAGCGCCACCCGCGCACCTTCATCGGCGAATACCCGCGCCGTCGCTTCGCCCATGCCGCCGGCGGCGCCGGTCACCAGCACCGCGCGGTCGCGCAATGAACGACTGAGCTTGTCGGGCAGCGTCATGGGGCGGTCTCCTCGCGTGTCTCGCGCCAGCTTCGTGATGCCGCAGCATAACCCGGCGTAGCGGCGACCGACGAACCCGGGTGCGCGCTAGGGGGCCGGCGAACCCGCGGCTTCCGGCGAACGGCGCCGTGCCCACGCGAACAGGATCGCGCCGGCGAGGAACATCGGGATGCACAGCCACTGCCCCATCGAAAGCCCGAGGGCGGGCAACCCGAGGAATGCGTCCGGCTCGCGGGCGAACTCGACGACGAACCGCAGCACGGCATAGCCCATCAGGAAGATCCCCGAGACAGTGCCGGCCGCGCGGGGCCGGCTCGAGTACCACCACAACAGGATGAACAGCAGTACGCCTTCGCCGGCGAACTGGTAGAGCTGCGAGGGATGCCGGCCGAGCGCATCGCCGGCCTGCGGAAACACCATGGCCCAGGGGCCGTCGGTGGGCCGTCCCCAGAGTTCCCCATTGATGAAGTTGCCCAGCCGGCCCGCCGCCAGGCCGATCGGCACCAGCGGGGCGACGAAATCGATCACGTTCCAGAATGGCTTGCTACGGCGGCGGCAATACAGCCAGACCGCGACGATCACTCCCAGCAGGCCGCCGTGGAAAGCCATGCCACCCTGCCAGACCGCGAAGATCTCCAGCGGGTGTGACAGGTAGTAGGCCGGCTTGTAGAAGAGCACATAGCCGAGCCGGCCGCCGATCACCACTCCCATCGCACCCCAGAAAAGCAGGTCCTCGAGTTCGGCGGGCACGAGCCTGGCGCGAGCCGATCGGGCCGGCTCGCGCAGGCGCAGCCGGCCGAGAAAGAAAAAGGCCACGAAGGCGACGAGATACATCAGGCCATACCAGCGTACGGCAAGCGGGCCGATCGCGAACGCGATCGGGTCGAACTGGGGATGGACGAGCATCGGATCCTTGGCGTGCTTGCCGACCGTGCCGGCGAAAAGTTGCGCCAGTCTACCCTTCGTGCGCGATGGCCAAGGCCTCGAGCAGGCGAGCGAGCGGCCCACCCGTCGCCGCCGGTCGCCATGCCACGCCGATCCGGATTCGCGGCGCCTTGTCGTCCAGCTCGCGCCAGGCGACATCGGCGCCGGCACTGCGCCTGATGCTCGCGGGCACCAGCGCGATGCCAAGTCCGGCGGCGACCAGGTTGACGATCGTCGGCATCTGTATCGCCTGCTGGCCGATCACCGGCGTCCGGCCGGCGGCGGCGAAATACGCGAGGATCTCGGCATGCAGTCCCGGCGCCTTCTCGCGCGGAAACACGAGCAAGGGCTCGTCGGGCAAATCCGCCGCACCGAGCGTCGACGCCGGGAACGCGGCGGCGAGCCGGACCGGCATGGCGAGCACGAGGCGCTCCTCGTGGACCTGCCGGAACGACATCGAGTCGGGCACCGGCGGCAGCACGAAACCGGCATCGAGCCGGCCGTCGGCGAGCGCGGCGAACTGTTCGTCGCTGGTCGCCTCGTTCAGCGAGAGTTCGATGTCGGGCCAGCGTTCGCGCAGGGCGCGCACGAAGCCCGCCAGGAAGCTGGTGCCGGCCGGTGTCACGAAACCGATCCGCAGGCGTCCCCGCTCGCCGCGCCCGGTGGCGCAGGCTTGCTCGAGCCCTTCGACCAGCGGCGGCAGCAACAGCCCGAGGGTATCGAGCAGCGCCCAGCCGGCCGGGGTCGGCACCGTCCCCTGGCGGCCACGATCGAGCAGCCGCGTCCCGAGCCGGGACTCGAGCGCCTTGATCTGCATGGACAGGGGTGGCTGCGACAAGCGCAGGCGGGCAGCCGCGCGACCGAAGTTGCCCTCCCGGGCGACCACCGCGAAACACGCGAGCTGGCGCAGGTCGATGCCACGCCAACGGGTCGACAGCTCCCGCAGGGCTTCATCCAGGCTGCTCGGCGCGGACATGGCTCGCGCCGGGCCCCCCGCCCGATCGCCGCGGGATCGATCAACCCCGTCGTATTCGATTTTCGTATCGATCACGCCGGGATTATATATTTCACGACGATTTCCCGGCCGCGTACCATCTGAATCGTGAACGCTGGGCGAACCGTCCCGGCGCCGGCCTATCCGGCCTACCAGGAGGACGATCCGATGACCCGCAAGCTGCGCTCGGCCAACATCACCGAGGGCGTCGCCCGCGCGCCGAATCGCTCGATGTACTACGCAATGGGCTACGAGCGGAGCGACTTCGCCAATCCCATGATCGGCATCGCCAATGGGCACAGCACGATCACCCCGTGCAATTCCGGCCTGCAGGTGCTGGCCGACGCGGCGATCGAGGCAGTGCGCGAAGCCGGCGGCAACCCGCAGGTATTCGGCACGCCGACGATCTCCGACGGGATGTCGATGGGCACCGAAGGCATGAAGTACTCGCTGATCAGCCGCAAGGTGATCGCCGACTGCATCGAGACCGCCGTCCAGGGCCAGTGGATGGACGGCGTGCTGGTGGTCGGCGGCTGCGACAAGAACATGCCGGGCGGCATGATGGGGATCCTGCGCTGCAACGTCCCGGCCATCTACGTCTACGGCGGCACCATCAAGCCGGGCAAATGGAAGGGCAAGGACCTCAACATCGTCTCGGTGTTCGAGGCGGTCGGCGAGTTCTCCCACGGCCGCATGAGCAAGGAGGACTTCGAGGGCATCGAACGCCATGCCATTCCCGGCACCGGCTCCTGCGGCGGCATGTACACCGCCAACACCATGAGTTCCTCGTTCGAGGCGCTCGGCATGAGCTTGCTCGGCTCCTCGACGATGGCCAATCCCGACGGCGAGAAGCACCAGTCGGCGGCGGCATCGGCGCGAGTGCTCATCGAAGCGGTCCGCAAGGACCTCAAGCCGCGCGACATTGTCACTCGCAAGGCGATCGAAAATGCGGTGTCGCTCATCATGGCAACCGGCGGCTCGACCAACGCGGTCCTGCACTACCTCGCGATCGCGCATGCGGCCGAAGTCGAGTGGACGATCGACGACTTCGAGCGGGTCCGCAAGCGCGTCCCCGTGATCTGCGACCTGAAGCCCTCGGGCACCTGGCTGGCGACCGACCTGCACGAGGCAGGCGGCATTCCCCAGGTCCTGAAGATCCTGCTCGAAGCCGGCCTGCTCCATGGCGACTGCATCACGATCACCGGCCGCAGCCTGGCAGAGGAACTCGCCGACGTGCCCGCCCGGCCGCGCGCCGACCAGAAGGTGATCTTCCCGATCGACAAGCCGCTCTACGAAGCCGGCCACCTCGCGATCCTCAAGGGCAATCTCTCGCCCGAAGGCGCGGTGGCGAAGATCACCGGCCTGAAAAATCCGGTGATCACCGGGCCCGCCCGGGTCTTCGAGGACGAGCAATCCGCATTGGCCGCGATTCTCGACGGCGCGATCAAGGCGGGCGACGTGATGGTCCTGCGCAACCTCGGCCCCAGGGGCGCGCCGGGCATGCCGGAAATGCTCGCGCCGACCTCGGCCCTGATCGGCGCCGGCCTCGGCGAATCGGTCGGCCTGATCACCGACGGCCGCTTCTCGGGCGGGACCTGGGGAATGGTGGTCGGGCATGTCGCACCCGAGGCCGCCGTCGGCGGACCCATCGGCCTGATCCGGGAAGGCGATTCGGTCACGATCGACGCCCGCCAACTCCTGCTGCAACTCAATATCGACGATGCCGAACTCGAGCGGCGGCGCGCCGAATGGCGCGAACCCGCCCCGCGCTACAGCCGCGGCGTCCTTGGCGAGTTCTACAGATTGGCCGGCTCGGCGAGCCGGGGTGCCGTCACCGACGGCGACTGAGCGTTCTTGTCGTAGCGGGTGCGCCCCCGCAGGAGCGGGGCGCCTCCGGCAATCAGCGCGAGGCGCGCTTGCGCCCGGGCGCCTTGAACTGCGCTTTCACCCGGTCGCGGCGGGCGCGCTCGGCGTCGTCGTGCTCCTTGTGCTTGTCGAAGCCAAAGCGCGATTCGATCAGCTCGAACCACACGAAGGCGACGGCCAGCGGCGACAGGATCCACCACCAGGAAACGCCGGCGAGCGGACCGAGCTCGAACCATCTCGCTATGAGCAGCGCGACTCCGATCCAGACGAGAAACATGACCACTCCTGCGGCGAGGCGAACCCCGACAATGTGCCCAATGCACTACGGCAGCGCGGTGCCCGGCCGCCGGGCGGCGGCTTAATCTGAGTCAACGGCGTCACGGCACGGAGCGTTACAATCACTGCTGGAGCTACTTGGACCATAAGGTGCAGATCCGATGAAAACGATCATTTCCATTGCTGTGGCCGCTACGCTTGCAACGCTCTCCGCTGGAGCGCATGCAGATGCCGATCTCGCGAAGAAGAAGAACTGCATGGCGTGCCATGCCGTGGACAAGAAACTCATCGGCCCCGCCTACAAGGACGTCGCCGCCAAGTACAAGGCCGACGACGCAGCCGCGGCCAAGCTCGTCGAGCATGTCCGCAAGGGCAGCGTCGGCATCTGGGGACAGATCCCGATGCCGGCCAATCCGCAAGTTTCCGAGGCCGAGGCCCAGACCTTGGTCAAGTGGATTCTGAGCCTGTAACTCGATGTAAATAAAGGACTTTCTCCTGAATCGGCGATTCAGGACGTCCTACAATGGGGGCCTTCGCGGCCCCTTTTTCTTTTCAGGCAGGATTCTCCGCACTCCCCACACCGCGCCCCTTTCCGTTCATCCGAACAGGGACGCCGCCAATCCGCGGCACACGGCGAGCGCCGGCCGCTATCGATACAGTCGAATACATGCCGCAGCCCGGAACGGGCCCGCGGCAGTAAGCCTCCTCTTCCAGCCATCGTAGTTTTCCTCCCTGGCTGGTTTGCCCCGGTTCGTCCGGGGCATTTTTTTTGCCTCCCGACCGCAAGCCCGGGGCATGGCCGGGCAGCGTCGCCAATCGGTAACATCCCCGATGGAGCGCGAATTGCCCGCAGGCGACAATCCGCTCCGGCGGCGCACCGGAAGCGGGTATAACGACCGGGAACAAGGGACGCGGCGACCGACGAGGAGATTCCGGGCTTTGTTCAACTTCGACATACTGCTGCAGCAGATCCTCAACGGACTCGTGCTCGGCAGCGTCTACGCCCTCGTCGCGCTCGGTTACACGATGGTCTACGGCATCCTGCAGCTGATCAACTTCGCCCACGGCGAAATCCTCATGATCGGCGCGATGGTCGCCCTGACCGTGATCCAGGTTCCCGCCGTCGCGGCGCTGCCCGGCCCGCTCCAGATGGTGGTCGCGCTGCTGGCGTCGATCCCCGCCTGCGTCCTGCTCTCGCTCGCCATCGAGCGACTTGCCTACCGCCCCTTGCGCGGCGCCCCTCGGCTCAGCCCGCTGATCACCGCGATAGGCATGTCGATCGTGCTCCAGACCGTGGCGATGATCATCTGGTCGCCCAACCCGCACTCCTTCCCCGACCTGCTGCCCTCCGAACCCGTCGCCATCGGTGGCGCATCGCTCGCACCCAAGCAATTGCTGGTACTCGGTGTGGCCGCGGTGATGATGGCCGGGCTCAGCCTGATGGTGAACAAGACCCGCCTCGGCCGCGCCATGCGGGCGACCGCCGAGAACCCCCGGATCGCCGGCCTGATGGGCGTCAACGCCAACATGGTGATCGCCCTCACCTTCGCGATCGGCGCGGCGCTGGCTGCCGTCGCCGGCCTGCTGGTCGCCCTCAACTACAACATCGTGCATTTCTCGATGGGCTTTACCCCCGGACTGAAGGCCTTCACCGCGGCGGTGCTCGGTGGAATCGGGAACATTACGGGCGCCATGATCGGCGGCTTGCTGCTGGGCGTGATCGAAAGCCTCGGGGCCGGCTATATCGGCCCGCTGACGAACAATTTCTTCGGCAGCCACTACCAGGACATCTTCGCGTTCGTCGTCCTGGTCCTCGTGCTGCTGCTGCGCCCGTCCGGCATCATGGGCGAGCGAGTCGCAGACCGCGCCTGAGGGAGCATCTCGAGCAAGCGATGATCCGCAGCTTCTTTCCCGGCCTCTCGGGCAATCCCGCGGCCGCCTTCCTCGCGGCGGCCGGCGTCGGCCTGGTCCTGCTCGTGCTGCCCCTGGCCGCCAGCGAACTGCTCGGCAACTTCTGGGTCCGCCTGATGGCGATGGCGCTGCTGTATGTGATGCTCGCGCTGGGCCTGAACATCGTGGTGGGTTTCGCCGGCCTGCTCGACCTCGGCTACGTGGCCTTCTACGCGGTCGGTGCCTACATGTACGCGCTGCTCGCCTCGCCGCACCTCGCCGAGCAGTTCGAATGGATCGCCCGCCTGTTTCCCGACGGCCTGCACGCGGACATATGGATGATCGTGCCGCTGAGCGTCGGGATCGCCGCCTTCTTCGGCGTGCTGCTCGGGGCCCCGGTGCTCAAGCTGCGCGGCGACTACCTCGCCATCGTCACGCTCGGCTTCGGCGAGATCGTCCGGATCTTCCTGAACAACCTCAATTCGCCCATCAACATCACCAACGGCCCGCAAGGGATCACCGGGATCGACCCGATCCGGATCGGCGGCGTGCCGATGCCCCGCTCGCTGGAGTTCCTCGGCATCGAGTTCAATCGCCTGCACCTCTATTACTACCTGTTCCTGGCGCTCGCGGTCGTGATCATCATCGTCTCGATCCGACTGCAGGACTCGCGGATCGGGCGCGCCTGGATGGCGATTCGCGAGGACGAGATCGCGGCCAAGGCAATGGGCATCAACACGCGCAACGTCAAGCTGCTCGCCTTCGCGATGGGCGCCACCTTCGGCGGCGTCGCCGGTTCGATGTTCGCGGCCTTCCAGGGCTTCATCTCGCCCGAGAGCTTCGTGCTGATGGAATCGATCCAGATCGTGGCGATGGTGGTATTGGGCGGCATGGGACATGTGCCGGGCGTGATACTCGGCGCAATCCTCCTCTATGCAATTCCGGAGGCGCTACGGATCGTCGCCAAGCCGTCCCAGATCTTCCTGTTCGGCGAGGAACTCATTCCGACCGAAGCGCTGCGCATGCTGTTGTTCGGCGGCTCGATGGTCGTGATCATGCTGATCCGGCCCAAGGGCCTGTGGCCCGCCCCGCGCCACGGTGAGCGCGCCCCGCCGCCGGCGGTATCGGCGCAACAGGCCTGACGGAACGGCCGATGACGCAGGACGAAGACAT
>Ga0079224_100011307_pt1 | contig 12287 bp, 10 predicted proteins | sample Stecom2015_FD_80414 | JGI IMG/M metagenome (GOLD analysis project Ga0079224, IMG submission 80414) | Agricultural soil microbial communities from Utah to study Nitrogen management - Steer compost 2015 | ecosystem: Environmental > Terrestrial > Soil > Agricultural land | place: USA: Utah... | reverse complement strand
TCGCGATCGCGCTCGGTAAGGGGTTGCGCAACACCCCGCCCGCCCGCAGCCAGGTTGCCGCGGGTTTCGCCGGCAAGGGGAATGCGCGCCAGGGCAAACGGCACGGGTTCCCCGCCAATCAGCAGGATGCGCTTGTCACCGTTCACGATTTCGGGAATGTAGCGTTGCGCCATGATCGTGCGCGTGCCGTCTTGGGTGAGCATTTCGAGAATGCTGCCCACATTGTGCTCGTTCGGCTTGAGAACGAATACACCCGAGCCGCCCATGCCGTCGAGCGGTTTGACGACGACTTCGCCATGGCGCTTGTGAAAGGCGCGCAACCGCGCCATATCGCGACTGACCAGAGTGGGCGCCGTGAACTCGGCAAACTCGGTGATTGCAAGCTTTTCAGGGTGATTGCGTATGGCGGCACCCGTGTTGAATACGCGCGCACCTTGCGCCTCGGCATATTCCAGCAGATGCGTGGCGTACACGTACTCCATGTCGAAGGGCGGGTCTTTGCGCATGATCACTGCGCCGAATTCCGCCAGAGCCGTTTCGGCCGGCCCGGCCGATTCACGCCACCATTGCGTACCGTGCAGATCGGCACCGGGAACGAGCTCAATGGCATGTGCAACGGCTTTCACGACCCCTTCATCGATGTAGAGGTCGGGCTGATACGCCACGCTCAGACGATGGCCGCGTTGCGCCAGTGCACGCATCATCGCGACCGAGGAATCTTTGTACGCCTTCAGGGAAGGCAGCGGATCAATGATGAACAGTACGTGCATGACACACCTGTAAAACCGCCCGCCGCAAAAACTGACGGCGGGCGTGTCGTGTAAGAAGGCGCTGCACGATCAGGCCGAAGCTTCGCCCGGCTTGGTCGGTTTCTTTCGCGGTGCCAGCACCATGACCATTTGGCGCCCTTCGAGCTTGGGCATGGCCTCGACCTGGCAAAGTTCGCCGAGGTCGTCGCGTACGCGTTCGAGCACCCGCATCCCGAGTTCCTGGTGGGCCATCTCGCGGCCTCTGAACCGCAGGGTGACCTTGGCCTTGTCGCCGTCTTCAAGGAAGCGTCGCAGGTTGCGCAGCTTGACCTGGTAGTCGCCCTCATCGGTACCGGGGCGGAACTTGACTTCCTTCACCTGAATGGTTTTCTGCTTTGCCCGCGCTTCGGCCTGACGCTTCTGTTCCTGATACTTGAACTTGCCGTAATCCATGAGTTTGCACACGGGCGGCGAAGCGTTCGGGGCGATCTCGACCAGATCGACCTCGTGCTGTTCGGAAAGCTGCAAGGCTTCGGACGTCCTCATGACGCCCAGCTGTTCCCCATCCATTCCAATGAGTCGCACCTCGGGGACTCGGATTTCACCATTGATGCGATGTGCTTTTTCGGTTGCGATATCTAGAACTCCTAGAACAATGAATCGGTCGGGCCACGCTGTTTGTAAAACGCGATCAGGCCCGCGTGGAAATGTCGTGCTGCAGGCGCTCGCTGAACTGCTCGACGGTCATGACGCCAAGATCGACGCCGCCGCGAGCCCGAACGGCCACCTGGCCGTTCTCGCGTTCCTTTTCGCCCACCACGAGGATGTACGGGAGCTTCTGCATGCTGTGCTCCCGAATTTTACGAGTGATCTTTTCGCCGCGCAAATCTGCTTCGACCCTAAAACCTTGTTTTTTCAGGCTTAGGGCGACCTGCTTGGCGTAATCGGCCGAGGGTTCTGAAATACAGCATACGACGGCATGTTGCGGCGCGAGCCACGCCGGCAGTGCGCCCGCATAGTTTTCGATCAGGATGCCGATGAAGCGCTCGAACGAACCCAGGATCGCGCGGTGCAGCATGACGGGTGTGCGCCGCTGATCGTTGGCGTCGACGTATTCCGCGCCCAGGCGTTCAGGCATCGAAAAATCGACCTGGATCGTGCCGCACTGCCAATGCCGCCCGATTGCGTCCTTCAGGGTGTATTCGATTTTCGGCCCGTAGAAAGCCCCTTCGCCGGGCGAGACCTCGTACTCGCACCCCGTGCGCCGCAGGCTTTCCATGAGCGCCTGCTCGGCCTTGTCCCAGACTTCGTCGGAACCGATGCGTTTTTCGGGACGCGTGGCCACCTTGTACAGAATCTCGGTGAAGCCGAAGTCGGCATAGACCTTCTGCAGCAGCGCCGTGAAGGCCGCGCATTCGTCCTGCAGCTGGTCTTCGGTACAGAAGATGTGACCGTCATCCTGAGTGAAGCCGCGTACCCGCATCATGCCGTGCAGCGAACCGGAAGGCTCGTTGCGGTGGCACTGACCGAACTCGCCGTAGCGGATCGGCAGTTCGCGGTACGAGTGCAGCCCGGCGTTGAAAATTTGCACGTGACCCGGGCAGTTCATGGGCTTGAGGCCGTAGAGCCGGTTCTCGGATTCGGTCGTGAAGATGTTTTCCTTGTAGTTGTCCCAGTGCCCGGTCTTCTTCCAGAGCGACAGGTCGAGAATCTGGGGCGCCTTGATCTCCTGGTAACCGTTGTCGCGATACACGGCGCGCATGTACTGCTCGACCTGCTGCCAGATCGTCCAGCCCTTGGGATGCCAGAAGATGAGACCCGGAGCCTCTTCCTGCATGTGAAAGAGCCCCAGCTCACGGCCAAGACGACGGTGGTCGCGCTTCTCGGCCTCTTCGATCATCTTCAGATACGCGGCCTGCTCTTCCTTGGTGGCCCAGGCGGTGCCATAAATGCGCTGCAGCATCTCGTTGTTGCTGTCACCGCGCCAGTAGGCTCCGGCCACACTCATGAGCTTGAATACTTTGAGGTGCCCGGTGGACGGCACGTGGGGGCCGCGACACAGGTCGATGAAGTTACCTTCCCGGTAAAGGGAAATGCCTTCCTCGGCCGGAATCGAAGCAATGATCTCGGCCTTGTAGTGTTCACCAATGGAACGGAAAAATTCGACGGCATCGTCGCGCTTCCATTCCTCACGCACCACCGGCTCGTTGCGTCGCGCCAGCTCGACCATCTTCTTCTCGATCGACTCGAGATCCTCCGGGGTAAACGGGCGCTTGTACGAGAAGTCGTAATAGAACCCGTTGTCGATGACCGGGCCGATGGTAACCTGCGCTTCAGGGAACAGCTCTTTGACCGCCCAGGCCAGCAGGTGAGCGGTGGAGTGGCGGATCAGCTCGAGGCCTTCGGGATCTTTCGCCGTGACAATCGACAGCTGGGCATCGGTATCGATGACATGGCTGGTGTCAACCAGGCGTGGTTCCCCGCCATTGGTTGCAATGCGCCCGGCAAGGGCGGCCTTGGCCAGGCCAGAACCAATGGATTGCGCGACTTCGGCCACGGAAACGGGGCCCGGGAATTCGCGCTGCGAGCCGTCGGGCAGTGTAATCTGAACCATATGTGTCCTGAAAAGACGAAACGCGGCCTTGGCCGCGTTGTATGAATACTCGGTAATGACAGACAGACGCGGAAAACGGAGTTACTGCGTGGGTGTCGTAGTTCGCGCGTAAAGCATTGTGTCGGCCATTAACAGTGAGTGGTTTCGTTGCGTTAGTGTAACACCTCGCACGGTGCGAACCGCCCCATTCTGCAGCGGTTACAGTTTTCGGCTATGATTTGCACCCGCTGTGTTGCGAAAAAGCCCTTTCCGGCTCAGCAGGCCAAATGTGGGGCGGCAAATTGCCGTTTCATTTGACAAGCCAAAAAACCACACATATAATTTCGTTCTTCTTGCAGGCGGTTAGCTCAGTTGGTTAGAGCGCTACGTTGACATCGTAGAGGTCGCTGGTTCGAATCCAGTACTGCCTACCAGAATTCCCTCAAACCCGCATCGAGCCCCGCTCTGCGGGTTTTTTCGTGCGCGCTGGCGGCGTTGCGTTGCGTGCACGCAAACCACGGCAGCCCATCTGTTCACCCCATGCATCGCAGGCAAGGCAAGTGCTAGCATAGAACATTGCTGCTCACAGGCTGCGTCGTGAGCAGGGAGCCACATCATGGGCATCAAAAGTCTGCTGGATCTCGTTGGCGGGGTCGCCCTGCTACTGTGGGGCCTGCACATGGTCCACAGCGGAATCGTGCGTGCATTCGGCCCCGGCATCCGGCGCTTCCTCGGCGGCGTACTGCATAAACGGCTGAATGCATTCCTGGCCGGAATCGGCGTAACGGCCATCATCCAGAGCAGCACGGCCACCGCCCTCATGCTTACCTCATTTGCCGCCTCGGGCCTGGTAGCCCTGGCGCCGGCGCTGGCGGTCATGCTGGGCGCCAACGTAGGCACGGCGCTCATCGTTCAGCTGCTGTCGTTCGATTCCTCGGCCATCGCGCCCATTCTGTTGATCGGTGGTGTCCTCGCCTTCAAACGGGGCAACCGCACCAGGGTACGGGATCTCGGCCGGGCCGCCATCGGTTTGGGGCTGATGCTGCTTTCGCTGCACAGCCTGCTCGACACGCTGGCGTTGGCCGAGCACGCCCCGATGGCCCGTCAGTTGATCTCCGCCCTGATCAGCGAACCGCTGATTGCCGTGCTGGTTGGCGCGGTACTGGCCTGGGCGGCCCACTCGAGCGTAGCCATCGTGGTGCTGACCATGTCGTTGGCTGCTTCGAGCCTGGCCACGCCGCACGAAGCCTTCGCGCTGGTCATCGGCGCAAACCTCGGCACGGCGGTGAATCCGCTGCTTGAAGGCTCCGGCAGACTCAACCCGGCCAATCGGCGCCTGCCCGTCGGCAACCTCATCAACCGCATGGTCGGCTGCGTGATCTTTCTTCCACTGCTGACCCCCACCGTCAACTTGCTGAGTTCGCTGGACCCGGACCCGGTGAGGCTCATCGCCAACTTTCACATGACCTTCAACATCGTGATGGCGGTGACATTTCTGTTCCTGCTTGGCCCCCTTGCGGCCCTGCTCGAGCGCTGGTTGCCGGAAGTGAGGCCGGAAAATGATCCGTCAGTGCCTCGCTACCTCGACGAAAGCGTGACCGATTCGCCCGCAATGGCCCTGACGTGTGCCACCCGCGAAACAATGCGAATGGCCGATCTGGTTGATTCGATGTTGCAGTCGGCCATGACGGCAATCATGACCAATGACAGAAAACTCGTTACCGAAGTGCGGCAACGAGACAATGCCGTCGATCGTCTGCACGAAGCCATCAAGCTTTACGTGGTGAAGATCACCCATGGCAGCCTCGACGAAGCGGAAGGCCGCCGCGCCATGGAGATACTGAGTCTCGCGATCAATCTCGAGCATATCGGCGATATCATCGACAAGAACCTCATGGAGCTGGCCGGCAAGAAGATCAAGCGACAGCTGCAGTTCTCGCCGGAAGGCGCAGCAGAACTGGAAGAACTGCACCGCATCGTGCGCGAAAACCTCAACCTGGCGACGGCGGTCTTTCTTACAGCCGACGTCAAATCTGCGCGACAGCTGCTCGAAGAAAAGACCCGAATACGTGAGCTCGAGTTCTCGGCATCCGAAAACCACATGGCGCGGCTCAAGGAAGGCCTGGTCGCCAGCATCGAGACCAGCTCGCTGCACCTCGACATTCTGCGCGACCTCAAGCGCATTCATTCCCATATCTGTGCCACCGCCTACCCGGCGCTGGAAGCCGCCGGCGAGCTGCGTCGCAGTCGCCTTAAAACCCCTTCCGCAAACCCGGCGCAGGAACAGGGTTCAGAGAAGCGCGGTGATGATGCCGAGTTGGCACCGGGCTCACCCGCGCGACCGAAGCATCACGGCTACAGCGGCTAATTGGCGGTTCGCCTCAGTTCCCGCAGCACGGCGTGGAACCGTTCGGCCGCCACGTCGGCAGCCCAGGGTTCCCACGGGTGCCCGCCCCATCGGCGCACAAGCGGGTCGACTTCGAGTATCTGAGCGGTGATTCCGAGCACCTCCACCACTTCCTGGCGGCTCCATCCCACGCAGTGCACCGCTTCGGAAGCCGCAGCGACCCGATCCGCCTGTTTGTGCAAGGCATAGCCCGACTGCGACCACGGTGCCACGTCGTAACGCGTCCAGATCGCGTCGGCCAGACGGTTCTCCAGACGCCTGAACGAGTCACCCAGAATCTGCTTGAGCGGTGATATGCAGTCGAACCCCAGAAACCCCTCCTCCGCATCGTGAAGGAGCTCCTGCAACGCCTCGTGCGGGCTCAACGGCACAGGTGCCGTCTGGCGTCGTATCTCGAGGACCAGCAGGCTGTGCTGGGCAACGGACAAGGGCCGCTGCCACGTCGATTCGCCACCCCATCGGTACGTTCGCGCCAGGCGGGTCGCCAGATCGGTGTCGTCCCACGCATCCGGGTCGGGATTCACAAGATCGAGGCGCCGGCCCGAAGGCAGCCTCATCCATGCTCTGGGGTTCTCATCGCTCATGAGCGCGGATTGTAAAGCGCCGCGCGTTTCGGCGGCACATGCTGTGCCGTCGCGTCAGCCAAGGTGCTTTCTGAAAAACGCCGCAGCCAGTTCACGGGTTCGTTCGAAATGCTCCTGATAGGGTGAAAAATGCCCCCCGGGAAGCAGGACCAGTTCTTTTGGCTGCAAGGCCTGCTCGTAGGCCGTCAGCGCGAGCTCCGTGGGTGTGGCTTCGTCGTTATCGGCTACGATCATCAGCAAGGGGGTCGGGCTGATGCGGCTGATATGCACTGCCGGCTCGTTTTCCCAGTTCAGTTCCACGCTGCGCAGCGTGATCTCGTTCACGAAACCGTCGATCATGTAGTAGTCGTAGGCGACCCGGCTGTTGAAATAGGCCGGCTGTGAGGGGTTGTTGGATACCAGTGGCATTCTTTCGGGTTCCAGACCGCGCTGGCGCGCATCGCGGTCGGCGTGAAAGCGCTTCTGCATGTCGGCCCGCGTCTGCCCCGAAAAACGCCTGATCGACTGCGCCGAACCACTGATGGTGGGCACCTGCGCCACGACGCATTTGATGCGGCGGTCATACGCCGCAATCTCAAGCACATGCCCGCCGCTGTAGCTCGAGCCCCAGACACCGATCCTGTCGGCATTTACCTCGCGGCGCCGCTGCACATAGCTGATGGCGTCGCGATAGGCCCGGCGCTGCCGCACGGGATCGACTTCCTGACGCGGCTCACCGTCGCTGCGGCCAAAACATGGATTGTCGTACACCAGCGCAGCAAGACCGGCGCCGGCAAACGCCAGGGCGAAATGCATGGCGGAATGCTGAATCAGGCCGCCGAATCCCGGAGCCATGACCACGGCCGGCACCGGCCCCTCCCGCTCGGGCAAATACAGACGCCCACGCAGGCATGTATTTTCAGAAAGGAACTCAACCTCTTCGAACTTCACTACGTACTCTCTCAAATGAATTCACGACCGACCCTGCACCGATCGCACGCACCAGGGATGCGCTGAAAGGGCATCCCAAGGGGGCTTCACTTCGTTGCGGGTAATGCTGCCACCGATTATGAAGCGATCCCCCACGCCCGGAAGTCAACTTCTTAACAGACAGCCTTCGGCAAACATTCCAAACTCAGGCTTCCTGGCATTGACCATTGTTGGAGTTGTTCTATGAAACGCTTTTGGAAGCTGCTTGGCGCAGTGACCCTTACCTCCGTTCTGATGCCTGCTCAGGCATCAGCCACCGTCACGTTCGATAAACCGCTTACGATCGTCGTGCCCTACTCGCCCGGTGGCACGGCCGACTTCCTGGTGCGGCGCGTCGCGCAAAGCATGTCGGAAGACTTCGGCCAATCGGTCGTGGTCGAAAATCGCCCCGGGGCCGCAACCGCCGTCGCCGCAGCCTCGGTATCGCGCGCGAACCCCGATGGCTACACGATTCTGCTCGCCAGTAACGCAACGCTCGCCATCAACCAGCACCGTGGCGTCGAGCTGAACTATTCTCCCACCGAGTCATTCGAATATGTCTCGATGCTGATGTCGGTACAGAACGTGATCGTGGTGCCTGCCGAGTCGCCGTACAAGACGCTGCAAGACATGCTTGATGACTCGAAGAAGCGCAGCGCACCGGTCACCTACGGAACGATGGGTATCGGCACCTCGAACCACATCGGTACCGAAGTGCTTGCACGCGCCACCGGTGCCAACCTGCTGCACGTCGCCTTCCCGGGCAGCGCACCGGCACTGACCAACCTCATGGGCGGGCATCTCGATGCCGTAGTCGATACGCTGGTGGCCACCCTGCCGCATATCAACGCCGGCAAACTGCGCCCGCTGGCCACATTGGGTACAAAGCGCTCGCCGCTGACACCCGACGTTCCCACCGCCAACGAAATTTCGGGCGCCACCGAAGACTTCACGGCCTGGTTTGGTTTCGTGGTGCCCAAGGGCACATCCGCCGACGTGATCGAAGCCCTGAGCCGCAGCGCCGCCAAGGCCGTGCAGAGTGCCGAAATTCGCGAAGCACTGGAAACCGTGGGTGCCGAAGTCGTGGGTTCCGACCCCGCCACCTTCAAGCAGCGCGTGCACCAGGAGCAGGCGATGTATGCCGAGCTGCTGGCTCCGGGCAACCTCGATCTGGAATAAGGATGGGGGTTCGCATGACCAGACAGATTCGCGTCGTGAATCCGGAAACCCTCGCCACGCCTAACGGTTTCTCGCATGTGGCGGTCGATACGGTTGGCAAGCGCGTGTTCGTCTCGGGCCAGGTAGCCTACAACGACGCGGGCGAAATCGTCGGTGAGGGCGATCTCGCCCGGCAGACGCAGCAAACGCTCGAGAACATCGGCCGCGCGTTGAAGGCGGTGGATCTCGGCTTCGAGCACGTGATCAAGCTGACCTATTTCGTCGTGAACCTGAACGCGCAGGCGGCGCGTACCATTCGTGAAGCGCGCAAGCCCTTCCTGGTGCACGATCAGCTGCCGGCCAGCACCATGGTGGGCGTGGCCTCACTTGCCCGGGAAGGCCTGCTGCTGGAAGTGGAAGCGGAGGCGGTACTGCCTGCCAACTAGACGGTGTTCTGGCACAATCCACAGTGTGCCAGATCCGCTAGCAAAACCTGTGTCGACTGCCGACGAAACGATCGCCACCAATTGGTCGACTGCCCTGCAGTCGCTCACCCCTGCCGAGCTGGATCAGGTCAATCGCTACCTGATCCGGCGCAGCCACGCCGCGCGGCACCGCATTTTCAATCAGGGCGAACCCGCGCAATCGTTCTACGTTATTGTTTCGGGCCGGGTTCGCATCATCCATACCACCGAAAGCGGTGCAGAGTTCACGACCGGCATCTGGGCCGACGACTACATCATCGGCCTCGTCAGCGCGTATCTGGGTGTGCGCCGCTCGCTTACGGCGGAAAGCCTGGACCCCGTCGAGCTGCTGATGCTGCCGCAAAGCGCGCTTCATACGCTGCTCGACACCATTCCGCAGTTCGCCCGCAACATCACGCGCATTCTGGCCGCACAAGCCTACGACAGTATGCGGCGCAGCGGCCTCGTGGTGCTGCAACCCGCCGCAATCAACCTGCGCCGCATCATGGCCCGCCTGGCCATGCAAGACGATGCCAGCCCCGACGGCCACGCGCGCGAGATTCGGGGCCTCACCCAGGAAGACCTGGCCAGCATGGTGGGGGTCAGCAGAACGTGGTTGAACCAGACATTGGCGTCGTTCGAGCGATCGGGGCTGATTCGGCGGCACCGTAACGGCATCACGATCACCGATATTCGCACGTTCGCCGCGCCACCCGGCGACGATTTAACCTCCGGGTGACCGCTTCAGCCTGCAAATTTAGTCGTTGAGTTTTTGCGTTTCGAGCTGAACGGCGCGCACGAAGGCGTCAATTTTTTCGGGTGATTTCACACCGGGCGATACCTCGATACCGGTGCTGACGTCGACGGCATACGGGCGCAGGCGCCGTATGCCGTCACCCACGTTTTCGGGCGTGAGGCCGCCGGCGAGAATCATGGGCCGCGCGTCGCTGGCCGTAACGACCGATGCAAGCAGGGAATGGTCGAACCCGTGGCCGCTGCCGCCATATGCAGCACTGTGACTGTCGAACAGCCATGCAGACGCGCTTGCGTACTCGCGGCATTCGGCCAGCACGTCTTCGCGCGTGTCGAGCCCCGGCGAGCCGACACGAAACGCGCGAATATAGCGCTTGCCGTAACGCTCGCAGTCTTGCGGCGACTCATTGCCATGAAACTGCAGCAGGTCGGGTGAGACGGCCTCGATGACCTCTTGCACATAGGCCGGGTCGGGGTTCACGAACAACGCGACCAGGTCGACAAAAGCCGGAATCTGCTGACGCAGCGCCTGGGCCTGCGCGATGGTTACGGCCCTCTGGCTCTTCGAGAAGAAAATCATGCCCAGCGCATCAACACCCGCGGCTACCGCAGCCTGAATGTCTTCGGCACGCGTGAAACCGCAAAGCTTGATACGGGTACGCCCACTCATAGTGATGAACTCCTGAAATCACCGGAACGCTGCGGCCGGATCGTCTGCCGCACCGCCCTGATTGCCGCCCTGACCGCCGGGCGCGCCAAACGCCGCGGCAGGATCGGAGCCGCCGAACATGGAGCCCGGGTCTCCAAAGCTATCGGTACCATAGACGTCGCCCACACCAAATTCAACCGTGGACGGGTCGACCATCTGAATATCGTCTTTATAGTGCGTAACCATGCCGGGGAACACCATGACGGCCACCACCATGAGCAGCTGAATGCAGATGAACGGCACCGACCCCCAGTAGATCTGGCCGGTGGTGACGGGTTCGGTCATCTTGCCGGAAACCTTGTCGCGGTACGCCTCTTTGGGTGCCACGGAACGCAGGTAGAACAAGGCAAAACCAAAAGGCGGATGCATGAACGAGGTCTGCATGTTCACGGCCAGCAGTACCCCGAACCAGATGAGGTCGATGCCGAGCTTGTCGGCCACCGGGCCCAGCAGCGGCACGATGATGAACGCCAGCTCGAAAAAATCGAGGAAGAAGGCAAGCAGAAACGTAAAGATGCTGACAAAGATGATGAAGCCCCATTCACCGCCAGGCAGGTCGATGAGCAGGTGTTCCACCCAGAGGTCGCCGTTGATGCCGCGGAAGCTGAGCGTGAAAACCGTGGAGCCCACCAGGATAAACACCACGAAACACGATAGCTTTGTGGTGGTGTCCATGGCCTGGCGCAGCAGCTTCCAGGAGAACCGCCCACGCGAAACCGCCATGGCCAGGGCGCCCACTGCACCCATTGCGCCACCCTCTGTAGGCGTGGCCACGCCGATGAAGATCGTGCCCAGCACCAGGAAGATGAGGAACAGTGGTGGAATCATCACGAACGTAACCCGCTCGGCAATGGGCGACAGCAGTTTGAGCCGCAGCGCTCGGTTCACCAGTGCGATGACCCACGACGTGACGCCCCAGACCAGCAGCACGATGACCACGCGCTCGTCTACCGGCACGCTATCGTGGGTGCGGAAATAGTACTCCGACCCAAAGTACGCGACCGATGCAGAAATGAGCGTAAGCACCAGCAGCGATTTCAGCCCGCGCGTACCGTCGGGCCGGTCGTAAAGCCGCGCTTCTTTCGGCAACGCAGGTGCGCTGGACGGCCGTATCAGGCTCATGAGCACCACGTAGCCGATATATGCACTGGCGAGCAACAAGCCCGGCACCATGGCGCCACGGTACATGTCGCCGATCGATCGGCCGAGCTGGTCGGCCAGAATGATCAGCACCAGAGACGGCGGAATGATCTGCGACAAGGTGCCGGAAGCTGCAATGACGCCCGACGCGAGCCGCCGGTCGTAGCCGTAGCGAAGCATGATGGGCAACGAGATGAGGCCCATCGAGATTACCGACGCCGATACGACACCTGTGGTGGCGGCCAGCATGGCACCCACCACCACGACGGCAATGGCCAGGCCGCCGCGTATGGGCCCGAACAGCTGCCCCACGGTTTCGAGCAGGTCTTCGGCCATTCCGGATCGTTCGAGTATGAGCCCCATTAACGTAAAGAACGGCACGGCCAGCAACGTATCGTTGGAAATGATGCCGAACACCCGGTTTGGCAGCGCCTGGAACAGCGCCGGCTGCATCAGCCCGAACTCGATGGCGATCAGCCCATACAGAATGCCGATTGCGGCAAGCGTGAACGCCACGGGAAAGCCCAGCAGCAAAAACACCACCAGGTTGAAGAACATGATGGGGGCAAGATTGTCGACAACGAACTCCATGCCTATTGCCCCTGTACGCCGCCATTCAGGCGGGCTTCATTACGCTTTCGAATTTCCTCTGCAAGTTCTTCTTCGGCCGAGGTCGTTTTTTCCGGGACCATGGGATTCGGCCCCGCCCCCGCAAGAAAAGCAATGCACTTGATCAGGCGCGATACACCACTGAGCATCAACAGGCCGAATCCAACCGGAAT
>Ga0079224_100011306_pt1 | contig 12287 bp, 5 predicted proteins | sample Stecom2015_FD_80414 | JGI IMG/M metagenome (GOLD analysis project Ga0079224, IMG submission 80414) | Agricultural soil microbial communities from Utah to study Nitrogen management - Steer compost 2015 | ecosystem: Environmental > Terrestrial > Soil > Agricultural land | place: USA: Utah... | reverse complement strand
GATATGATGCTTGACTGTTACTTCTGGGGAGATGTAAAAAGAATTTCACCGGAAGCTCCGGTTCAGGTAGTTGAAATTGAAAATGAGTTTTACCGTTTTGGCGGCGCAGCAAATGTTGCATTAAATATTTTAAAACTTGGCGGCATTCCTGTTCCTGTTGGTGTAATTGGATATGATAATTACGGCACCATCTTCACTTCTTTAATTAATGAAACCCGTATTTCTGCTGAAGGAATTATTGTTGATGAATCAAGACCAACTACTGCAAAGACTCGTGTGATTGCTCAGAATCAGCATGTTGTTAGAATTGATAAGGAGAGCAAACAATATCTTGATAAAAAAACGCAGCAGAAACTTTTTTCATATCTTGAAAAAATAGCTGGCGGATTGGATGGAATTATCTTACAGGATTATAATAAAGGTGTAATGACTCCATCTCTTATTGAAAAAATAATTGAACTTGCAAACAAAAATAATGTTCTTGTTACTGTAGATCCGAAATTCAATAATTTCTTTCACTACAAAAATGTAACAGTATTTAAACCAAACAGAAAAGAAGCAGAAGATGTACTTGGAATAAAAATAAAAAGCGATGAAGACATTACTGCTGCAGGTGAAAAACTTCTTGAGAGGTTAAATGCAAAATATATTCTGCTCACTCTTGGTGAAAGCGGAATTGCAGTTTTTGAAAAAGGGAAAAAAGAAAAACGCATGCCAACCAAGGCAAGAAAGGTTGCCGATGTTTCGGGAGCGGGTGATACGGTTATATCTACTTTAACAATTGCTCTGGCAGCCGGTGCTGATATTCTTGAAGCATCATACCTTGCTAATTATGCAGGCGGATTGGTTTGTGAAGAAGTTGGAATTGTTCCGATTGAAAAAGAAAAACTTTTTGACACCGTTATAAAAGAAAACAGATGAATACTATTCTTTCAAGATCTGAAATAATTTCACTCAGAAAAAAATTAAAAGATGAAAACAAAAAATTAGTTTTTACCAACGGCGTTTTTGATCTTATTCATGCAGGCCATCTTGATTATCTGATAAAAGCAAAAGCACTTGGAGATGTTCTTCTTGTTGCCCTTAACACAGATGATTCCGTTAAAAGAATTAAAGGTGATAAACGCCCGATCTTAAAACAGGATGAACGTGCGTTTCTTATCTCAAATTTAAAACCTGTTGATTATGTGACCTTCTTTGAAGAAGATACTCCCGCTGAAATTATTTCGGCACTTATTCCGGATATACTTGTAAAAGGTGCGGATTGGAGCATTGATAAAATTGTTGGCAGGGATGTAGTTGAACAACACGGCGGGCAGGTTAAAACGATTCAGTTTGTAAATAATCAGTCTACTTCCAAAATAATCCAATCCATTATAGACAAGTATCACGATTAATACTGTCTCTCTTACTGCGGCTTTATTTTAGGTTATTTACTTAATATTTTTCCAGACAATTCACTTGTATCATTTTATGCCCGAAGATAAAAAAGAAAATATACCGGAATCAGAAAGTAAATCTGCCGGAGGCGCGAAGAAGAAAATAAAACCAAAACGCTCACTTTTTCACAGAATGGTGAATTGGTTTCTTTATTTTCTGCTGGGCATTTTTGTTTTGTTCCTGATTATACTTGGAATTACACAGACAGCTACATTCAGAGATTATCTGCGCGATACAGTTATTGAACAGGCAAATGCAAATTTGAATGGCACAGTTTACATTGAAAAGATTGAAGGCACAATTCTCACTTCACTTCTGCTGCGCAATACAATTGTAAATATAGAAGAAGATACACTTCTTAAAGCCGGAGTTATTGAACTAAAAACTTCTCCGCTTCAGCTTCTTTTAAAAAAAATAAAGGTACGATATTTTGAGATAAAGGATGCTGAAATTTCTCTGGCAGAAGACAGCAGCGGAGTACTTAATATTATTAAACTTCTTCCTGAATCAGAACCGGATACAACTGCAGCGGGAAAATTTCCATTTAAAATTGAAGTTTCAGATTTCCGCTTAACAAATGTAAACTTCTCAATGCAGCGATACGAATTTGTTAACAGCACAGCTTCGTATGATTCACTATTTATGAGCGATTTCAGAGCGGAAGATGTAAATCTGAGGCTAAGCGCATTTGCAAACATTGATGAAAATGATTTTGAAATTAGTATAGAACAGTTTTCTGTTAAACCAAACATTAACAATGTTGAAGTGAAAAATTTAACCGGAGATTTCTTTGTAAATACAAAGGAATTAATTGCCGATGATTTTACAATTGAAACAATAAATTCAAATGTAGAATTATCTGCAAAGATGACCGGATTTAATTTATTTGATTCAACTGCTCAAATTGGAAATGCACTTGTTGAAGCAGAACTTGATGCCGGTGAGTTTAGTTTTGCAGATCTCGTTCCGTTTGTTCAATCAATTAAGATGATGCGCGGGAAAATTGCTGCAGGAATTTCAGTAAATGGACAGTTAGACGATCTAACCCTGAATGATCTTAATGTGAATTTCCTTAATACGAATTTATCGGCACATGGTTCAATTAAAAATTTGAGCGCACCGGAAAAGATGTACATTAGTACGGAGTTTTATGATACATACGTTAATGCAAATGATATAAATGAATTAATGCCGTCACTGAAAATACCCGGCGCTGATCAATTGGGAGTACTTAGATTTGATACATTAACCTATGCCGGAAGCCCGCAGAAATTTTTTACAAATGTTCATTTGAATTCTAAAAGCGGGATGATCTCATTAAAAGGCAATCTTGATTTTGAATCACCTTTAATGACATATGATGTAAAACTGGTTTCAAGAAATTTAAACATTGTTCCGGTTGCCGGAACTCAATCTAATTTAAATTTAAATGCTGATGTAAAAGGTTCGGGCACTTCTCCTGAAGAACTTAACGCTGTTATTAATTTAACAGGCAATGGATCAGAAATAAGCGGGATAAATCTTGATACTCTTATCTTCTCTGCCGAAGCTGATAATGGATTAATAAATTATGATCTTCTTGCAGCATCTGATTCATTGGGAGTTGATTTGCTTGGTGATATAAGTTTTGCAGATTCAGATAATCCTGTTTATAAACTTGAAGGAAATGTTAGGAATCTTAACACTGCAAAATTCATGGGAGATTCTTCCGCTGTTACAAATCTTAATTTTACATTAAGCGCTGAAGGTGAAAATTTTGATCCTGAGTTAATGAATCTTTACTTGAGTTTGCTGATATATGAATCAACAATAAACGGGCATTCAATAGACAGCACAAGAGCAATTGTTGACTTGCGGAAACAGAACGGAACGGAAAGAGTAATCAATTTAATTTCTGATCTGGCGGATATTACAGTAATAGGACATTATTCTGTCCCTCAAACTATTGAACTGATGAGCAGTGAAGTATCAATGATAAGTTCTGCTGTAAAGCAGAAGCTTAAACAAATTGCACCCACTATAATTCCGGATTCATTAATAGCCGAGCCGCTGGTAAAACAACCTGTAAGAAATTATGTGCAGCCACGGATTGGTGACTATCAAACAAATATGACTTACCTGATTGATTTAAAAAATGTGGGGCTTCTTTCTCTCTTTCTTGGAGATGCAAGGATTGAAGTTGAAGGTGAAATGAGCGGTGAAATAATAAATCAAAATGACAGCCTCCAGCTTAGTTTCAATGCCGCAATTGAACATGTTAAATATTGGGGAACGGATGATATTTTCTTCATTTCAAATTTTAATCTTGATCTTGCTGCTTCTAATAATGTTTATGCTTCATCATTTGAAGAATTGTATGCCCGGCTTGTTATGACAACGAACAGAGTTTTTGCAGGAACAGATTTGCATGATATTAATCTGAATCTGGAACTTGAAAATGAAAATGCAAATTTAAATTTCTCGGCACTGCTTGAAGATTACGCTGGGGCAACGATTATTGGAAATGTTGATCTGAAAAATGATGAAGTTGCTCTTCTGCTTGATACTCTTAAACTTAATTACAATAATTTCACCTTGCAAAATGACAGCACAATTAATGTAGCTTATTCACGTGCCGGAATTGACATACGCAGTTTTGTTTTAAATAGAAATGGCGGAAATATTTCATTAAGCGGAAGTCTTGCCGAAAAAGGCAATCAGCAGTTAAACATTTCCATTAATGACATTAATGGTGCTGATATTGCGGCAAACCTATTACAGATTAATCTTCAGAATCCTTTTAATGCAATTATAAATATGGATTCAGAAATAACCGGCAGCCTTGAAGCTCCTGTTATTGATCTTGATTTAAATGTTGACAGCGTCTTTTATCAGAACAGAACTTTTGGATCACTCATTACAAGAATGGATTACAAAAACAGGAATCTCAATATTGATATGAGATTTATTGATTCAGCGATTACTGCCGGAAAACCTGCACTGCATCTTAAAGGAAATGTGCCTGTAAATCTCGCTTTTACCGGAGTAAAGGAAAGATTCAGCGAGCGGGGGAAAATTGATCTTTCATTGAATGCTGAAGATTTTAATCTACAGGCTTTTGGTGATATACTTCCTGTAGTAAATAATTTGAGAGGAAATCTTTCTGCTAATTTAAGATTAACGGGAACACCTGAAAATCTTATTCCCGAAGGTTATTTAAGATTGCAGGATGTAGCGTTTATTGTTGAATTAAATAATCTTGAATACAATGCTGCACTTAGTACAAGCATAACAAAAGATTATGTTTCAATTGATACATTGATGATAAAAAATGTTGATGGAACTGAAGACGGCGGAACGATGTACGGCAGCGGAAAAGCACAGCTTGATAATATGAATATCACAGGCTCCCAATTTACAATTCATGGTGAACTCAAAGTACTTGATGAACAATCAAAAGGTGCAAGCCCTTCTGCTTACGGAACTCTTGTAATTGGCACAAGAGGAAATGTTGAGTTTATTGCTGATGAAAATCAAACCAAATTAACAGCTCCCGTTGTTATAAAAAATGCTGAACTTACAATCCCGCCAACACAGGCAGCATACCAGAATACATCTACAAATTTCATATATAAATATGTTGAAGATACAATGTTTGTTGGCGGAGAAGGCCCGAGTTTTGAAAGCCTGATTCAAACATCAAAAGAAAGAAGCGCGCTTCAGCAATCAAGAACGGCAAAGGAATCTACATTTGATTTTAGTATTGATCTTGAAATTGAAGATGAAGCAACAATTATTTACGTGCTTTCTAAAGAATTAAATCAGAATTTAACAGCAGTACTTTCAGGAAACATTATTTATGAAAGTATTGGAGGAAGAACAAACACTCAGGGTGAACTTGAACTGCGTGAAGGCTCTACACTTGAGTTTATCAAAACACTTGAAGCTGATGGAACTGTAAGATTTGAGAACGAACTTACAAATCCGAATTTAAATATTACAGCAACATATCTGGATTATTATTATGAAGGAGGAAACGGCAGCGGCGGTACCGGATCTCCGGAGGAAATTCCTGTTGCTGTTAAAATTAAAGTTACTGGGTTGTTAAGTGAACTTGATAAAAATTTCATACGTGAAGAAAATAATATAGCTGTTTATTACGGACAGGAAGATATTGATAACAACACTCCGGATCCTCGCTTTGATGCTTCAGATGCTGTGTACTTTATAATTACCGGTGATTTTATTGAAAGCGCATCCGCTCCTCCTCAAACAAACCAGGCATACAAGCAGGCTGCCGCAATTGCAGGATCAGTGCTTGGTGGATTTTTAAACCGTCAAACCGGAGGCTATGTCAAAACGGTTGAGCTTCGCCAGGTTGGTGAACGCACTTATTTTAATCTCACTGGCAGAGTAAATAAATTCCGTTATACCATTGGCGGTGATCAGCATGTGTTCCAGGATCTCAGCCAGGCAAGCATAAAAATTGAATACCCGTTGATTGAAAATCTTTTATTAAGGCTTGAAAGGAAACAAGCAATCAACGAAACGAGTATTACAAATGATATGATTAATGAACTTGGTTTGAGATACCGTTTTGAATTTTAACTGCTGATTCTGCGAGACCATTTTTTATTTTAACTTTTTGAATGTAGGATATGAAGAAAAAGATTATTGCGTTTTTTAAAAATAATCCCGGCAGAGCTTTCAGAAGTAAGGATGTAGCTAAAAGATTAAATATTATTTCAGAGCACGAATACAGCTCTTTAAAAGCTTTTCTTTACAAACTTTATGAAGAAGATTTTCTTACAAGAATCGGTAAACGATATCAATTAAATCATGTGCCGGTATCAAATACAATTACAGGTAAGCTTGAAATTAACCAGGGCGGATATGGATTTGTTGTAATTAAGAATTCAAAAGACGGCGATATTTTTATTTCATCCCGCAATCTTGGACCAGCATTTCACGGAGATACTGTTGAGGTATCATTATTTGCAAAACAAAAAGGTAAAAACCTGGAAGGACAAATAGTAAAAGTTGTTAACCGCTGCAGATCAGAAATTGTTGGTACACTGAACAAATCTAAATCTTTTTATTTCATTAAACCTGATGATCCCAAATTACACAGAGATATATACATTGATGCTCATAATCTTAACGGCGCAAAGAAAGGGGATAAAGTAATTGTGGGAAAAATTCAGTGGGATACTTCAATGCTTAATCCTGAGGGTGAAATAATTGAAGTTCTGGGCGAAGCCGGTTCACACGATGCTGAAATAATTTCTATTGCAAAAGAATTTAATCTGCCGTACAGATTTCCTGAAAGTGTGATTGAAGAAGCTGCTGCTATTGCTTCAGAACTTCCTGAAGAAGAAATTAAAAAAAGAATTGATTTCAGAGATAAAAATGTTTTTACAATTGATCCCTCAGATGCAAAGGATTTTGATGATGCATTATCGCTTGAAGAACTTGAAAACGGAAATTACAGGATTGGAATTCACATAGCTGATGTTTCTCATTACGTTGAAAAAAAATCAGAGCTTGATAAAGAATCATTCAGGCGCGGCAACAGTGTTTACTTTGTAGGCAAGGTAATTCCGATGCTGCCTGAAAAACTCTCAAACAATATTTGTTCACTTGTTCCTTACAAAGACAGGCTTACTTATTCTGTAATAATTGAAATTTCAAAACGCGGAAAAATTTTAAATTACGAGATTGCAAAAACAATTATTAATAGCAAAAGAAGATTTACATACGAAGAAGCCCAGGAAATTATTGAAACCGGAAAAGGTGATTTTGCTGATGATCTTATAAAATTAAATAAACTCGCACAAAATCTGCGGAAGAAAAGATTCAGGGAAGGGAGTATAGATTTTTCAACGCCCGAAGTGAAATTTGAACTTGACGCTGACGGAAATCCTGTTCAAATTGTAAAGAAAGAAATTAAAGAAAGTAACATGCTGATTGAGGAGTTCATGCTTCTTGCAAATAAAATTGTTGCAAAGCATGTTGCTGCTCCTGAAAAAGGTCCGGTTAAACCATTTGTTTACAGGGTTCATGATCTGCCTAATTCTGAAAAAGTTTATGAGTTTGCAAAATTTGTTAAATCACTCGGCTACCCGTTTGATCCGAACGGAACATCAAGATCAAACCAGTTCCAGCTGCTGATGATGAGCGTAAAAGGAAAGGAAGAAGAAGCGGTTATAAGCGAGCTTGCAATTAGAAGTATGGCAAAAGCAATTTATGATATAAATAATATTGGTCATTACGGATTGGGATTTAAACATTATACGCATTTTACATCGCCAATACGGCGCTACTCTGATCTGATTGTTCACCGGCTGCTTAATTATTATGCAGAAGGAAACGGAAAAATTCTTTACTCAGCAGATAAACTTGAAGAGATTTGCGAACACATATCAATATGTGAACGGAATGCGATTGAAGCGGAAAGACTATCTGTAAAACTAAAACAAATTCAATATTTGAAATCTCATTTGGGTGAAGAATTTCATGCAATAATTTCTGGGATAACGCACTTTGGCATTTTTGTTAAAATAACAGATATTCTTGCCGAGGGTCTTATCCGCTTAAGGGATTTAGAGGGAGATTTTTATGTTTACGATGAGAAAAAATATTCTTTAATTGGCAGAGTAACAAAAAAGCAATTTCGTCTTGGTGATAAAATTCAGGTTAAGCTGGTAAGGGTTGATGAAGAAAGATCTGAATTAGATTTTATCATTACAGGATATTAAAGGGTACTCCAATGTATAAATATCTTTTAAAAATAGTTTTATTGTTAACCTTCGCGCAAACGCTGGTATTTGCGCAATTTGGTAAAAATAAAGTTCAGTACAAAGACTTTACATGGTATTACATCCAAACAGATCATTTTGATATTTACTTCTCTCAAAAGGGAGCCTCACTGGCCGAGTTTACATCCAAAGCTTCGGAAGAAGCACTTAAAGCTATTGAATCAAGTTTTAATTACAGAATAAATAACCGTATAACAATTATTGTTTATAATTCACAAAATGATTTCCAGGAAACAAATGTAACTGATCAATATTTGAGTGAAGGAATTGAAGGCTTCACGGAGTTGTTTAAAAACCGGGTTGTAATTCAGTTCCAGGGTTCTTATAAAAAATTCAGACATCTCATTCATCATGAACTTGTTCACGCAGTAATGAATGATATGTTTTACGGCGGATCAATTCAAAATATAATTGCAAACAATATCTCGATTAATATCCCTCTTTGGTTTAGTGAAGGAATGGCTGAATACCAGGCATTAGGCTGGGATATTGATACAGATATGTTCATCCGTGATGCCGCAATAAATGAGTATCTCCCCGATCTGAAATACCTTGGCGGATATTTTGCTTACCGCGGAGGGCAAACAGTATTCAGTTATATTGCTGAAAAATATGGCAAAGAAAAAATCGGTGAACTTATTAACAAAGTTAAAAGTGCCGGAAATGTTGAAGAAGGCTTTAAAGCTGCTCTCGGTTTGAATTTTGAAGAATTCAATGAACGCTGGAAAAAAGAAATTAAAAAAACTTACTGGCCTGATATTGCAATCAGGAAAGATCCGGATGAATTTGCAAAAAGATTAACAGATCATAATAAAGACGGCGGCTCGTATAATGTTAGCCCCGCTCTTTCTCCGCAAGGTGATAAAATTGCATTCTTATCAAACCGTGATTATTATTTTGATGTTTACATTCTCAGCACGATTGACGGAAAGCTTATAAAGAAAGTTGTTGAAGGAAACAGAACAACGGATTTTGAAGAACTGAATTTTTTATATCCCGGTTTAACATGGTCTCCTGATGGAACCAAAATTGCACTCTCTGCAAAACGCGGCGGTTATGATGTAATTTACGTGATTGATGTTGAATCTGAAGATAAAGAAGATCTTCCGGTTCAGCTTGATGCGATAAGAAGTGTAACATGGTCTCCCGATGGCAGGTATCTTGCTTTCGTTGGGCATACAGCAGTTCAATCAGATATTTATTTGTTTGATTTTGAAACTAAAGAAACAATTAATCTGAGCAACGATATTTTCACGGATGATGATCCATCCTGGACTGCAGACAGTAAAAATGTTTTGTTCGTTTCTGACCGGCAGGATCAGCTTTCCGCTTATGCACTGCCTGATTCATTTAAAATTTACAGGCATAATTATGAGCAGAGAGATATCTACTCAATTAATATTGAATCAAAAAAAGTTCAGCGGATTACAGATACACCAAGTGATGAATCTTCACCCGTAGCATCTCCGGATGGCAGCCAGATATTTTTTATTTCTGATGCAAACGGAATAAATAATATTTATAAAAAGAATGTTTCTTTTGATGGTTCCGGAAGTTCTGTTGAGAATGAACATATTCCGATTACTAATTCTTTAAATGGAGTATATCAGCTTAATCTTTCTAAAGACGGAAAGCGGATGACATTCTCAAGCATGTATGAAGCAGGCTTTGATATTTTTATGCTTAATAATCCTTTTGAAATAAAGCTTGATACAGACACGCTGCCTCTTACTCAATATATGACAAAGGTTAAAACCAGCGGAAACAGGGAAGTTGCTGCGCTTATAATTGAGGAAGAAAAAGAAAACACTGATAGTATTTCTTTTTACACCGGAAGTGTTGTTGATACATCAAAAGTTTATGGAGATTCTGTTGAAATAGATTTTGATAATTATGTTTTCGGAAGCAGCTTCAGTTTTATACCCGATACAACAAAGCAGACTAATGAACAATTCAATCTTTCAGATAATCTTGATGAACAGGGAAATTATAAAGTAAATAAATACAAAATTACTTTTTCACCTGATATAGTTTACGCTAACGCAGGTTACAGTTCACTTTACGGTCTGCTTGGAACAACTGTAATTTCATTCAGTGATGTTCTCGGCAATCACAGGATAATTGGTGTTACAAGTCTGCAGATTGATCTGAAGAACAGCGATTACGGACTTGCATATTATTATCTTAAAAACAGACTCAACTATGGAATTGAAGGATTCCACACAGCGAGGTTTGTATTTTTGAATGACCGCAGAAATTCTGAATTAAACAGATTCAGAAATTTTGGAGCAGTGCTTTCTCTCAGTTATCCATTAAACAGATTTTACAGGATAGACGGCGCGGTAAGCTGGCTGAATGTTTCAAAAGAAAATCTTGATAACCCTTTTGAAGAAACAGAAAAAGCATCTTATATAGTTCCATCTTTAAGTCTTGTACATGATAATGTACTATGGGGATACACAGCTCCGGTTGATGGCTACAGATACAGATTGGATGTGCTTGGAAATCCGGGTATCTCAAATAAAAAGTTAAGCTTTTATTCAGTGCTTGGAGATTACAGACGATACTACAGGTTCTGGGATGATTATTCATTCGCTTTCAGACTTTCAGGCGGCTACTCAGGCGGTAATAATCCACAGCGCTTTTTCCTCGGCGGAATAGATAACTGGATAAACAGATCATTCGCTACTTCGGTAATACCAATTGAGAGCGCATCAGATTTCGCTTTCCTTACAGCAGCGCTGCCAATGCGCGGCTTTGATTACGCACAGCAGATTGGTACAAAATACGCATTGATGAATATGGAATTAAGATTCCCGCTGATCCGGTATCTCGTAACCGGCGCACTGCCAATCCTGTTCAGCAATATACTTGGAGTTGCGTTTGTGGATGTTGGTTCCGCATGGAATAAAAACAGCGAGTTAAGATTCTTTGAACGAAATGAAGATGGTGTAATTAGTAAAGATCTTTTGATGGGAACAGGACTTGGTGCAAGAATTTATTTCCTTTACTTCCTCGTACGGTTTGATGTTGCCTGGGCGTATAATGTTCAGGGATTTTCAAGACCTAAATTCTATATTTCTCTGGGTGCGGATTTTTAATCTTTCATGACTGTGTCATCAGCGTGCTTTCAACAGAAATTAGCACGCTGATGACGCGGGTTAAGCAGATAATCGCAGATTCAGAAATTTCTTTTCTTTTAATTTGCCATCGGTTATAACGTTGCTACCAACTGCGTATATCTATTTTATCTGTGTCCCGAACAAAGATGAAATTTATGAATCTTTTGTTACTTCTTTCTTTGCCTCTGCCTTTTTGGTGTCATTCTTCGCGGTATTATTTCCATTTGATGATTTGTTCTTATAATCAGTCTGGTAAAAGCCGGTGCCTTTAAATATGGGTCCTGCGCCCGTACCAATTAATCTTTTAACTAATCCTTTACACTGCGGGCATTCTTTAATTGGTTCTTCACTCATTGATTGAAATAATTCAAAAGAATAACCGCATGCTGTGCATTTATAATCATACGTTGGCATATCTGTATCTCCTTTTTTTCAGGGGGAAAAACTTAATGATAAATAGTAAAAATTTCTATAAATTAAGCGGCGTAAATTTACAAAATTGCAATCACATTTCAGATGTTTAAATTGAAGCGGATACTTTTTCTCTCCCTTATTTTCTTTTTCTTTAACGGATGCCTGAATTTTATACAGGACATCAATTTATATCCCGATGGTTCCGGTAAAATGCGCATTCAATACTGGATGCCTGCTCCGGACAGCAGCATTGCAAAGGTAATTGAAAATATCGGCATCTTTAATGCCGATTCAATTAGAAAGGAATTTTCTTCACCTTACACAACTATTGAAAATGTTGAAGCATACACAGATACAACTGACAAGACAATTCACGCTGTTATAAATTTAACCTTCACGCATATTGATTCCTTAAACAACACAAAGGCATTTGCAGATGCACGCTTTTCATTGAAAGACGGCGCTTCGGGGCAAAAAGTTTTTACTCAATTTATCGCTCCTATTGCTACCGGAT
>Ga0079224_100011304_pt1 | contig 12288 bp, 11 predicted proteins | sample Stecom2015_FD_80414 | JGI IMG/M metagenome (GOLD analysis project Ga0079224, IMG submission 80414) | Agricultural soil microbial communities from Utah to study Nitrogen management - Steer compost 2015 | ecosystem: Environmental > Terrestrial > Soil > Agricultural land | place: USA: Utah... | reverse complement strand
TTTTTTCCCCACACACATCGCCCCCTGACCTTCCAGAACCTTGCCTTTACATACGGCGCACAGGCTTCAGTGCACATAGGTTGTTGACCGGGTCGGCACGATGATCCTCACAACCGAGTGCTTGCCCACAACAAGTGGCTTCGCACCGATGCACCGCCGTTATCGGCAAAGGTACTAATGTCTTTCGAATCTTTGGGACTCTCCCCGACCCTGTTGTCGGCGCTCGACCGTGCCGGCTTCGCTCAGCCCACGCCCGTTCAGTCTGCTGCCATCCCTCGTGCCATGACCGGCCAGGATCTGATGGTGTCATCCCAAACGGGTAGCGGGAAAACCGCGGCCTTCATGTTGCCCGTTCTGAACCGTATCGCCCAGCAGCCAGCCAACGGCGGCCGCGGCGTTCAAGTGCTGGTGCTCACACCGACACGCGAACTGGCGCTGCAAGTGGCTGACGCTACTCGCACTTATGGCGCCGGCATTCCCGGCCTGCGTATCGCCACGGTCGTTGGCGGCATGCCCTACGGCGCACAAATTAAGGCTTTGTCCCGCCGCGTTGATGTACTGGTTGCAACACCGGGCCGACTTATCGATCACCTGCAAGCACGTCGCGTTAATCTTTCCGCCGTGCAAACCCTGGTGCTTGATGAGGCTGACCGCATGCTGGATATGGGCTTCATTGAAGAAATGGAAGCCATCATTGCTCGGCTGCCGGCTGACCGCCAGACCTTGTTGTTTTCGGCCACCCTGGACGGCACGGTTGCGCAGCTGGCTTCACGCATGATGCGTAATCCTGAAAGACTGGAACTGGCCGGACAGAAGCAGCGTCACGAGAACATCTCGCAGGCGCTGTTGTACGCAGATGATGGCTCACACAAACTTCGCTTGCTTGATCACCTACTGCGCGATTCCGAGCTTGACCAAGCGATTGTCTTCACTGCCACCAAGCGCGGCGCCGACGATCTGGCGGACTATCTCACCGAAAAGGGCTATTCGGCAGCAGCCTTACACGGGGATATGAACCAGCGACAACGCAGCCGCACATTGAGCTTGCTGCAAGGCGGGAAACTGCGCATTCTGGTCGCGACCGACGTGGCAGCACGTGGCATCGACGTCCAAAGAATCAGCCACGCGTTCAACTTCGATCTGCCTATGCAGGCTGAAGACTATGTGCACCGTATCGGCCGTACCGGCCGTGCCGGCCGCAATGGCCAAGCGTACACCTTAGCTACGCATACCGAACGCCACAAAGTGAAGCGCATAGAGCATTTCATCGGCCGCAGCATTCCGATGGAAGAAATTGCAGGCCTGGAGCCTCAACGTCGCCCACAACGCAATTTTGGCAAGCGTCCCGGTGGTTACCGGAACGGCCCCGGCGCGGCGCGTCGCGATGGCCAAGGACAGGCGCGCGCTAACGGTGAGCGTCAGTCCGAGTGGAAAGCAGGCAGCAAGCCGGCTTGGAAGTCCACAGGCAAAAGCGAATGGAAACCGGCCGGTAAGCGCAACGCCGTACGTCGCAATGATCGCGCACATGGCGGTACCGTTCGCAGCCAATAACTAAAGGTATAGTAGCGGGCCATGAAGAAGATGATTAACCGGCCTCTTCTGCTGGCTCTACTGCTCTCATTGCCGCTATGGGTCGTCTTCGGGAATTATCTCGTGGCGATCATAGCGGCACTTTTACTTGCGTTTCTGTTGTCGATGGTTAACGCCCTGCGCGTCCTGAATAAAGAAAAAGACCCATCGCGTAATCGAAACGAATCAAAGGATGCTCAATGACCCAGAGTGCTACGCCCCGCGCTGGGCTTCCCTTGAACCTACCCGCAGTTGATGAAATCAGTGCAGCACATAGTAAGAAGGTGGAAGCCCATTTGTTGAGCCGCATCGCGGCGACGCCGGATGGTTTGCTGCCTTTTGAGACCTGGATGTCCGAAGCACTCTATTCGCCGGGTCTGGGCTATTACGCAGCGGGGAATATCAAATTCGCCAGCGAGCGTGCCACGGGCGACTTCACCACGGCGCCCGAGATGACGCCCTTATTTGGACGAGTGGTGGCCCGGCAAGTCGCGGAGATTCTTGAGGCAACCGGTACGAGTCAAATCTTGGAGTTCGGCGCAGGCACCGGCGCATTGGCGGCCGCCATCATCCCTGCCCTACGGGATATGGGACTTGAAGTCCGCTACCAAATCCTGGAGGTGTCCAGCGATTTGGCAGGACGGCAAGCGCAACGGCTTGAACCGTTGGGCGCCCAAGTCGAGTGGTTGACTGCACTTCCGGACGAATTTCGCGGTTGCGTACTCGCCAACGAAGTGCTGGACGCTATGCCCGTCACCTTATTCCGATGGAACGAAAGCGGTGAGCTCATGGAGCTGTGCGTCAAGGCCCAACCCGAATCTTCACCCCCTTTCGACTGGGCGGAAAGGCCTGCATCCGCTGCCCTACAACATACCGTCGCGCGTCGCATGCCTGCGCTTCCAGGCTATCGCTCAGAGTTAAACCTGCAGGCCGAAGCCTGGGTGAAGCAGCTTGGCAAATGGCTAAAGTCCGGGGCCGCCCTGTTGATCGACTACGGGTTCCCACAGCGCGAGTACTACCATCCACAGCGAAGCGCCGGCACATTAATGTGCCACTTCCGCCACCATAGTCACGACCATCCGCTAGTGCTGGCCGGCATCCAAGACATCACCGCCCACGTTGACTTTACCGCGATGGCCGATGCGGCCTTGGAAGGCGGTATGGACGTCTTGGGTTACACCACTCAAGCGCGCTTTCTTTTAAATGCCGGCTTGCCGCAGCTGCTTGAAAACGAGGTGGGCAAAAGCGATCCGCAAGCGACGAACGCCACGCTATCGGCCGTGCAAAAGCTGATCTCGGAGGCCGAGATGGGCGAGCTTTTCAAGGTACTGGCGGTCGGCCGAGACATCACCCCGCCATTGCTCGGATTTACTCGCGGAGACCGGCGCGACACGCTCTAAACAGGCGTGGTCCGACTGCGGATGGTCCGGCTGCGGATACTGTTTACAGATGGCCTTCCACTATAGGCGAGCGAATACCCCACTATAGGGAAGCCAGCTCCTTCAGGGCAGCCAGCCGCGCAGTCCGAATTTCCGCAGGAATGCGGCGACGATCCGCGCAAGCACTCGCGATCGCCCCGGCATCTACGGCGCGCATGGCTGCGGCCCGGCGCTCCCACATCGGTATATCGATTTCACGCACGCAGCTCGCCGCTTCAAGCAACTCAACAAAGCGATCGGGCTTGCGCATCACATCACAACGCTCCATCAATGTCAGCGCTACTTCAGGGTCTGCAGTGTCGGCAACACGGAGCAGCTCACGAAGGAGCGATGCGTAGGCCGCGCAGTTCGACGGTGCGCGTATGCGCTTACTGAGGGCATCAGAGTCTTCGGTCTGACGGCACAAGATGGCATAACGGGATTCAAGCGGCAGATCCCTTTCATGCGCCCGCGCCAGCTCTTCACCGATTTCATTTGTGTAGAGCAAGCCTTGCATAACCCGTGGTAGCGCACCGGTCTGCACCATAATATCGAGCATCCGCCCCGGTTGTGGGCTCATCAGACCCTTGGCAAGCTCTTGCCAGACCCGTTCCGGGACCAGAGCGTCCACTTCGCCAGATTCTACAAGGTCGCAGGCGAGCTTGAGTGTTTCGTCCGCCACCGAGAAATCCGGGAAGCGGGCAGCAAAGCGGGCGAGACGCAAGAGCCGCAAGGGATCTTCGGAAAATGCCTCGCCTACATGGCGCAGGCGCCGCTCTTTAAGATCGTGCAGGCCCCCGCAAGGGTCAACCAATTCACCGTCCGCACGGCGGGCGATGGCGTTGATGGTGAGATCCCGCCGACGCAGATCATCTTCCAAGGTGACGTCGGTGCCGGTGTAAAAAGTGAAGCCTTTGTATCCACGGCCGGATTTTCTTTCAGTGCGGGCAAGGGCGAACTCTTCTTTGGTGCGAGGATGAAGAAACACGGGAAAGTCACCCCCTACCGGGATGAATCCACGCTGCACCATTTCCTCAGGCGTCGCCCCCACCACCACCCAATCACGGTCCCCGGCAGGCAGGCCCAGCAGTGCGTCGCGCACCGCCCCACCGACAATGTAGGCCTGCAAGCCCTGGATTGCCGGATCATGCGACTCGGCCGGCATACCTACATTGCCCTGGCGCCCATCCGCGATCACGGCAAGGCCACTTTGCGATTCGATTCAGGCGCTACGACGCCCAGCCGCGCTTTCAACGATTGCGGCTCGCCCGTAAACAAAGTGGCGTAATAAATGGCATTGGACATCACGTTCTTCACGTACAAGCGCGTTTCGGTAAAGGGGATGGTTTCAGCGAAGATCGCCCCTTCCACCGGTGCAGCCAGCTTGGACCGCCACAACACCGGCCGCCGCGGCCCAGCGTTATAGCCGGCCGTTGCCAGCACTTCAGAGCCATTCAGATCGTTCAAGACCATCCGCAAATAGTTGGTGCCCAATATGGTGTTGGTCTCGAATTCATTCACCCGCGAAGGATGAAAGTCCGTCATGCCGATTTTTCTGGCTACCCACTTTGCCGTCGCGGGCATCAACTGCATGAGGCCTGAAGCACCGACGCGTGATCGCGCGTCCGTGATGAAGCGGGATTCTTGGCGGATGACGCCATAAACCCACGCCGGGTCCAAGTTGATTTCACGTGCCTTTTCGGAGACCTGACCTGCAAAGGGGGCGATAAATCGCTGTGTGAGGTCAATTTCCTGTTCGGTTCTTAGCGACGTATTCACGACCCGATCGTAAATGTGCTTTTCGCGCGCCAACTCGGCGGCCGCCAGCAATTGCCGATCATTCATGCCACGCAAGTTGAAGTTCCATTCCGGTACCGCCTCGGGACGCCATCCCAACTCAAACAGCGCCACGGCGCGCTGCAGGCCCAAATGGTTGCGTGCCTGCTGCAGTTCCCCTTGTGTGACGGGCGGCGGCGCGGAGGGCAGTGGTTGTGGTGCCCCTAGCTCTTCACTGGCCAACTGCCCATAAAAGCTGAGGTCGTGTGCAATGGAACGGAAATGCTCAGTGGCCGCTTTTTCGTTACCCAGCGCGCTCAGCGCTCGGCCGTACCAGTACACCCAAACGGGCTCCGCTGCTTGGCGCGCGGACATCCTGCGTATGGCCTTTGCAACACGGTCCCATTCGACATTCGGTTGACGCAGTTCCGCCCGAACCTCCCAAGCATGGTTGTAATCCGTCATGCGGAAATTGCCGGACTTCCGATACCATTGCGCAGCATCAAGTTCGACATTCAGCGCTGCTACGAGCCCAAATTGGCTCCACACCCATTCCATATAGGGCCGTGGAAGCTTATTTTCCCAGGTGCTCTCAACCCATGCGGCGTTGGCTAAGCGTTTATCGCCATACGCCAAGCGTGACAAGGCAATGGCGGTGAGCTCCATGTCGGCCGTCTGCTTAGGGGCCGGACGCCCTTCCAGCCACTTGCGCGGATTGTCCATAATGGCGGAATAGTGGCGCATCTGCGCCCCGTCGAACATGATGGCTGCGAATCGGCGTGACGTGCCGGAACGGTTCGTTTCGAGCGAGGCCCGAAGCAACCCCTGCATCTCGGACCAACCGACCACGCGGCGCTCATAGAACTGATCCAGCATGCTCCAGCACGCCGTGTTCGGCTCAAAGGCGTCCACTGCATCCGCGGCCCGGACTTTTCGGCCAGACATGTGCTCGGCCATCAACACGGTGCAGCGTATCGAGGCATTTTCGACGACGACCGGGCCCAGTTCGAGCACCCGTTGGTAATCGCCGGCCCGACCCGCAGCCACGATCCATTCGCCTTTCAGGCGGTCGGCCAGGTAAGCGTCCTCGTTATTTTCGAAGAAAGCCGCAATTTCAGCTTCGGGAATCGGCTGAGTGGGATCTTGCAGTCGTTGTCGCAACGACCAGTAGCGCACATACGAGCCCAGGACCGGATCGCGATCCGCTTCAGGAATCAGCCCGCGCAATCGATCCCATTGCTTGGCCTGCATGGCGGCACGCGCCTGTACAACGGCTTCTCGTGCCTCGGGTGGTACGATCAGGCGGACGGGTTTGGATTCTGTTGATTTGGGGTTAGGATCTATCGAGGCAAGCTGAGAAGGACGTTCGGCGACTAATGTTTGACGAAGATCGACGTCCCCCATCACATCGCCAAGCTTTACCTCAGAATGCGAATCCGAAGCGGAGCACCCCACGATGCCCACAATACCTACAAATAGGGCTAGCCGGTGCCAACCCTTGTTTAATTGACCACGGCGCTTGGCCGCGGTTTGCCGACACATTGGCCGATTGGCTATCATCTTGCATCCTTCTACCAGACACCGCCATGAACGCGAATAAAGAGAATACCGCAGTAGAACTGCGCATGCGACTGAAAGCACTCCGCGCAGCGCAGAATCCGCTGGATTGCAATCGCGGCGGATTATTAATACGTGGCCGCTTATATACCTGGCTCGCCACGAATGTCTCAAGACTACGCGAAGAAGACAAACCGATACCTCGGAATATCGCCGCCTTTTGGTCTTTGCCCGAAGAACCTCAATTGCAACCGCTCTTGCGGCAATGGGTCGAAGAAGACGGTTATCAGGTTTCGCTGCCGGTTGTAACCCGCCCCGGAGAGCCCATGGCGTTCCGCCTATGGGAACCCGACGCCCCCATGCGAGAAGGCGCGTATGGCATCCAGGAACCGGTCGGTGCACCCGCGCCGCCACCGGACGTGGTTCTTGTACCCACCTTAGGTTTCACCCGCCAGGGCGACCGCGTGGGCTATGGCAAAGGGTATTATGATCGCACGCTGGCCGCATTGAAGGAAGACGGCCATGAATTTGTGAGCATTGGTATCGCCTGGGCGACGGGCGACCTCTCCGAGCTCGGACATGTGCCCCATCCCCATGATTTTCCGCTGGATGGCATTTTGACCGACAAGGGCTGGGCGGTGCCGGCGCCCACTTTGTAGTGGGCGCCCCGCCTGTCGGACAAACAAGCAGGCTCAGCGCTAGGGCCCGTTAATCCAAACTCAGCTGATCCCACACAGCTAGCGTGGCTTCGGCGTTGTTCAGTGTGTAAAAATGCAAGCCGGGCGCACCCTGATCCAGCAGACGCTGCGCCATCGATGCGACGAAATCCGCACCGAAGGCCCTTAACGACGCCTTGTCATCGCCAAAGTCCGCCAGTCGCCCTTCCAGCCAGCGGGGAATTTCCGCCCCACACATGTTTGAGAATCGTGACAACTGCGTAAGGTTGGTAATGGGCATGATGCCCGGAACAATGGGTATGTCCACCCCTTGTGCCTGAGCCCGATCAATAAAGTCGAAATAGGCGTCGACGTTAAAGAAATACTGCGTGATGGCTCCGTTCGCCCCGGCTTTCACCTTTTGAACGAAGTATTCCAGGTCCTTGGCAGTGCTATCTGCTTGCGGATGCGTTTCGGGATAGGCTGCCACTTCGATATGGAACCAGTCACCGCTGTGTTCGCGTATCAAGGCGACCAACTCGTTCGCATAATGGATTTCGCCCGGATACCGTCCCATCCCGGAAGGCAAATCGCCGCGTAACGCCACGATACGACGAATGCCATCGGCCTTATAGGTATCCAGTATTTCCATCAAGTCGGCCACGCTGGACCCCATGCACGACAAATGCGGTGCCGTGTCGCAACCCAACGATTTCATCAAGCGCACCGCGTCTGCCGTACCGCTGCGGGTGGATCCACCCGCACCGTAGGTCACGCTGACATAAGCGGGTTGCCGAACCACCAGCTTCTCGGCGGCATCGGCCAACTTCAAACGCGCTGCTTCTTCTCGAGGCGGGAAGAATTCCAAACTAATCGTCTTCTTACCCGTCATTGCACCAACAACCTTGAAAGCAAACCAGACACAATGCTGTAAATAATGGCCCCACCGAGCGCCCACCAGAAGCCGGCCACTTGGAAGCCCTTAAGGATGGACCCGGCAAACCAGAACACTAGCGCGTTTAGCACTAGAAGGAATAGCCCTAAAGTGACGACGGTGATCGGCAACGTTAGCAATACCAAAACAGGCTTCACCAGCGTATTGAGTAAGCCGAGCACCAATGCCGCAATCAGCGCGGCGCCAAACGACGCCACCGATATCCCAGGCAGTATGTAAGCCACGATTAACAGGGCGACTGCGTTAAGTATCCAAACCAGGATGAGTCCCATAGTTACCTCAATAGCGGTAGTGGTCCGGCTTGAAGGGGCCGTCGACCGTCACGTTGATATAAGCCGCCTGCTCGGGGCTCAGCTCGGTCAGGTTGACGCCCAACTTCTTCAGATGCAGGCGTGCCACCTTCTCATCCAAATGCTTCGGAAGCACATAGACCTGGCCCTTTTCGTAGTGGTCACCACGGGTGAAGAGCTCAATTTGAGCAATGGTTTGGTTGGTGAAAGAGGCGGACATCACGAAGGAAGGGTGTCCGGTGGCGCAGCCCAAATTGACGAGACGCCCCTTGGCGAGCAGGATGATCCGCTTGCCATCAGGGAAAATGACATGATCCACCTGCGGCTTAATCTCTTCCCATTGCAGATCCTCGATGGCAGCGACATCGATTTCGTTATCGAAGTGGCCGATATTGCACACGATGGCCTGATCTTTCATGCGTTCCATGTGCTCGCGGTTAATCACATGGTAGTTGCCGGTGGCTGTCACGAAGATATCGGCCTTATCGGCAGCTTCGTCCATCGTCACGACGCGATACCCTTCCATGGAGGCTTGCAAGGCGCAGATGGGGTCGATTTCCGTCACCCACACCTGGGCGCGCAGTGCCGCCAGTGCTTGAGCGCAGCCTTTGCCAACATCGCCAAACCCGCAAACCACCGCGATCTTTCCGGCCACCATCACATCGGTAGCCCGTTTGATGCCGTCCACCAAGGATTCACGACAACCGTACAGGTTATCGAACTTCGATTTCGTAACTGAGTCGTTGACGTTGATGGCGGGGAAGGCGAGTTCGCCCTTGCGCGACATTTGGTACAAGCGGTTGACGCCGGTGGTCGTTTCTTCAGTCACCCCACGAATTTGCGCAAGACGGGAGGAGTACCAGTCGGGCGACTCAGCTAATTTTGCGCGAATTGCGGCGAAGAGGACACGTTCTTCCTCGCTACCCGGCGCATCCAAGACGGAAATATCTTTCTCTGCCCGCGCTCCCAGGTGGAGCAACAAGGTGGCGTCACCGCCGTCGTCCAGAATCATGTTGGCGTGTTCGCCGTTGGGCCAATTGAAGATCTCGTGGGTGTACTGCCAATAGTCTTGCAGCGTTTCACCCTTGATGGCGAAAACAGGGGTGCCGCCGGCTGCGATGGCCGCGGCCGCATGATCTTGGGTCGAATAGATGTTGCAAGATGCCCAACGGACCTCGGCACCGAGCGCGATAAGCGTCTCGATGAGCACGGCGGTTTGGATCGTCATGTGGAGGCTGCCGGCGATGCGCGCGCCCTTCAAAGGTTGGCTCGCTGCGTATTCTTCGCGCACGGCCATGAGGCCGGGCATTTCGGTCTCCGCGATAGCAATCTCGCGCCGACCCCAGTCGGCCAGCGAAATATCGGCAATCTTGCTATCGGAAATTACGGTGTCAGCAACAGAATTCATGGTTCATTCCCCTGGAAATCCGTGCCGGGGGAGGAACACCTATGCGGTTGCTCGCTCATCTATCCCCGGCCGGGCATGGATGAGCGCCGTTGAAACTGTCTGAAAGGTTCCCGAGCCTAGCGGTGTTCAACACCGTTGCAGCGCCCCTCAGGAACCTCGCTAGTTTAGCGCATCCGCCGCAAGCCGTGCAGGCCGCGGCACCCAGCGCAAACCGAATCGACCGAGGCGATCAAGCCGCCTGTTTGAGTACCTGCACTTTATCGACGGCTTCCCAGCTGAATTCCGGTTCGGCCCGGCCAAAGTGGCCGTATGCCGCGGTTTTCGTGTAGATGGGCCGCAACAAATCAAGCATCTCGATGATGCCCCGCGGGCGCAGATCGAAGTTCTCGCGCACTAAGCGGGCGATCTGGTCGTCCGGGATAACGCCGGTACCTTCGGTGTAGATGGTGATATTAATGGGTTCAGCCACACCGATGGCGTAACTCAGCTGCACTTGACATTGGCGCGCCAGGCCGGCTGCTACGATGTTCTTCGCGACGTATCGGGCTGCATAAGCGGCGCTACGGTCTACCTTAGATGGATCCTTACCCGAAAACGCGCCGCCTCCGTGCGAACATGCACCGCCGTAGGTGTCAACAATGATTTTGCGCCCAGTGAGGCCGCAATCCCCCTGAGGACCCACAATGACGAATACGCCGGTTGGATTCACGAGGAACCGCGTCTTGGACGTAAGCAGCCCTTCCGGCACGATTGGCTTGATGATGTGTTCGATCACCGCTTCACGAATGTCTTCCTGCGAGATATCCGGTGCGTGCTGGGTAGAAAGCACAATGGTATCGACCTCGACCGGACGGCCGTCCACATAACGGAAGGTGACCTGGGATTTGGCATCCGGACGCAGCCAGGGCAAGCGGCCATCTTTTCGCAATTCGCTTTGACGCTGTACCAGACGGTGCGCATACCAGATGGGCGCGGGCATGAGGTCCGGCGTTTCATCGCATGCATATCCAAACATCAGGCCTTGGTCGCCGGCGCCTTGATTAAGGATTTCTTCCGGACTGCGGTTCACGCCTTGCGCGATGTCCGGGGATTGCTTGTCGTAGGCCACCAGCACCGCGCAGCCCTTGTAGTCGATGCCGAATTCGGTGTTGTCATAGCCGATACGCTTGATGGTGTCACGGGCGACTTGAATGTAGTCGACATTGGCGGTGGTGGTGATTTCACCTGCCATTACCACTAAACCGGTATTGCACAGCGTTTCGGCTGCGACCCGAGCGTTGGGATCCTCGGTAAAGATTGCGTCGAGAACCGCATCGGAGATTTGATCGGCGACCTTATCGGGGTGGCCTTCTGATACGGATTCTGAGGTGAAGAGAAAATCACTATTTTTTGCCACAGCAGCGCTTCCTGTAGTAACACTGGACGATTCCAGCGGGGTGAATGGAAGTTGCGTTGCACCTCCGACCCTGCATGGGCAGTGTACTCAGGGCGCGACGCTTTAGCGGTTTGTTTCGCACCCCGATTATTCGAAGCTAGGGTGCCATCGCTCCGCAAGTTGTCGTTTAACTCAGCGATTCAATGCATTTTAAGCGAAAATACCAATACTCTGCTTTCCATCACACTACACATAGGGTCTTTGCGCACATGGTATGGCTGCTGATCCGGGGGCTGGCCATGCTGCCACTTCCGGTACTTCATGGGTTAGGACGTTTTTTCGGACGCTGCGTCTACGCCTTCCCCGGCCGCTACCGTAACCGCCTCCGCACGAACGCCATTCAGGCCGGTTACACCGATCCCGCCTTCTTTCGCCGCTCCGCAGGCGAGACGGGCGCCATGATTTTGGAGACGCCCAAAGTATGGCTTCAAACCGCGCGCTGCGTTGAAAAAATTGAAAGCCATGAAGAGCACATTGCTCAGCAGGCGCTCGCTGAGAAACGTGGCATCCTATATTTAACGCCGCATCTGGGCTGCTTTGAGATCACCGCGCGTTATATGGTTAAGTACGGGCCGCTGACGGTCATGTACCGTCCTCCGCGCTACGATAGCTTAGCGCCGGCCATGGTACAGGCTCGGAATATTTCTGGGTTGCGTGCAGTGCCAGCCACAATGCAAGGGGTGCGTGAGTTTGTGCGCGCCTTGCGTCGCGGTGAAGCCGTAGGCATGTTGCCCGATCAAGTTCCAGCTAGCGGCGACGGTGTATGGGCGCCCTTTTTCGGGCGCCCCGCTCTCACTATGACGTTGGCCGGTAAACTTGCTCGCCAAACAGGTGTCGCCGTCATTCTTACCGCCGGGGAACGCCTGCCCAAGGGCAAGGGTTGGCGTATGCATTATCTACGCCTGCCCGAACCATTGCCTGAGAACCCGGATGCGCTGGCTACCCTAATCAACGAGAGCATGGAAGAGCTGATTCGGCGCTTTCCGGAGCAATACCTTTGGAGTTACAACCGCTATAAGATTCCGGACGATGCACCGCCGATCCCGGAATTTCCTTCTGCATGATTGCTTCCCTAAAAATTCGAGCCTTACGCGGACTGTTCCGGTATTTCGGCCGCAGCAGCCTGCCTCAGCGCCAACGCTTGGCGCGAATACTGGGTTGGCTCTCCCTACGACTGATGCGCTCGCGCGCTCACATCGTACGCACCAACCTCGCGCTGGCCTT
>Ga0079224_100011303_pt1 | contig 12289 bp, 9 predicted proteins | sample Stecom2015_FD_80414 | JGI IMG/M metagenome (GOLD analysis project Ga0079224, IMG submission 80414) | Agricultural soil microbial communities from Utah to study Nitrogen management - Steer compost 2015 | ecosystem: Environmental > Terrestrial > Soil > Agricultural land | place: USA: Utah... | reverse complement strand
GTTGTAGACGAAGGCGAAGAACAGGTTCTGGCGGATGTTGCGCATCACCGCGCGCGATAGCCGGCGGGCCTTCACGATCCCCCACAGGTCGCCCTTCAGCAGGGTCACCCCGGCGCTCTCGATGGCCACGTCCGCGCCCGCGCCCATGGCGACGCCGACGTCGGCCGCGGCGAGCGCCGGCGCGTCGTTGACGCCGTCCCCGGCCATGGCCACACGGCGGCCTTCGGCGCGGAACTTCTCGACCACCGCGGCCTTGTCCTGGGGCAGCACCTCGGCCTCAACCTCGTCGATGCCCAGTCGGCGGGCGACCGCCAGGGCGGTGGTGCGGTTGTCGCCGGTCATCATCACCAGCCGCACGCCGTCGGCCTTCAGCGCCTCGATGGCGGCCGGCGTCGTGGCCTTGATCGGGTCGGCGATCGCGAGCACCGCGGCGGCCGTGCCGTCGACGGCCATGAAGATCGCCGTGGCGCCTTCGCCTCGCAGGCCCTCGGCCTCAGCGTCGAGCATCGAGGTGTCGATCCCCAGCTCCTTCAGGAAGTTGCCCGAGCCGATGGCCAGCCGGCGACCGTCCACGAGCCCGACCACGCCCTTGCCGACCGGAGAGTCGAACTCGGCCGGTTCGAGCAACGGCATAGCCCGCTCGGCGGCGGCGCGGACGATGGCGTCGGCCAGCGGGTGCTCGCTGGCCCGCTCGAGGCTGGCGGCCAGACGCAGAGCCTCGGCTTCGGCCATCCCGGCGACCGGGCGGATGGCCGTGAGCGAAGGGCGGCCCTCGGTCAGGGTGCCGGTCTTGTCGATCACCAGGGTGTCGATGGTCTCGAAGCGTTCCAGCGCCTCGGCGTTCTTGATCAGCACTCCGGCCCGGGCGCCGCGGCCGACGCCCACCATGATCGAGATCGGCGTGGCCAGCCCCAGGGCGCAGGGACAGGCGATGATCAGCACCGAGACGGCGGCCACCAGGCCGAAGGTGAAGCGCGGTTCGGGGCCGAACATGCTCCAGGCGGCGAAGGCGATCGCCGCCACCGCGATCACCGCTGGCACGAACCAGCCGGAGACCTGGTCGGCGAGCCGCTGGATCGGGGCGCGGCTGCGCTGGGCCTGGGCGACCATCTGGACGATCTGCGAGAGCAGGGACTCGGCGCCCACCTTCTCGGCCCGCATGACGAAGGAGCCGGTGGTGTTGATCGACCCGCCGACCACCTTGTCGCCGCCCTGCTTGGTGACCGGCATGGACTCGCCCGTGACCATCGACTCGTCGATCGCCACTCGGCCCTCGACGAGCTCGCCGTCCACGGGGACCTTCTCGCCGGGGCGCACGCGCAGCAGGTCGCCGACCGCCACCTGATCGAGGCCCACCTCCTCGTCGCTCCCGTCGGGGCGGACCCGGCGGGCGGTCTTGGGCGCAAGGTCGAGCAGGGCGCGGATGGCGCCCGAGGTCTGCTCGCGGGCCCGCAGTTCGAGCAACTGGCCCAGCAGCACCAGCACGGTGATGACCGCGGCGGCCTCGAAATAGATCGGGACCGAGCCGTCGTGCCGCCGGAAGGCCTCCGGGAACAGGCCGGGGGCCAGCGTCGCCACGACGCTGTAGAGGTAGGAAACCCCAACCCCCATGGCGATCAGGGTGAACATGTTGAGGTTGCGGGTGACCAGCGAGCGGGCCCCGCGCTCGAAGAACGGCCAGCCCGACCACAGCACCACGGGCGTCGCAAAGGCGAGCTGCAGCCAGGCCGAGTTCTGCGCGCCCAGAGGCGTGGTCAGACCGGTCAGATGGCCGCCCATCTCGAGGACGAATACGGGAAGGGTCAGGGCGAGGCCGATCCAGAACCTGCGACCGAAGTCCTTCAGCTCGGGGTTGGGGCCGGTGTCGGCGGTGACCAGCTCGGGCTCCAGCGCCATGCCGCAGATGGGGCAGCTGCCCGGACCCACCTGCCGGATCTCCGGGTGCATGGGGCAGGTGTAGATCGCCCCCGGCGGCGCCTCGGCGGGCTTGGGGCCTTCGCCGTCCAGGAAGGCCGCCGGGTCCGCCTCGAAGCGGTTCTTGCAGCGAGCCGAGCAGAAGTGGAATGCGCGCCCCTGGTGGCGGGCGTGGTGGGCCGTGACAGTCGGATCGACGGTCATGCCGCAGACCGGATCCTTCGCCGTCAGATATTTGTCGGGGTCGGCCAGGAACCTGGTCCGGCAGCCCGCGCCGCAGAAGTGGAAGGTGCGCCCGTCGTGCTCGGCGTGGGGGGGCGTCTTTTCCAGGTCGACCGTCATGCCGCAGACCGGATCCAGCACCTTGCCCGCCTCGGCCGGCGTCGGGTTTGGGCGATGGTGATGGTGGCCGTCGTGGCCGCAGACGTGGCCCTGGTGGCCTGAGTGGTCGGTCGGCATCGCCGTCTCCGCAGTCTCGGACATACCCCCGAGGGGCATCGGTGTCCGATCACATATACCCCGTGGGGGCATATTGCAATTACCCCCTGAGGGTATATGTTCGCGAACAGGAGGCTCGCAAATGCACCGTGAGAACAAGCCCAAGCTGCTGAACCGCCTGAACCGGATCGAAGGGCAGGTGCGGGGCGTGGCCCGGATGGTCGAGGACGACCGCTACTGCATCGACATCCTGACCCAGATCCAGGCCGTGCGCGCCGCGCTGGCCAAGGTCGAGTCCGAACTCCTGCGCGATCACCTCAACCACTGCATCGTCGGCGCGATGGTAAGCGGCGACGAGGCCGAGCAGCGCAAGAAGGCCGAGGAGCTGATCCAGGTGCTGGAACGCGCCCGCTAGGCCGCCTCGCGGCCGTCCCCTGCAAGTATCGAGGATCGTCCCCATGCGCCCCGGCGCCCACATCATCGACCGCAGAGTCCTGCTACGCGGCGCCACGGCTCTGGGCGGCGCGGCTGCGCTGGCCTCGCTGGCGCCCGGATGGGCGCGCGGCCAGTCCGGCCCGCAGGCGCTGTCCGGCGAGGAGATATCGCTCACCGTCGGCCACGTTCCGCTGCGCATCGACGGGCGCTCGGTCCATGCGGTGGGGGTCAACGGCCAGGTTCCGGGCCCGCTGATCCGGCTGAAGGAGGGCCAGACCGCTCGTATCGCGGTGACCAACACGCTGGACGAAGACACCTCGATCCACTGGCACGGCCTGCTGGTGCCCTTCCAGATGGACGGGGTGCCGGGCGTCAGCTTCCCGGGGATCAAGCCGGGCGAGACTTTCCTCTACGAATTCCCGGTTCGGCACGCGGGCACCTACTGGTACCACAGCCACTCCGGCCTGCAGGAGATGATGGGCCACTACGCGCCACTGGTGATCGACCCGGCCGGACCCGAGCCCCACCCCTACGATCGGGAGCACGTGATCGTGCTCTCCGAGCACAGCTTCATGCACCCGCACGAGATCATGCGGCGGCTGAAGACGGCGCCCGGCTACTTCAACCGGCAGAAGCAGACCATAGCCGGGCTGCTGGCCGGAGAGGACCAGCCGCTGGCCGACCGTGTCGCCTGGGCCGGCATGCGGATGGACCCTACCGACATCCTCGACGTGAGCGGGGCGGCCTACACCTATCTGGTCAACGGCGCCTCGCCGCGCGCCAACTGGACGGGGCTGTTCCGGCCGGGCGAGCGGGTGAGGCTGCGGATCATCAACGCCGCGGCCATGACCATCTTTAACCTGCGCATTCCCGGCCTGCCGATTACGGTCGTGCAGGCCGATGGGCAGGACGTGCGCCCGGTCGAGGTGGACGAGCTGCAGATCGCCAACGCCGAGACCTACGACGTCATCGTCCGGCCGCGCGACGAAGCGGTCTATGCCGTGGTCGCCGAAGCCGCGGACGGCTCTGGCCTGGCGTTCGGCACGCTCGCGCCGCGGGCCGGCATGGCCGCAGCGATCCCGCCGCTGCGCAAGCGCCCGGTGCTGACCATGAAGGACATGGGCATGGACATGAGCGCAAGCCACGGCGCTCACGGGGGCCATGGCGGCCACTCCATGTCGATGCTCAACCCGTCCAACGCTCCCCAGGTGAAGACCGGCCCAGGCGTGCAGATGATCTCGCCGATGCCGGTGGACCGCACAGGCGACCGCGGCACGGGGCTGGAGGACGTCCCCCACCGGGTGTTGGTCTACACCGACCTCGTGGCGCTGACCCCGAGCCCCGACCCGCGACCACCCTCGCGCAGCCTGGAGATCCACCTGACCGGCAACATGGAGCGGTTCATGTGGGGCTTCGACGGCGAGAAGTTCAGCGCCCTGGTCGATCCCATTCCGTTCCGCCTGGACGAGCGGGTGCGGGTGACCCTGGTCAACGACACCATGATGAACCACCCGATCCACCTGCACGGCCACTTCGTCGAGCTGGTGAACGGCCATGGCGCGCACCAGCCGCGCAAGCACACGGTCAACGTCAAGCCGGGCGGCAAGCTGACCTTCGACCTGACCGCCAGCGAGCCGGGCGACTGGGCCTTCCACTGCCACATGCTGCTGCACATGCACGCCGGCATGTTCAACGTCGTCACCGTGCGCCCGATGGAAAGGGCGGCGGCGTGAGCCGCCTGACCCACCTGGCCGCGCTGGCGACGATGGCTCTGGCCGCGCCGGCCTTCGCCCAGCACGCCGATCACCACGCCGGCCACGGAACGGAACCGGCCCGACCCGCGCCGCCGCCGTGGGCAGCGGGGCCGCACGCCGGACACGCCGCGCCCGCCGATCGCCATGCCGGTCATGGCGCGCTGCCCTCCGGCCCGCCCCCGCCGCCCTGGGCGGCGCCCTCCGCCGATCCGCACGCCGGGCACGGCGCCCATGGCGGCCACGCGCCGGCGGCCGTACCTTCGACGCCGCCTCCGCCCGTCCCGCGCGACCACGCCGCCGAGGCCTTCTTCCCGGCCGCCGAGATGGCTCGGGCGCGGGCGCAGTTGCGCGCCGAGCACGGTGCGATGGTCTGGTGGCAGGCGAGGGTGGAGACCCTCGAGCTGCGTCCGGAGGCCGGCGACGACAGCTACGCCTGGGAGGGCGAGGCGTCGTTCGGCGGCGACATCGACCGCTTCGTGCTGCTGACCGAAGGCGAGGGGACGGCGGGCGATCGCCCGGAGCGGGTCGAAGTCCAGGCGCTCTGGCGGCGGGCCGTCAGTCCCTACTTCAACCTGCGGGCCGGCGTGCGCCACGACTTCGAGCCGCGTCCCCGACGCACCTACGCCAGCGTCGGGATCGAGGGGGTGTCGCCCTACTGGGTCGAGCTGTCGGCCGCCGCCTTCCTGTCCGACGAGGGCGGAGTCTCGATGCGGCTGGAGGCGTCCACCGACTTCCGCATCACCCAGCGCCTGGTGCTGCAGCCGAGCGCCGAGGCGAACCTGGCGGCGGACGAAGATGTGGCGGCCGGCGTCGGCCCGGGGCTGTCGGACGTCGAGCTGGCCCTGCGGCTGCGCTACCAGCTCACGCCGGATCTCGCACCCTATGTGGGCGTGGTGCACGAGCGTGCCTTCGGGCGCACGTCCGACCTCGTCCGCGCGCACGGCGAGGCCACGCGCGAGACTCGCGCGGTCGTCGGGCTGACGGCGAAGTTCTAGAGCTGGTCCAGGCCGTAGGCGGCGTGCAGGGCGCGTACCGCCAGCTCGGTGTAGGCGGCGTCGATCAGCACGCTGATCTTGATCTCGCTGGTGGAGATCACCTGGATGTTGACGCCCTTCTCGGCCAGGGCTCCGAACATGGTCTTGGCGACGCCCGCGTGGCTGCGCATGCCGACGCCGATGACCGAGACCTTGGCGACCTCTTCGTCGACCGTCACATCCTCGAAGCCGATCTCCTTCTGGGCGGCGCGGACGATCTCCACGGCCCGGCCGGCGTCGCGCTTGCCGACGGTGAACTCCATGTTCGCCGTATCCGCGGTGCGGGCATGGCTCTGGACGATCATGTCGACGTTGACGTTGGCGTCGGCCAGCCGTCCGAAGATCTCCTTGGACACGCCCGGATGGTCGGGCAGGCCGAAGAGGCTGATCTTGGCCTCGTCGCGGCTGTAGGCGACCCCGCTCACGATGCGCTTTTCCACGATCTCCTCCTCGTCGCACACGATGGTGCCCGCGCCCGTCGCCTCGCCCGGCTCCACGAAGCTCGACAGCACCCTGACCGGCACCTTGTAGGTCATGGCGAGCTCGACCGAACGGGTCTGCAGCACCTTGGCCCCCAGCGAGGCCATTTCCAGCATCTCCTCGTAGGAGATCTTGGACAGCCGACGCGCCTTGGCCTCGATGCGCGGGTCGGTGGTGTAGACGCCGTCGACGTCGGTGTAGATGTCGCAGGCCCCCTCCAGCGCCGCGGCGATGGCCACCGCGCTGGTGTCCGAGCCGCCGCGACCCAGCGTGGAGATGCGGCCCTGGCGGTCGACGCCCTGGAAGCCGGCGATCACCGCGATCTCGCCGCTGTCGAGGGCGGCGGCCAGCTTCTCGGGCGGAATTTCGTCGATGCGGGCGCGGCCGTGGGCGTCGTCGGTGATGATCGGCACCTGCCAGCCCAGCCACGAGCGGGCCCGGTGGCCCATGTTGCGCAGGGTCATGGCCAGCAGGCCGGCGGTCACCTGCTCGCCGGAGGCCACCACCACGTCGTACTCGTCGTCGCTCGGGGGAATCCCCTGCGCCGCGGCGCCTGCGCCGTCGGTCCAGGCGACCAGCTCGTTGGTCTTGCCGGCCATGGCCGAGACCACCACGGCGACCTGTTTCCCGGATTCGACCTCGGCGGCCACCAGCCTGGCCACCCGCCGGATGCGTTCCAGGTCGGCCACCGAAGTGCCGCCGAATTTCATGACCAGCCGCGACACGCCGCTCTTGGCCCCCCGTCCTTGCGAAGTGCGGGCCTTCTAGCGAGGCCCGCGGGACGGGGCAATGGTCAGGCGGGCTCGGCGACCAGCTGGCGGTAGGCGTCGGCCAGCGGAGCCATGACGATGGCCGCCGTGAGGGCTGCGGCGAGCGAATAGAGCACCGCGAAAACGGCGATCAGCGAACCGGCGCTGCGGAACAGCAACAGCGGATCGGATGCGAGCGCCGCCTGCCAGGAGGCGCCCAGGCTGGCCAGGATCGCCGTCACCCCGATGGCGAGGAAGAGGAGCTGGATCGCCAGCGCCAGCAGCATGGCCAGCAGGAAGGCGAGGAACAACGGAGCGACATGGCCGCGGGTCAGCGTCCAGGACTCGAACAGGCGGAAGGTCCGCTCGGCGAAGCTCATCGGATAGGCCATGGAAAGGCGCAGCATCAGCCAGACCACGCTGACGAACAGGACGACGAAGGCGAGGCCGCCGACCAGGACGAAGCCCCACGCATCCATCGCCTGCTGCAGCATGAACCCCAGGAACGCCGTCATCCCGGCCAGAGGGAGGACGGCCAGGGCGATCGCAAAGCCGAGGCCGAATGAGATCGTCAGGGTCACCAGTCCGAGCCACAGCTCCTGAGACGAGAAGCGCAGGTAGGCGAAGCGTCGCTCCTCCGGATGCAGCACAGCCCGGAACACGGCGGCCATGACCACGGTCTGCACCGCGATGCCCCCCAGGGTGAAAAGCGGCTGCAGGCCCATCATCTGCAACTGCATGCCGACGAGGTCAGCCGGGTCGGGTTCGGCCTGGCCCGCCAGCGCCGCGGTCTGGGCGACCAGACCGCCGAGCATCAGCAGCATCGCCGCGGTCAGCACGAGGAACAGGCCGGCCCAGCCCAGCACCGCCAAGGGCTCGCGGCGGATGAGACGCAGGCCGGCCCCCGCCGCCTGTCCGATCGAAAGCTCCGCCATCGCCCTCCCCATGGCTCAGGTCGCGCCAATGCTACCGCAGGTCGGTGAAGCTGTCACATGCACGTCGCGACTGCCGCTTCGCTCCGACACGGTTCTCCTCTAAGGAGAGGCCATGACGAGCACAGCCGCATCGAGCATCGACCCGGCCGAAGTCGAGCGCTTTTCCCGCATCGCCGCGGAGTGGTGGGACCCCAAGGGCAAGTTCGCGCCGCTTCACAAGTTCAACCCGGTGCGCCTGGCCTTCATCCGTGAGCAGGCGCTGGCCAGGTTCGGGCGGGACGGGGCCGCGCGCGCGCCCTTCGAGGGGCTGAAGCTGCTGGACATCGGCTGCGGCGGCGGCCTGCTGTCCGAGCCGATGTGCCGGCTGGGTTTCGAGGTGCTGGGGGTCGACGCCTCCGAACGCAACATCGCCACCGCCTCGACCCACGCGGACGAGCAGGGGTTGCCGATCACCTACAGGGCCGCCACCGCCGAGCAGCTGCTGGCCGAGCGCGCGGGGCCGTTCGACGTGATCCTCAACATGGAGGTGATCGAGCACGTGGCCGATCCGGGCGAATACCTGCGCACCTGCGCGCGCCTGCTGGCCCCCGGCGGGCTGATGATCGTGGCCACCCTCAACCGCACCCTCAAGGCCTTGGCCCTGGCCAAGGTCGGAGCGGAATATGTGTTGCGCTGGCTGCCGGCCGGCACTCACGACTGGCGCAAGTTCCTGCGCCCGGAGGAGGTGAGAGGGTTCCTGGACGGCGAGCCGGTCGCGGTGCAGGGGCCGTTCGGGATCGTGTTCAACCCGCTCACCGGCCGCTGGGGGCGGTCCGATGACACGGACGTGAACTATATGATGACGGTGACCCGGCCCGCGGCTTAAGGAACGGCGCAGGATAAGGAGTCCGCATGCCGTCGATCCGCGTGCTTGGCCACGCCTTCCGCGCCTGGCGCCGAAACCTGCGCTGGGCCAAGCACGAGCCGGAGACGCCCTACATCGCCGACTTGCTGTCGGGCGCGCCGGTGTGCCTGCACGTCGGGGCCAGCGACGGGCGGCATTCCTACGTGATGACCAAGGTCGCGCCGCGGGCGCGCATCCACGCCTTCGAACCCTCGGCCTTCACATACGAGGTGCTGAAGGTCTGCATCGCCTGGCACGGCATCGCCGATCGGGTGACCCCCGTCCACGCCGCGGTCTCCGACCGGCCGGGCGAGGCGCTGCTGGTGACGCCCCGCAAGACCTCGGGCCGGATGGGCCGCGCCTACGCCTACGTCGCCGAGTCGCCTCCCGAGGGCGCCGTCCGCCCGGACCTGCAAGACACCGGCGCCGAGGTGCAGCCGACGCCTGTCATCACCCTCGACGACTATTGCGCCGAGCACGACCTCAACCGGATCGACTTCATCCGCATGGACATTGAGGGCGCCGAGCTGCGCGCGCTCAAGGGTGCGCAAGGCGTGATCGAGCGCGACCTGCCCCACGTGCTGGTGGAGATCCACCCGGCGATGCTCGAGGGCCGTTTCGGCGCCTGCGCCGAGGACGTCGTCGAGGTCTTCCGCTCCCGCGGCTACCGCATGTTCGCGCTCAACGGCGACCGGCTCGAGGAGCGCACCACGGTGGTCCCGGACCTGCCGTGGAAGGACTACTTCTTCATCCACCCCTCCCGCGCTTCGAAGCTTCCCGACGGCGTCTTCAAAGCGCGGATGGCGGCGTAGTCTCTCCTGCGCCTACCACCCGCCGCTGCGTGGGGGAGGTAGGGAACGCACGTCAGTCGAATCCGACGAAGGTGGCCGCCTCGGCCACGGGCTTGCGCTCGGACACCACCGAGTTGGCCGGGAAGGCCCAGTCGGGCCAGCCGAGGGCGATGGCCTTCATGATCACCTGGTCTTCGGCGATGCCGGCGTGCTCGCGGACCACGGGGGACTGCATGATCCCCTGGCTGTTGATCACCGCGCCCAGGCCGCGGGACCAGGCGGCGTTGACCAGGGCGTTGGTCACGGCCCCGCAGTCGAAGGGGGTGTCGTCGCTGCCGTCGAGGGCGCGGTCGTAGGTGATGATCACGCAGACGGGAGCGTCGAACTGTCGAAAGCCGCGCAGCACCCAGTCCTGGCGCTTCTCCTTGTCCTCACGGGCGATGCCCATGGCTGCGAACAGCTGCTTGGCGATGCCGATCTGCCGCTCGCGGTGCTGGCCGGCGAACGGCGGGCCGGTGCGGAACTCGCGGGACTGGGGCACGCCCGCCAGCATCCGCTCGGTGTTGCCGGCGCGGATCCTTTCCAGCGGCTCGCCGGTGACGATGTAGAAATTCCAGGGCTGGGTGTTCATCGAGGAGGGCGCGCGCATCGCCAGCGCGAGGATCTCCTCGATCAGCTCGCGCGGGACCGGGTCCGGCTTGTAGCCGCGGATGCTCCGCCGCCCCAGGATGACCTCGTCGAAATTCATGCATGACCCCCGGCGATTCTCTGCCGGACGTCGAGCCGGCGACCCAGCCTAACGCCGGTCGGCGGCTCGCGGCCACACCCGGGCGCGCCAGGGATGCTGATTGGTTGGGAAGAAAAACTGGTCGCCTTTCGGCGGTCGGCGGCTCGCATCGCGGCTCAGCTTTGCCTATCACCGAAACGACTGTTGAACCGGAGCGACGCATGGCCGCCGACCCTCTCTTCCAGCCCTGGTCCTTCAAGGGGCTGAACCTGAGCAACCGAATCGTCATGGCCCCGATGACCCGGTCCTTCTCGCCGGGCGGCGTCGCGACCGATGACGTCGCGGGCTATTACCGTCGCCGGGCCGAGGCGGATGTCGGCTTCATCGTCTCCGAGGGCACAGGCGTCGAGCGTCCGGCCTCGCTGAACGATCCGAACGTGCCCCGTTTCCACGGCGAAAAGGAACTGGCCGCCTGGAAGAGGGTGATCGACGAGGTGCACGCGGTCGGCGGAGTGATGGCGCCCCAGCTCTGGCACGTGGGCGCGGTGCGCACCCGCCATCCCGAGTGGACGCCGCCCGGGCCCTACGACAGCCCCTCGGGCCTGTCGCGGCCTGACAAGCAGTTCGGCGAGCCGATGACCGACGCTGAGGTGGCCGACGCCGTGCGCGCGTTCGCCGAGGCGGCCGCGGCGGCCAAGGCGCTGGGCTTCGACGCAATCGAGCTGCACGGCGCCCACGGCTACCTGATCGACCAGTTCTTCTGGGAAGGCACCAACCGGCGCGACGACCGCTGGGGCGGCCCGACCATCGTCGACCGCTCGGCCTTCGCCGCCGAGATCCTCCGCGAAGTGCGGCGTGCGGTGGGGCCTGACTATCCGGTGATCATCCGCATCTCGCAGTGGAAGCAGCAGGACTACGGGGTGAAGCTCGCGCACACCCCGGACGAGATGGAGGCTTGGCTGACCACCCTGACCGACGCCGGGGCGGACATTCTGCACTGTTCGCAGCGCCGCTTCTGGGAGCCGGAGTTCGATGGCTCGGACCTCAACTTCGCCGGCTGGGCCAAGAAGCTGACCGGCGCGCCGACCATCACCGTGGGCTCGGTGGGGCTGACGGGCGAGTTCATCGCCGCCTTTGCGGGCGAGGGCTCGCAGCCGGCCTCGCTGGACGAGCTGGTGCGGCGGCTGGAGCGCGGCGATTTCGACCTCGTCGGCGTTGGCCGGGCGCTGCTGCAGGACCCGAACTGGGCGCGCAAGGTCAAGGAGGGACGCACCTCCGAGCTGATGGCCTTCGAGCGCTCGGCCCTGGCCACCCTCAGCTGACGCGGCGCGCCGGCGCTGCGGCCGGCGGCGAACTCCAGGGCTCCAACGGCGTTCACCTCCCGAGGTGACCGTTCGAGGAGAGCTCTGGTGGCTCGAAAAAGACCCAAAGGGGTCCTGGCTCTCGGCTGGGCCTGTGTCAGCTGCGCCGCGACCGGCCGGACAGAGCACGTGCCCACGTCCGAGGACTATCCCGACCATGTGGTGCGGCGGATCCATTTCGAGGCCGGCGGCGGCCACGGCTGGCGCATCTCGGCGCTGACCACGCCGCGCCAGGCGCCGGCGTGCTGGAAGATCGTGGTGATCACCGGCTCGCCGTCCTGGGCGGAGTACTGGGCGCCGGTGATGGCCGAGCTGCCGCCGGACCGCGAGATGCTGGTCGTCGACCGGCCGGGCTTCGCCGGCTCCGAGCCGTTCGACTGCGTGCCGGACATCACCGTGCAGGCGCAGGCGCTGGCCCCGGCTCTGGAGGCCGCGCCCGGCCAGAAGGTGCTGCTGGTCGGCCAGTCCTACGGCGGCGCCATCGCCAGTCTGCTGGCAAGGGACCATCCGAAGCGGGTTCATGGCCTGGTGCTGCTCTCGGCCTTCCTCGGCGCGCCCGGCCCGACCGCCAGGTTCCTCCTGGAGCACGGCTCGAAGGTGCTGGGGCTCTTGCCGCGCGGTTTGCGGGACGCGACGCTCGAATGCACCGGCCAGGCGCCCCAGCTCCATCACCTGCACGCGGCGCTGCCGCAGCTGACGGTCCCGGTGCACGTGGTGCCGTGGGACGCCCACGACTTCGCGCCCACCCACCCCGCCGATCCGCCGTCCCCGGCGCGGCGCAACCGTCG
>Ga0079224_100011301_pt1 | contig 12290 bp, 12 predicted proteins | sample Stecom2015_FD_80414 | JGI IMG/M metagenome (GOLD analysis project Ga0079224, IMG submission 80414) | Agricultural soil microbial communities from Utah to study Nitrogen management - Steer compost 2015 | ecosystem: Environmental > Terrestrial > Soil > Agricultural land | place: USA: Utah... | reverse complement strand
GTCGATCGCCTGGTGCATGGCGTCGAGCACCACCGGGTTCTGGCCCTGGCCCAGATAGTCGTTGGAGCACCAGACCACGACCTCGCCGGCCGAGCCGTCCTCACGCGTCCAGGTCGCCACCGGAAACTCGCCGCGATGACGCTTCAGGTCGATGAAGACCCGGTAGCGGCCTTCCTCTCTGACGCGGTCGAGCGCGTTGTGGAAGGCGGCCTTGTAGTCCATTAGCTCGAACTCCCGGCGTCGCGGCCAACTGTCGGGGCTGCGACGGTTCCCCTGACTCCCGGCTATTTGGCGCCCTGCACAAAGAATGTCCACCGAACAGCCGGTGGAACGGGCCCTGGAGGCCCGGCTTCTTCGCCGCACTCAGCCCAGTTCGCCGAGTTTCCCGCGGATCAGCTGCAGGATGGCCGAGAAGTCCTTGCCGCCGTAGCCCAGCTTGTCGAACAGGGCATAGAGCGCCTCCGCCTGCGCCCCGAGCGGCGCGGCTGCGCCGGACCTGGCGGCGGCTTCCTGGGCGAGCTTGAGGTCCTTCAGCATCATGGCGACCGCGAAGCCGCCCTCGTAGCCGCGGTTGGAGGGCGCGGCCTCCACCGGTCCCGGCCAGGGGCAGTAGCTAGTCAGGCTCCAGCACTGGCCGGACGACTGAGAGGCGATTTCGAAGAACCGCTCGGGCGCCAGGCCTAGCCGCTCGGCCAGAGCAAAGGCCTCGCAGACCGCGATCATCGAGGCGCCCAGCACCATATTGTTGCAGATCTTGGCCGCCTGTCCCGCCCCGTGGTCGCCGGCGCGGATCACCGCCCGCGCCATCGGCTGCAGCACCTCTTCGACGCCGGCGAAGTCGATCTCGTCACAGCCTACCATGAAGGCGAGCGCGCCTGCCGCCGCCGCCGCGACGCCGCCGGAAACCGGGGCATCGGCGAAGGCGAAGCCCTTCGCCTTCGCCTCGAACGCGACCGCCCGGGCGCTTTCGACATCGATGGTCGAGCAGTCGATCAACAGTGCGCCGTCTTTGGCGTTGGGCAGCACCGCCTCGGCGTAGACCTGTCGGACATGCGGCCCCGCCGGCAGCATGGTGATTACGGCGTCGGCGCCGCTCACCGCCTCGGCCGCCGAGGCCGAGGGCGTGCAGCCCGCCTCGGCAGCCTTGGCGAGGGCTGCCTCCGAAAGGTCGAAGGCGGCCACGCGGCGGCCCGCCTTCGCCTGGTTGGCGGCCATGCCGCCGCCCATGTTGCCGAGGCCGATGAAGGCGACCTGCATCCGTCAGCCCGGCTTTCGGAACCTGAACACGAACTGGTCGGTCTTGCCGCGGATCGAAGGGTCGAAGACGTTGGCCGTCTTCGGGTCGTCCGGATTGCGGATGGCGTCGTTCTCCGCGACGAACTGGAAGCCGGCCGCCTCGAGCTCCTTGCGGACGACCGCCGGGTCGATCCGGTGCAGGCTGTCGGCGACCTCGATCGGCGCGCCGGCGACCGCGGCGTGGTCGACCACCACCAGCAGGCCGCCGGGCTTCAGCGCGTCGAACAGCCCCTTGTTGAAGGCGGGCACGTCCAGGCCGAGCTGCTTCAGGTGCAGGTCGTGGTAGTTCTGGGCGGTGAAGATCAGGTCCAACGGCTCGGCCGGCTTGGCCACGATGGGCGGCTCGACGACCTGGACGTTGGCGTAGGCCGGATCTGTCGCGACCGGCTCGATCTGCTTGGCGTACTGGCCGGAGGTGGCGGCGTAGACCTTGCCGGACGGCCCCACGGCCTTGGAGAGAATGCGGGTGAAGTAGCCGCCGCCCGGGATCAGATCCATCACCTTCTGGCCGGGTTGGACCTCGGCGAAAGCCAGCATCTCGGCCGGCTTCCGGGCGGCGTCGCGCGCCTTCTCGGCCGCCGGGCGGGCGTCGTCGTCGATGGCCGCTGCGATGTGCGCCGGCGCGCTCTGGGCGAGGCCGGCCAGCGGGGCCGCAGCGAGCAGGGCCGCGGCCGCTGCGGCCAGCAACAGTTTGCGAGACATCGCCTCGTCTCCTCCCATTTGTCTGGCCGGCATTGCGCGCCTCGGCGCGAACTCCGTCAAGGCAGAGGCGCCCAGGACCTCTCTGGCGGCAGCGGCGCGAAGATCTCGTCGACCATCGCTTCGGTGACCTCGGCCAGCGCGGCCGGCGCCCAGCGGGGTTTCTGGTCCTTGTCGATGATGGTGGCGCGCACCCCTTCGGCGAAGTCGGGCCGCCGGATCAGCCGCACGGCGATCCGGTATTCGCGCTCCATCAACTGGGCGAAGTTTTCGGTGCGGCCCGCTTCGGCCAGGTGGCGGAAGGCGACAGCCGAACAGAGCGGCGATTTGGAGAGGATGATCCGGCGCTGCTCCAGCGCCCATTCCGAGCCCTCGGACTCCAGTCCCGCCAGGAGCGCCTCCAGCGACGGCGCTCCGAACCGCCGTCCGATCTGGTCCTGGCGGGCGGCGAACGCGGGCCGGCCCGCGTCGCATTCGTATTCGACCAGCAGCGCCTCGATCCTGGCCGGCTCGGCGATCACCGCGGCCTTGAAGGCTTCCAGCCGCCCTGACTCCACGAAATCGGTGACGATCCCCAGCAGCTCGCAGTCGGCCGGGCCGATCCGCGCGCCGGTGAGCGCCAGCCAGGCGCCCGCGTGTTCGGGCATCCGCGCCAGCCGCCAGCAGGCCCCGACGTCCGGAAACAGGCCGATGCCGGTCTCGGGCATGGCGAAGCGAGTGCGTTCGGTCGCGACTCGGAACCTGGCCGGCAGGGAGATGCCCGCCCCGCCGCCCATCACGACCCCGTCCATCAGCGCCAGGATCGGCTTGGGATATCCGAAGATCAGATGATCGAGCTGGTATTCGGTGAAGAAGAACTCGTCCGCCGCCTCGCCACCCTGGGCCACGCTGTCGACCAGCGCCCGAATATCACCGCCGGCGCAGAAGCCGCGCTCGCTCACGTGGTCGATCATCACCAGGGCGACGGCAGGGTCCTCTCGCCAGGCTTGCAGCGAGGCGATCATCTCCCGGCACATGGCGGTCGTCAGGGCGTGAAGCGCCTGCGGCCGGTTCAGGGTGATCCGCCCCACCTGCCCTTCCGTTCGGATCAGGACTTCCGAGGTCATCGGCCCTCCTCCCTTCCATTACCCGAGACGTAATCGCATCGAACGCGTCGCCGGGACAGCATCACCCTCGGACAAGCAAGGAGACTGCGATGACCGATCCCGTCACCGTCGCCAACCGCTACATCGACCTTTGGAACGAGACCGATCCGGCGCGCCGGCGCAAGCTGCTGGAGCAGACCTGGTCGCCCAGCGTCGGCTATGTCGACCCACTCGCCGCCGTCGAGGGACACGACGGCATGGACGCCCTCGTCGCCGGCGTGCAGCAGCGCTTTCCGGGCTTCCGCTTCCGGCTGGTCGGCGCGCCAGACGGCTATGCGGACAAGGTGCGCTTCACCTGGGAGCTCGGCCCTGAGACCGGCCAGGCGCCGATCCAGGGCTCCGACGTGGTGCTGCTCGAGGACGGCCGCGTGCGCCGGGTGATCGGCTTCCTCGACCGGGTCCCGGCCGACGCCTGAGCCGCCCTGCCCGCCGGCCGGTCCTCCCCACGGCCGGCGGGCCTCTTTTCGCACTGCGCCTGGCCGCGCTAGGCATGGTCTGCAGACAGGAGCCGCCGATGAACGTGCACGTCAGGCCGCTGGGCGATCACCTGCGCGAATGGCGCCGTCGGCGGCGGATGAGCCAGATGGACCTGGCCCTGGAGGCGGAGATCTCCACCCGCCACCTCAGTTTCATCGAGACGGGCCGCGCCCAGCCGAGCCGCGAGATGCTGCTGCACCTGGCCGAGCAGCTGGAGGTGCCACTGCGGGAGCGTAACGCCATGCTGGTGGCCGCCGGCTTCGCGCCGATGTTCCCCGAGCGGCCGCTGGATGCGCCGGATCTGGAGCCCGCGCGCCGCGCCGTCGACCTGATCCTGGCTGGGCACGAGCCCTATCCCGCCATCGCCTTCGACCGCCGCTGGAACCTGGTGGCCGGCAACCGGGCCGTGCCATTGCTGCTGGAGGGCGTCGACCCCGCACTGCTGGAGGCGCCTGTCAACGTCCTGCGGCTGGCGCTGCACCCGAAGGGACTGGCAGCGCGCACCGCCAACCTCGCCGAGTGGCGCGCCCACCTGCTGGACCGGCTGAGACGAGAGGTGGGCCAGACCGCCGATGCGGACCTCAGCGACCTGCTGGATGAGCTGAAGACCTATCCCGCCCCGCCCGCAGCCGACCGTCGCCCTCAGGACTACGGCGGCGTGGCCGTGCCCCTCCAGCTCATGAGGGGCGACGGGAGCGTGCTGTCCTTTTTCAGCACCACCACGGTGTTCGGCACCCCGGTTGATATCACCCTTGCCGAACTCACGCTGGAGACCTTCCTGCCGGCGGACGCCGCGACCGCCGAGGCCATGCGCCGGCTTCTGGGCTAGGGGCGCTACTGGCGGAACATTTCGCGGGCGATGATCACCCGCATGATCTCGTTGGTCCCTTCCAGAATCTGGTGCACCCGCAGGTCTCGGACGATCCGCTCCAAGGGATAATCGCGCAGATAGCCGTAGCCGCCGTGCAGCTGCAGGGCCTCGTTGGCCACCGAAAATCCGGCGTCGGTGGCGAAGCGCTTGGCCATGGCGCACAGCTTGGTCGCCTGGGGATCGCCCGCGTCGAGCGCCGCGGCGGCGCGTCGGACCATCAGCCTCGCCGCCTCCAGCTCGGTGGCCATGTCGGCCAGCTTGAACTGCAGCGCCTGGAAGTCCTTCAGTGGGCGTCCGAACTGCTGGCGCTGCTCCATGTAGGCCTTGGCTGTGGCGAGCGCGAAGCCGGCCCCGCCGAGCGAGCAGGCGGCGATGTTCAGCCGCCCGCCGTCCAGCCCCATCATCGCGAAGCGAAAGCCCTCGCCCTCGGCGCCGACGCGGTTTTCGCCCGGCACCCGCACGCCGTCGAAGTTGACCTGGGCGGTCGGCTGGGCGTTCCAGCCCATCTTCCGTTCCTGGCTGCCGAACGACAGGCCCGGCGTCCCCTTCTCGACCACGAAGCAGGAGATGCCCTTGGCGCCCGCCTCGCCCGTCCTGGCCATGACCACATAGACGTCCGAGACCCCGCCCCCGGAGATGAAGGCCTTGGAGCCGTCCAGCACGTAGGCGTCACCGTCGAGCCGGGCCGTGGTGCGCAGCGAGGCCGCGTCCGACCCCGCACCCGGCTCGGTCAGGCTGTAGGAGGCGATCAGCTCCATTGAGGTCAGCCGCGGCACGTAGCGGCGGCGAAGCTCGTCCGAGCCGAACCGGTCGACCATCCAGGTCGCCATGTTGTGGATGGTCAGGTAGGCGGTGACCGGCACGTCGCCGTAGGCCAGCGCCTCGAAGATGATGGCCGCATCCAGCCGCGAGAGCCCTGCGCCGCCCAGCTCTTCGGAGGTGTAGATGCCCGCAAAGCCGAGCTCGGCGGCCTTGCGCAGGACGTCGACGGGGAAGAGCCTGTCCTCGTCCCAGCGGGCGGAATGGGGCGCGAGCTCGGCGGCGGCGAAAGCGCTGGCGGCCTCCTGGATAGCCCTGTGCTCCTCCGACAGCTCGAAGTCCATCCGCCCGCCTCCCCTCGTCAGCCGAACAACCTGGCCGGCGGTCCGAACCGGTTCACCCGCTCGTCCGGCGAGGCGGCGGCCAGGAAGACCAGGAAGATCAGTCCGATTAGCGGCACGAAGCTCAGCAGCATCCACCAGCCCGACTGGTCGCGGTCGTGCAGTCGCCGGATACCGGTGAGGATCATCGGGGCCGAGGCCAGCGCGCCCACCGCCAGGGCCAGCTGCCAGCCGCCGCCCGGGCCCGCGCTCCGGTAGGCGGCGATCGCCGCGAACCAGGCGACCAGCACGATGGCGAACTCCAGCCGGCTGGCCCGCCCGCCCAGATCGAAGATGTTGAAGGCCTTTTGCCTCTGCGCGTCGGTCATGGGCCGACCTTCCCCGAGCCGGCCGCGCTGTCAACGGACTTGCCAGCGGCCGTCCGGGGCGCCACCACCCGCCCATGACCGTTCCCGCCCTTGCCCCCTACCCCGCCCTTCGCCTGCGCCGGCTGCGGCAGGCGCCCTGGATCCGCGACCTGGTGCGCGAGAGCGTGCTGACGCCGGCGGACTTCATCTGGTCGATCGTCGTCCACGAGGGCGATGGCGAAGTCCCGGTGGCCGCCATGCCGGGCGTCTCGCGCCTTTCAGTGGCCGGCTGCGCCGAGGCGGCCCGCCAGGCCCGCGCGCTGGACATCCCGGCCATCGCCGTCTTCCCGCACATCGATCCTGCCAAGAAGGACGCGAGAGGGGCGGCCGCCTACGATCCGGATAACGTCGTCGCCCGCGCGGTGAAGGCGATGAAGGACGCGGCCCCCGAGGTCGGGATCATGTGCGACGTCGCCCTCGATCCCTTCACCGACCACGGCCACGACGGCATCGTGGAGAACGGCCGCATCCTCAACGACGTCACCGTCGAACGGCTGGTCGAGCAGGGCCTGATGCAGGCCGCAGCCGGCGCCGACATCCTCGCCCCCTCAGACATGATGGACGGGCGCATCGGCGCCCTGCGCAGCGCGCTCGAAGCCGCCGGCCAGCAGGACGTGATGATCATGTCCTATGCGGCCAAGTACGCCTCGGCGTTCTACGGCCCCTACCGCGAGGCCATCGGCTCCGGGAAACTGGGCTCGGGCCCGATCGATAACCCGGGCGACAAGAAGACCTACCAGATGGACGCGGCCAACACCGAGGAGGCGCTGCGCGAGGTCGCTCTCGACATCGCCGAGGGCGCGGACATGGTCATGGTCAAGCCGGGGATGCCCTACCTCGATATCGCCCGCCGCATCGTCGAGACCTTCCGGCTGCCGACCTTCGCCTTCCAGGTCAGCGGCGAGTACGCGATGATCATGGCTGCCGCCCAGAACGGCTGGCTCGACGAGGAGCGGGCCATCATGGAAAGCCTGACCGCCTTCAAGCGGGCCGGCTGCGCGGGGATCATCACCTACTTCGCGCCGCGTGCGGCGAGGATGCTAGGCGCCTAGCGCTCCAGCCGCGCCACCAGGCTGGAGGTGTCCCAACGGCCGCCGCCCAGTTCCTGCAGCTCGGCGTAGTAGCGGTCGACCAGAGCGGTGACCTCCAGCGTCGCGCCGTTGGCGCTGGCCTCGTCGAGCACCAGGCCCAGGTCCTTGCGCATCCAGTCGACGGCGAAGCCGAAGTCGAAGCGGCCTTCGCTCATCGTGGCCCAGCGGTTGTCCATCTGCCAGGACTGGGCCGCGCCCTTGCTGATCGCCAGGAAGACCTCGGCCGGGTCGAGCCCGGCGCGGCGGGCGAAGTGCAGCCCTTCGGCGAGACCCTGCAGCAGACCGGCGATGCAGATCTGGTTGACCATCTTGGTCAGCTGGCCTGCGCCCGGCCCGCCCATCAGTCGGATCGCCTTGGCGTAGGCGGACATCGCCGGCTCGGCCCTGGCGAAGGCCGCGGAGTCGCCGCCGCACATGATGGTCAGCTGGCCGTTCTCCGCCCCGACCTGGCCGCCGGACACCGGCGCGTCCACGAAGGCGCGCCCGCTCGCGGCTGCGAGCTCGGCCATCTCTCGCGACAGCCTCGCTGAGGTGGTGGTGTGGTCGACGATCACGGCTCCGGGCGCCAGCGAGGGCAGCGCCACCCGCACCACCTGACGCACATCGTCGTCATTGCCGACGCAGAGGACCAGGAGCTCGGCGCTCTCGGCCGCCTGGGCGATGGTGGCGCAGGCGCCGCCTCCGAAGGCCTCGGCCCAGCGTTGGGCCTTTCCCGGACTGCGGTTGAACACCGCCACCTCGTGGCCGGCCCGCTTGAGATGCCCTGCCATGGGGTAGCCCATCACGCCCAGGCCCACGAACGCCGTCTTCATCGAAAATGCCCTTCGCGATCACCGCATCTTAACGCGGCCCGTTCACCATGCCGCCCTCATTAGGCGTTGCGCAGAAGGGCGTGGAGTCATGGCGGTCGCAGAAGGCCCCGTCGTCATCAAGAAGGTCCGCAAGGCCGGGCACGAGGGGCACCACGGCGGCGCGTGGAAGGTCGCCTACGCCGACTTCGTCACCGCCATGATGGCCTTCTTCCTGCTGATGTGGCTGATCAACACGACCAGCCCGGAGCAGAAGCGCGGCATCGCCGACTACTTCGCCCCCGCCTCTGTGTCGGAAACCACATCCGGTTCCGGCGGCATTCTCGGCGGCGCGGCGCTCGGCCAGGACGGTTCCAAGTCCTCCGGCTCCCGCGCCATCATCGAAGACCTCGCCCCGGAAGCCGCCAGCCCCAGCGAAGGCAAGAGCACCGAGGCTGGCTCGCCGATGGAGGACATCTCAACCGAAGCGCTGCGCGAGGCGCTGCAGCGCCGCGAGGCCGCCGCCTTCGCCTCGGCCGCCCAGTCCCTGCGTCAGGCGCTGCAGGAGATGCCCGAGCTGGCCGAACTATCGAAGCACATCCTGATCGACCAGACTCCCGAGGGGTTGCGCATCCAGCTCGTCGATCAGGAAGGCCGCTCGAGGTTCGCCGAGGGCTCGTCGCAGCCCAACGAGCGGGCGAGGCTGCTGCTGCGGGCGGTCGCCAAGATCATCAATCAGTTGCCGAACCGGATCAGCATCTACGGCCACACCAGCGCCAGTCCGAACCTGAGGAAGGCCGAGGGCGATTGGCCGCTGTCGGCCGCTCGCGCTGATCAGTCGCGGCGGGTGCTGCAGGCCGCCGGCGTCGACCCCGACCGGGTCTTCCAGGTGGCCGGCAAGTCCACCTCCGAGCCGCTCTATCCCGACGATCCCACGCTCGCCGGAAACCGAAGGATCGCCATCGTGTTGCGGCGTGAGGCCCCCGTGTTGCCCGCCGACGCGGGGCTGTGACGAGGCGCTTGCACGACGCTCCTGCATACCGCCTAATCCGGAAGGTCTACTTCTAGCGAGGCGTATCGTAGGTCCGTGACCCAGCACTTCCCGACGCGGCAGTTGAGATTTTTCCTCACCGCGCCCTCGCCTTGCCCCTACCTGCCCGGCCGATACGAGCGGAAGGTGTTCGCTCACCTGCCGCTCACCGACGGCGCCAGCATCAACGACTCCCTGACCCAGGTGGGCTTCCGTCGCTCTCAGAACATCGCCTACCGCCCGGCCTGCGAGGCCTGCTCGGCCTGCGTCTCGGCGCGGATTCCCGCGGCGGACTACGTCTTCTCGCGCAACGAGCGCCGCACCCTCTCGCGCAACGAGGATCTCGAACGCCATCTGGTCGAGGCCGAGGCGACGATGGAGCAGTTCGACCTGCTCCGCCGCTACCTGCTCGCCCGCCACGCCGAGGGCGGCATGGCCGAGATGACCTGGCCCGACTACGTGGCGATGGTCGAAGACACCGCTGTCCGCACGCACATCATCGAATACCGGCTGCGCTCCGACGACGGCGGACCTGGCGACCTGGTCGCCTGCGCCCTGGTCGACCTGATGAGCGACGGGCTCTCGCTGGTCTACAGCTTCTACGATCCGGCCATGGGCCGGCGCAGCCTCGGCTCGTTCATGATCCTGGACCACATCGCCCAAGCCTGCCTGACCAACATCCCCTACGTCTATCTCGGTTACTGGGTGCGGGGCTCCGAGAAGATGGACTACAAGGTCCGGTTCAATCCGATCGAGCTGTTGCGACCGGAAGGCTGGACCCTGATGTCCGCCCGCGACCTGCTGGGCCGCGCAGTCTGAACCGGCAGCCGCCACGAGACGCCACGCCCGCTGCTTGCTAGACTGCGTCCGTGTTTTTCCCAGGCCCCGTGCTCACATGGCGCAGCAACTTCGCCTGACGCTCAAGCGCCGAATGGCGCGCAGGCGCGAGGACTTCGCTGTCGGGCCCTCCAACGCGGCCGCCGTCGCTGCGCTCGACGCCTGGCCCGCCTGGCACGGCGGCTGCCTGGTCCTGGTCGGGCCCGAGGGCGTCGGCAAGAGCCACCTGGCGCAGGCCTGGGCCGAGAAGGCGGGCGCCGTCTGCCTGGATCGCGCCACTCCCGACGTGGCCGCGGCCGCAGGCCGGCCGGTGCTGGTCGAGGACGTCGACCGGGGGACAGACGAGGAGGCCTTGTTCCACCTGATCAACATGGCCGGGCGCGAGGGTGGCGGCCTGCTGCTCACCGCCCGCACCCCGCCGGCAGGCTGGCCGGCCGCCCTGCCCGACCTGCGCAGCCGACTCAACGCCTTGCCCGTGGCGCTCATCGAGGAGGCGGACGATACGGTGCTGGAGGCGGTGCTGCGGCGGCTGTTCGCCGAGCGGGCCATCCGCCCCTCGGACGACATCTATCCCTATCTCCTGCGCCGCATGCCGCGGTCGGCGATCCACGCGCGCGAAATCGTGCGGCTGCTGGACGAGGCGGCGGACGAGCGACAGCGCTCGGTCTCCCGCGCCCTGGCCCGCGAAATCCTCGGCGAGGGGGCGGATAACCTCGATCTATTCGATTGAAGATTTGTCGTTATCTGACGGCTAGTATGGCCGCCATGAGAGGAACCGCATGAACTACGCCACGCCCATCGCCCCGCCGAAATCGCTGGGCTGGGACGAGGCGATGGCCAGCTCGCCAGAGCGCTTCTTCAACCGCGAGCTCTCCTGGCTGGCCTTCAACCGCCGGGTGCTGGCCGAGAGCACCAACCCCCGCCACCCGCTGCTGGAGCGGCTGCGCTTCCTGGCGATCAGCGCCAACAACCTCGACGAGTTCTACATGGTCCGAGTGGCCGGCCTGAAGGCGCAGGTGCGCGAAGGCGTGCGCGTGGAGAGCCAGGACGGCCTGACCCCCGCCGAGCAGCTCGTGCGCATCAATGCAGAGGCCGCCGACCTGATGGCCGACCAACAGGTTCGCTGGCGGGACCTCCGACGCGAGCTGGCCGAAGAGGGGCTGAAGGTGGTCAGCGCGGGAGAGGTCACCGCGGACGAGAAGGCCGCCCTGCAGGACACCTTCCTGACCCAGCTCTTCCCCGTGCTGACGCCGCTGGCCATCGACCCGGCTCACCCCTTCCCGTTCATCCCGAACCTGGCCTTCTCGCTGGTGCTGAAGCTGAAGCGGGAAAGCGATTCGAAGCCGCACTACGCCCTGGTGCCGATCCCGGCCCAAGTGGCGCGGTTCTGGGCCCTGCCCCCGTCGGGCAAGCCGCGGCAGAAGGCCGAGCGGCGGTTCATCTCGCTGGAGGGCCTGCTCAGCCTGTTCCTCGACCACCTGTTCCCCGGCTGCGACGTCGAGGCGAGCGGCGTGTTCCGGCTGATCCGCGATTCAGACGTGGAGTTCGAGGAAGAGGCCGAGGATCTGGTGCGCGAGTTCGAGGCCCGGCTGAAGCAGCGGCGGCTGGGCTCGGTCGTCCGCGTCGAGGTCGAGGCCGCCATGCCCGAGGAGCTGCGCGCCTTCATCTGCGAGAACCTCGACGCCGAGACCCAGGACATCATCCTGATTGATGGGCCATTGGGCCTCGACGAGCTCGTCCAGCTCATTCCGCCCGACCGGGCCGACCTGAAGTTCAAGCCGTTCCAGGCCCGCTTCCCGGAGCGCATCCGCGACCACGCCGGCGACTGCTTCGCCGCGATCCGCGAGAAGGACATCCTGGTCCACCACCCGTTCGAGAGCTTCGACGTGGTGATCCAGTTCCTGCGGCAGGCGGCGCGCGACCCCAACGTGCTGGCGATCAAGCAGACGCTCTACCGCACCAGCCAGGACAGCCCGATCATCGCGGCCCTGATCGAGGCCGCCGACAATGGCAAGAACGTCACCGCCCTGGTGGAGATCAAGGCCCGCTTCGACGAGGAGGCCAACCTGAAGTGGGCCCGGGACCTGGAGCGCGCCGGCGTCCACGTCGTGTTCGGCTTCTTCGAGTACAAAACTCACGCCAAGCTATCGATGGTGGTGCGCAAGGAGGGCGACGGGCTGCGCACCTACTGCCACTTCGGCACCGGCAACTACCATCCGCAGACGGCCAAGGTTTACACCGACCTGTCGCTGTTCACGACCGACCCGGCGCTGGGGCGGGATGCAGCGCGGCTGTTCAACTTCATCACCGGTTACGCCCGGCCGCACACGCTGGAGAAGCTCTCCTTCTCGCCGGTGACCATGAAGCACGACCTGCTGGCGCTGATCCTTCGGGAGATCGAGAACGCCAAGAAGGGCAAGCCGGCGGCGATCTGGGCCAAGCTGAACGCGCTCGTGGATCCCGTGATCATCGATGCGCTCTATGCCGCCAGCCAGGCCGGGGTGACCATCGACCTGGTGGTCCGCGGCATCTGCTGCCTCAGGCCCGGC
>Ga0079224_100011300_pt1 | contig 12290 bp, 10 predicted proteins | sample Stecom2015_FD_80414 | JGI IMG/M metagenome (GOLD analysis project Ga0079224, IMG submission 80414) | Agricultural soil microbial communities from Utah to study Nitrogen management - Steer compost 2015 | ecosystem: Environmental > Terrestrial > Soil > Agricultural land | place: USA: Utah... | reverse complement strand
CGTGTCGTCGACGCGCTCGACGACGAGCATCTGCCGGTCGTGTTCCGGCGCCGTGACGGCGAGCAGCACGGCGGCGCCGAAGTCGTCGACGATCGCGATCTCTCTCCCGTCGACTGCTGCGTTAGGCCGAAGGATCTCGGCGCAGTCGGCATCGCACGCGTCGCCGCGGGCGAGCAGCGCCGCGGCCGCCGCCACGGGATCCTCGGCAAAAAACGCCGCGTCCGGCGCGGGCTCCTCGCTCGCGGGCGCTTCGGACGGCGCAGGCGTCGCCGCCTCGGTCTCGCCGCCGCCCTCGTCGGGGCGCGCGGCGTGTTCCTCGTCGCCGCGCACGGCGGCCGGCTCACCCGTCGCCTCGGGGGCGGCGGCCTCCGACGGCTCGCTGTCATCGCCCGCGGGCCAGAGGACCCCGCCGAGCAGCACGAGCGCCGCGGCGCCCGCGCCCACGAGGAATACACCGCGGCGCCCCCGGGCCGCGCGCTCCGGCCGCGTTTCGCGCTCCGCTCTCCGCTCGCCTCGGGGCGACCGGGGCGGCCGATCGCCGCGGGGCTTCCGGTCGCGCCGCCTCGTGCGATCGCGACGGGCCGCGGTGACCGCCGACACCGCGCCGCGCACGAGATCTGCGACGCGCCCGTCGACGTGGTTCTCGAGCGCTTCGGCGAGACGGCCGAGGACCGTCGCCTCGCGCGGCTCATCGGGCAGCTCGATCGCACGTCCCGCGAGCCCCGCGGCGCCGTGCGCTCGCGCCGGATCCGCGTCCACCGGCTGCGGGGCCGCGGCGCCGAACAGCGCCTCCTCGAGCTCCTCGAGCCGCCGCGCGAGCACGGCGGGCCGTTCGAGTGCCTCGACGACGTCGTCGCCGATGCGGACGATCACGCGGTCATCGCACGCGGCGACGACACGGCGCACGAGCGCGGACGACGCGGCAGCGACCGGATCGCCGTGCGCCTCGCCGGCGTCGAAGACGAACACGGGCCGGCCGTCGACCGCGAGCCACCAGGATCCCGTCGCGTCCTCGCCGATCCCCCGCTCCTCGGCCTCGCACACGCCCCGCAGCACCGACACGATGAGGGTTACGGCTTCGCCGCGGTGCCACCCCGCGCGCGACTCCTCGCGCACACCGCAGGCTCTGCCGCACGGCTCACGAAGGTCGGCGAGCACGACCTCGTGACCGCTCGTGCGCCGCACGATGTCGCGCGGGCCGAGCAGGTGCTGCGCGCCGCCGCACGCCCAGCCGCGCCATGCGACGAGTTCTTCCGCGCGCGTCAGCAGCACGACCTCGTCGCCGATGCTCGCGCGCGTCGCGGGGAACGGCGCGTCCGGCGGCCGCAGCAGGCGCATGCGCCGGATCCCGCGTTCGAGGGGGTCGGCGATCGTCGGCGCGTCGGTCGTGCTCATGGGCCCATCGTGGTGCCCGCGAGCGGCGCGTGAGACCGCCCGGCGCCCGATTGTGGACGGAAGCCGCCGATCCGCCCGTTGGGAGCGCGCTGACCCGGTGAAAGGCGGTCCGGGGCGCCGGTAAACTGGGACGCATGGCATCACGCACGTCCGCACCCGAGAAGCGCCCGGGCTTCTTCGCGACCATCAAGAGTCTGTTCACGTTCACGCGCGAACCGTACCCCTGGGTTGCGTGGGTGCTTCCGCTCGTGATCGTCGCGGGCATCGGCGTCGGCATCCTCGTCGCCTTCCTCACGGCGCAACCGTGGTGGGGCTACATCCTCTGGGGCATCTTCGGCGTCATGCTCGGCATCATCGGCGCGATGCTCATCATGAACCGCCTCGCGACGAAGGCGATGTACAAGAAGATCGAGGGCATGCCGGGTGCCGCCGGTCACGTCGTGAGCAACATGCTCGGGCGCAAGTGGCGCGGCGAGGAGATGCCGGTCTCGATCAACCCCAAGTCGCAGGACGCGGTCTACCGCGCGGTGGGTCGCGGCGGCGTCGTGCTCGTCGGCGAGGGCTCCCGTCGCCGCCTCGAGAAGCTCGTCAAGAAGGAGAAGACGACGGCCCGCCGCATCACGCACGACGCCGTGCCCGTCACCGTCTTCTACGTCGGCTCGGAGGCTGACGACACCCACATCTCGCAGCTCGCGAAGGAGATCAAGAAGCTGCCGAAGGCCGTCGACCGCCACGGCATGAACCAGCTCGTCTCGCGCACCGAGTCGATCTCGCGCGGCGGCGCCGCCGCGCTGCCGATCCCCAAGGGCATCGACCCCATGAAAGTGCGGGCGCCGAAGCCGCGCTGATCCGCAGACGACGAGGGGCTGCTCCGAGCGATTCGGAGCAGGCCCTCGTCGTTCGCCTGGGCGTCAGCCGCGCACGATGACGGTGTCTGCGAGGAGGTCGTGCAGGCCGCGCTGGTTCTCGTCCCAGATGGCGGCGGGGATCACGAGCGCGATGAGCACGGCGCGCACGAACGGGCGCCAGGGCCCGACCCAGCCGCCGCCGCGGCGCACGACGCGCAGGCCCCAGATCCGGTGACCGGGGCTGCCAGCCGCCGTCGGCACGAAGAGCGCCTGGATGACGACGAAGATGACGAGCGTCGACCACCAGACGTAGTCGAAGAAGGCGACCGAGAGCAGGACGACGGCCGCCCAGTCGGTCGCGAACGCGCCGATCCGACGCGACAGCGGGGCGAGGCTTCCGGGGCCTGTGCGCGGGAGTCCGATCGACTTCCCCGGGTAGTCATACGCGCTCTGCTCAGCTGTCACCCGTCCAGCCTATGGGGACGCCGGTTTGTGCTTCATGTGGATACCCACGTAACCTCCAGGAAACATTCGGGACATGCGGGGGCAACGGCCCCGGCGTAGTTTCGACCCGTCACCCCGACTCGGGCGGCGATCCGAAGATCCCATATCTGGAGCTTTCATGTTCAAAGACTCTTCTGAGGTGCTCGCGTACATCAAGGAGGAGGATGTCAAGTTCCTCGACATCCGCTTCACCGACCTCCCCGGTGTGCAGCAGCACTTCAACATCCCCGCCGCCACGGTCGACGAGGACTTCTTCTCGGTCGGGCAGATGTTCGACGGCTCGTCCATCCGCGGCTTCGCGTCGATCGACGAGTCGGACATGCAGCTCATCCCCGACGTCACGACGGCGTACATCGACCCGTTCCGCGAGCACAAGACGCTCGTGATGATCTTCGACATCTACAACCCGCGCAACGGCGAGATCTACTCGAAGGACCCCCGCCAGGTCGCGAAGAAGGCCGAGAAGTACCTCGCCTCGACCGGCATCGCCGACACCGCGTTCTTCGCGCCCGAGGCCGAGTTCTACATCTTCGACGACGTGCGCTATGAGGTCACGCCCGGCAAGAGCTTCTACTCCATCGACTCGGAGGAGGCTGCCTGGAACTCGGGTCGCGAGGAGGAGGGCGGCAACCTCGGCAACAAGACGCCGTACAAGGGCGGCTACTTCCCCGTCTCCCCCGTCGACAAGCAGGCAGACCTGCGCGACGACATCTCGCTGCGCCTCATCGAGGCCGGCCTCGAGCTCGAGCGCGCGCACCACGAGGTGGGCTCGCCCGGCCAGGCCGAGATCAATTACCGCTTCGACACCATGGTGCACGCGGCCGACGACATCCTGAAGTTCAAGTACATCGTCAAGAACACCGCCGACGAGTGGGGCAAGACCGCGACGTTCATGCCGAAGCCTGTCTTCGGCGACAACGGCTCGGGCATGCACACGCACCAGTCGCTCTGGCTCGACGGCAAGCCGCTCTTCTACGACGAGCAGGGCTACGCGCAGCTGTCCGACACCGCCCGCTGGTACATCGGCGGCCTGCTGAAGCACGCCCCCGCCGTGCTCGCGTTCACGAACCCGACGGTGAACTCGTACCACCGTCTCGTGAAGGGCTTCGAGGCCCCGGTCAACCTCGTCTACTCGGCGGGCAACCGCTCGGCCGCCGTGCGCATCCCGCTGACGGGCTCGAACCCCAAGGCCAAGCGCCTCGAGTTCCGCGCCCCCGACGCCTCAGGCAACCCGTACCTCGCGTTCGCGGCGCAGCTCATGGCCGGCCTCGACGGCATCAAGAACCGCATCGAGCCGCACGAGCCGATCGACAAGGACCTCTACGATCTGCCCCCGGAGGAAGCCAAGGGCATCCCCCAGGTTCCCGGCACGCTCTCCGAAGCGCTCGAGGCGCTCCGCGCCGACCACGCCTTCCTCCTCGAGGGCGGCGTCTTCACCGAGGAGCTCATCGAGACCTGGATCGACTACAAGTACGAGAACGAGATCCTGCCCCTCGCGCAGCGCCCGCACCCGTTCGAGTTCGAGCTCTACTACGGAGTATGATCCCGAGGGGTCTGCGGACCCGCATTCCCTGGCTTCGAGGCCAGTAAAACACTGGGCCCCAGACGGCAGTCGCCGTTTGGGGCCCAGTGTATCTCCGGGGGTTTACGGACCGCTACGGGGAGTAAACGGACACGTTTTGGGACAGCACGATCAGACCGAGTGGAGTTGACGATCACTGTCCCCCAACGTTGGTATTCACATTCTCATCCTGCCCCGTCACGCGACGTCGGCTCACGCTTCCGCCGCGGTCGCCGGAAGCGCGCGTCGCAGTCGAGGCAGCCCACGGCAGCGGTTCTCCTTCGACGATGCAGCCGTCGAGGATGTACTCCTCGGTCTGTTTCTCGAGCCAGGCGAGGTCAGGCATGCCGATGAGCACGCGTGCAACGTGGTCGTTTCCGCATTCGGAGCAGGTCTTCATACACGAGAGCAGGGCACGGACGTCAGACATTCGACGTGTGGTGCCGACGGCAGGGAACCGTCGGCACCACACGATGCCGACTCAGATCGTCCGTACGAGTGTCGTCAGTGCGTCCGCCAACCGCTGCAAGTTCTCCGGCACGACGACACGTGTGCCCTCGTTGAGATATAGGTCGCGGCGGATCTCGAGCATCACCGATTCGACGCGGTGATCTGAGCCGAAGTGCTTGAGCGGGACGTACGAGCCGTGGAAGGTCTGGTTGTCTCCCTGCTCATACCCGGCGAACGCGCGGCATACCTTCTCACGCAGCGCACGGCTCAAATGGCGTTCGTCGTAGCCGACGCACAACTCTGGCCGTGGCTCGTCCGCGTGCAGCTCATACGGGAGGGGGTCCTGCGGGTACGAGTGGACGTCGATGATCACCGCCCGCCCGTGCATCCGCAGCGCAGCGTCGACGAGGCTCGTGAACGCGTCAGAGTACTCGCGATACCAGCCCATGTACTCGGCGCGACGCGCGTCGGGGATCTCGCGGATCAGCTGCCGACGGGTGCCGTGCGTGTAGAGCACGCCCATCCCGACCGCGTTCATCTCCTCATCAGGACCATCGAACCGCTCGGGGTCCATCACGAACCGCGACACCCGGTCCACCACCGCCGAGACGGCTGCGTGCTGCCGCACCTTGTCGGCGATCTGGTCGGTGGCGTGATCGGTCAGGGCGAGGGTCTCCCGCGCGAGGTCGGCATCGTCAATGACGAACTCACCGCGCGCGGCTTCGGGGATCCAGGCGCAGCCGTGGGGCGCGTGCAGGATCACGGAGCTGTCCGCAGTTCGGTCCGCGATCGCGCCCCACGCGAAATCGGTACGGCTCATCGGATCAGCCTCGGAGAACCGCCATCCGCGGGAAAGAACCCGCCCATCGGCGCAGGATCGCCGTCCGCGAGGACCGCGTCCAGCGCGCGACGCGGCGACTCGCCCCCGCGCACCTTCTCGAGCCACGGCACCCACCTCGATGGCGTCAGCCGGAAGGCCCGCGGCCCACGTTCACCATCCGTCGGCCACAGTTCGAACAGCGCCGCGTGACGGTGCACATCCAGCGCACCGAGACGACTCTTGATGAGTTCAGCGAGCAGGTAGTACTCCGCAGGCGTGAATCCGACCGCGCGCAGGGCTCGGGCAGTGTCCTTCCAGATCTGCGGGGCGCGGGTGTTGCCGTTCATCACGCCCGGCGCGATGTGGATCATGCCGGTCACGCCGGGGAACCACGGCGCGTGGTCGACCATGTAGCGCGACCACAGCGGGCGATCCTCCACGGGGATGTCGCCCCACCCATCGGAGGGGTGCAGGTTGTCGGCTCCATCGGAACCGATGACGATCAAGGACATGGGAATCTCCATCCCGGAGCCCGCACGGCGGGCATCCATCGACTTGCCCGTCACGCGGATGCGTCGGGCCGGTTCTTCCCCTGGGGCACCCCGCTCGATGGAGGGGGTTGCCGTGCAGCCGGCCAGGTACCGACAGCTGCAACTCGTGAACCTGACGACGACTCTACCGGGTATCGCCGATATTCGAGCGTCACCCTGTGCTCAGCAGAGGCCCCCGCAGTGCCAACGCGCGTGGGCCCGCCGGGAGGTAAAATTGACGCCCTCCCGGCGGCGCGCTCGCGCTATGCGATGTGGAGGCCGTCCACGCCGATGTACATCAGGTCGACGGGCCGCTGGGTGATCGAGCGGATCGGCTGCCGGTGGTTATCGATCCACAACGGCGCATCGTCGGGCAAGCTCTCGAGAACCTCGACCAGCTCTGCCTTCGTGAGCGGAACGTGTCCCTTGGGCAGCTGCTTCTTCAGCGGCCACGGGTGATCGCGCATAGGTACTTCCTTCCGGTACAACTCCCGCCCGGCGGGCAGGGTTGGTCCGGAATCGAGTACACGACGACAGCCTACCGAGGCGCGCGCTGCGGGTCCGAGCGGCGGAGAACACCGAGCCTCTTCCAAACGTCCTGGCACAGGCGTAGCCTCGAACCAGGCGGCCTCTACCTGCTTCGCCGTTGCATCCCGCAGTGGCACAGCGTCCGGCTCTGGTCGAACGATCCTCACTACGTTCTGTCGCCTCCTGACAGGAGAGGACTGGGGCGTGAGGAACTGATCGGTGACAACTTGACCTGCCCCACGGATTGGGTTCCAGTCGCGGTCTGCCAGACCAGCCGCGCGGTGCCATCATCGGCGAAGGGCTGCGCGATCAGGCTCACGTGGTAGGGCACGACGACGAGTGCGGCCGCTCCACGCACCCCGTCAAGCGCGTGGAGCCGACGAGTGGTGGGAACGGACACCCGCTTACCCTAATCAGATCGTCCGGGCGCATGCCGTGCGCGGCGCTCAGCAGGAGATGCAGCCGAACCGTGCAATGGGTGCGACGCGGTTGCCGTCGGCCGCTCACACCCCGTGGCGGCGGATCTCGGCCGCGTACTCGTCGAGCACCGAGAAGACGCCGGGGTGCTGCCACACGCGGTTCCGGGCCCGGCCCGTGCGCTCCACGAGCACGCCGCGCTCCGTGAGGACGCCGAGCGCGCGCAGCGCGCTCATCTCGCCAAAGCCCTGCTTCACGAGATAGCGCAGGTTCACGGCGGGCTGTCCGATGAGCAGGGGCAGCACGCGCCACGCCGCCGCATCCGAGCGCACGCCGGCGAGCTTCGCCTTCGAATCGTCGAGCTGCTCGGCGAGCCGGTCGACGAGTGCCTCCCCCGTCGTCGCCGCGTACCGGAACGCGATCGCGAACCGGCGCACGATCGGCCCTGCATCCCCCGCGCGATAGGCATCGAGCGCCTCGAAGTACCGCGCGGTGTCGATGAGCAACCCCGCGGAGATCGGCACGGTCGTCGCGCGGACGAGCCCCCTGCTGCGGATGACCGCCTGCGCGAGCGCGCGCCCCGTGCGGCCGTTGCCGTCGACGAATGGGTGGATCGTCTCGAACTGCGCGTGCGCGATCGCCGTCAGGGGCACGGCCGGCACGTCCGCGCGGCGGAGGAACGCCACGACATCGCGCACGGCGCCCGGAACGCGCTCGTGGCGCGGCGCGACGAACTCGGCGCCGATCGGCCCGGCGTCGTCGCCCCCGATCCACACCTGCTGCTCGCGGAACCGGCCGGCTTCACCATGATCGATGAGGTCGTCGCGCAGCAGCTCCCGGTGCATCGCGAGGATCGTCTGCTCGTCGATGTCGGCCGAGAGGGCGAGTGCGGCCTCCATCGCCCGCACGTTGCCGACGACCTCGCGCGCGTTCGCCTTCTCTCCCTCGTCGATCTCGGCCAGCGCAAGCTGCTTCGCGGACGTCGTGAGGCGCTCGATCTGCGAGCTCGAGGCGCTCTCGGTGCGCAGCAGGATCGCCGACATCGGCGCGAGAGCGGGATCGTCCACGCCGAGCGCGCGCACGGCGTGCGCATCGAATGCGACGAGCGCGCGAGCTGCCTCCTCGGCATCGGCCGCGTCGGCGGCAGAGAGCCGGACTTCGAGACCCGCGATCTCCGCGGGAACCGCAGCTGCGTACGCGCCGGTCTGCCGCGCGCGCTCCGCGCCCGAGTACACCTCCGGGCGCTGCGGGCGCCACGAGAGCTGCTCCGAACCGGCGGGCGGCACCGGAATGCGGGCGCCCTGATGTGTGGACATGGGATCAGGTTACCAACACTTCGAAGACAAAGTGTTGGTAAGCGTCGCCGCGCCCCTCACATCTCGCCCATCACAGGGCCCTCGTCATGAAGTGCGACAGCGGGTTCGGCGTGTAGTCGTCGAAGGCCTCGCAGGCCGCGAAACCCTCCGACGCATACAGGTGACGCGCGGCGTCGAACGACGGCGCTGTGCCGGTCTCGAGCCACAGCGACGAGTAGCCGCGGGCGCGCCCCTCCGCGATGACGTAGCGCACCAGCGCGCGCCCGACGCCGCGCCCCAGGAACGCGCGAGCGGTGCGGAACGACTTCAGCTCGCCCCGCGCCTCGTCCAGGTGCTTGAGACCGCCGACGCCCGCGAGCTCATCGCCGTGCCACGCGGTCCAGAGCGTCACGTCGTGCGCCCGCAGCTGCTCGGTGTCGTATGCATAGACGACCGACGGATCCGCGCCCGCGCGCATCTCGGCCACGTGCGACGAGACGAGCTCGTGCGTCAAGGCATCCGACAGATCAGCGGGAACGATCGTGAAGGTCACACCCCATTCTCGCCCGTCACCCTTCGCGCGACGTGTCGATGTGCTGATGCACCGCGTGCTCGGCAGACGGGCCGTAGGCCTCCATGAACGCGCGGTGCTTATCGGACATGCGGTCGAAGAAGCTGTCGGCGGTCGTCTCGTCCGCGACGACCTCGGCCACGACCGCGCTGTCTCGGCGCAGGCGCACCATCTGGGCGACGCGCGCACCGTCGGTCCTCCCGACGAGCGGGATCCACAGATCCTCGAGCCCGTCTGCGTGGATGCGATCGAGCGCCGCGTGCACCGCGATCTGCATCGAAACCGTGGCCGCCGCCGTGCCCGAAACGCGAACTCCGTCGATGATGATGTAGCTGCTCATGCCGCCACGCTAACGACGCGATCCGTTCCGCGGGAGGGGGTGGCGCCGCCCGATCAGAGATCGTAGAAGACGTTGTCGTATGTGCGTCGGGCGCGTCGCGACGTGCGCAGCCAGTCCTCCTCGACCTCCCACGCGGATCCGGGCGGCAGCTCGAGGATGCGGCCGATGCCGTCGAGCGCGCGGTAATCGGTCGGCAGCAAATCGCTCGTCGCGCCCGTCAGGAGGGTGTTCGCGGATCGCAGGCGCGTCGCGAGGCGCCACGCCGCGCCGAGCTGGCGCCCGTCCTCCTCGCCGAGCAGGCCCGCGTCGTAGGCGGCCTGCAGCGCGTGCAGCGTGCGCGGCGTGCGCAGGCCGGCGACCGCGTGCGCGTGCTTCATCTGCAGCAGCTGCACGAGCCACTCGACGTCGCTCAGCCCGCCGGGGCCGAGCTTCAGGTGGCGGCTCGGGTCGGCGCCGTGCGGCATGCGCTCGCTCTCGACGCGCGCCTTGATGCGCTTGATCTCGCGCACGTCGCCATCGCGCACGACCTCGGGATAGCGCACGTCGTCGACCATCGCCATGAAGTCGTCGAGCAGCTCGACGTCGCCCGCGACGGCGCGTGCGCGAAGCAGCGCCTGGGCCTCCCACGACACCGACCAGCTCGCGTAGTAGCTGCGGTAGGCGTCGAGCGTGCGCACGATCGGGCCCTTGCGTCCCTCCGGCCGCAGCTCGGCGTCGAGGTCGAGCGGCACGAGCGCGTCCTCGGCCGCCTCGCGCAGCCCCGTGACGATCCGCCTGGCGATCGGCTCGGCCACGTGCGGCTCGACGTCGCCCGGGCGATACACGAACAGCACGTCGGCGTCGGATCCGAAGCCGATCTCCGCGCCCCCGTACCGCCCCATGCCGATGATCGCGAACTCGAGCCCCGCGTGCGCAGCGGGCACCGCCTCGCGCCGCACGACTGCGAGGAGCGACTGGATCGTGACGTCCATGATCGTCGTGAGCGCGGTCGTGACGTCCTTGATCGTGAGCGCGCCCGTCATGGATCCGATGGCCGTGCGCAGCAGCTCGCGGCGCCGGATCCCCCGCACGCCCTTCGCGGCCGAGCGCACGTCGTCGTGCCTGCGCAGGATCGCGCGCGCCTCCTGCGCGAGCACGTCGTGCGAGCGCGGCCGCAGCTGTTCGGCGCTGTCGAGCCACGCGACCGACTCGGGGATCCACTCCATGAGCTCGCCCACGTAGCGCGAGCCGCTGAGGAGCATCGTCAGCGACTGCGCGGCGCCCGCCGAGTCGCGCAGCATGCGCAGGAACCAGGGGCTGTCGCCGAGGCGCTCGCTGATGCGCCGGTACGCCACGAGGCCGTAGTCGGGATCGACGCCCTCCGAGAACCAGCGCAGCATGACCGGCATGAGCGTGCGCTGCACCGTGGTCTTCCGGCTGACGCCCCGCGTGAGCGCCGCGATGTGGCCGAGGGCGCTCTTGGGGTCGCGGAACCCGATCGCGGCGAGGCGGTCGTGCGCCTCGTCGCCCGTGAGCGCTCGCGCGTCGTACTCGGTCGCGGCGACCGCCGAGAGCAGCGGGCGGTAGAACAGCCGCACGTGGATGTCGCGCACCTCGTGCTTGACGCGCTCCCACATCGCCGTGAGGTCGCGCGCAGAACCGCCCGCCGCGTCGACGGTCTGGTCGAACAGCCCCGTCGCGCGAGCGAGCACGCGTCGGCCCTCGTCGTCGTCCGGCATGAGGTGCGTGCGGCGCAGGTGCTGCAGCTGCAGGCGGTGCTCAAACACGCGCAGGATCCGGTAGTCGGTCGCGAAGCTCGCGGCGTCGTCGCGCCCGATGTAGCCGCGCTCGGCGAGCGACTCGATCGCCGCGAGCGTGCCGCGCTCTCGCACCTGTTCGTCCGAGCGGCCGTGCACGAGCTGCAGCAGCTGCACCGTGAACTCGACGTCTCGCAGGCCTCCCGGCCCGAGCTTCACCTGCCGCGCGACCTCGTCGGCGGGGATGTTGTCGGTCACGCGCTTGCGCATGGCCTGCACGCTGTCAACGAAGCCCTCGCGCTCCGAGCTCGACCACACGAGGGGCCTCGTCGCCTCGACGTACGCCTCGCCGAGCGCGGGATCGCCCGCGAGCGACCGAGCCTTCAGCAGCGCCTGGAACTCCCAGGAGTGCGCCCAGCGATCGTAGTAGGCGAGGTGGGACTCGAGCGTGCGCACGAGGGCGCCCTTCTTGCCCTCGGGCCGCAGGTTCGCGTCGACCTCCCACAGCGGCGGCTCGGTCTCGTACGAGCTGATGCCGCGCATCGTGTCGACCGCGAGGCGGCCCGCGATGTCGAGCATGCGCTGCTCCGACAGCTCGGAACCCTCCACCGCGCCCGCGACGAAGATCACGTCGACGTCGGAGACGTAGTTCAGCTCGCCCGCGCCGGCCTTGCCCATGCCGATGATCGACAGCCTCGTCGCCGCGACCTCCTCGGGGCTCACGCGACCGCCCATGCCGCCCGCGAGCGGCGCGTTCGCGCGGGCCACGGCGAGCGAGGCGTCGAGCGCCGCGCCGGCGGCCTCCGACAGCGCCTCGCTCACGGCGCGCACGGCCTCGACGGGATCCTGCGCCGACAGGTCGTAGGCCGCGATCCGCAGCAGCTCGCGCCGGTACGCGACGCGCAGGTCGTTCCAGGCTTCCGCGCCAACGCGATCCGCGACGCCGTCCGAGGCGCCGACCGCCTCGAGCAGCCGGGCGCGCATCTCGGGGCCGCGCGGGAGGGCGCCGTCGAACGTCGCGAGGTCGGACACGAGCGCGGGGCGCCTGAGGAACAGCTCGCCGAATCCGGGCGACGCGCCGAGCACCCGCCACATGAGCCGCCACGCGCGGTCGTCGCCCGCGAGCGCGCGCACGGGCTCGGGATCGCGTCGCGCGACCGCGACAAGCACGTGCAGCGCGCTGTCGGGATCCGCGCTGCGCGCCCCGCCGTCGACGAGCGCGTCGCGGTCGACGCCGACGAGCGGCGCCAGCTCGTCGATGACGCGCGTCGCCTCGTCGAGGTCGAGGAACCCGG
>Ga0079224_100011299_pt1 | contig 12291 bp, 6 predicted proteins | sample Stecom2015_FD_80414 | JGI IMG/M metagenome (GOLD analysis project Ga0079224, IMG submission 80414) | Agricultural soil microbial communities from Utah to study Nitrogen management - Steer compost 2015 | ecosystem: Environmental > Terrestrial > Soil > Agricultural land | place: USA: Utah... | reverse complement strand
CCACCCCCACCACCTCCTCCAGCAGCGCGTTCTGGGCGGCAGCGAGGATCAGCACCGGCACCGTCCACCACGCCGCCGCCAGCGCCGCCGGCACGATCCGCACCCCGAACCCGAAGTGCAACGCGGCCACGTACAGCGCCAGCCCCGGTACCCCGATCACCGCCGTGAGCACCAGCCCGGTACCGAGGTCGAACCGGGGCCGACGGAGATCCAGCCCGATCAGTCGAGTGCCGCCGCCCGGATACCGGTTCAGCAGGTAGAGCACGAGCAGCACCGGCACCACCGCGAGCGAGATCCGCAGCAGTTGGTGGGTCAGGTCGAACCACGGCCGATCCGGCAGTTGGGAGACGTTGAGGGCCGCGGTCTGCTCCGACAACGCGGTGCCCCGGGTGAGGCGCTCAGCGATCCGCAGTACGGACATGAGGGCCGAGGCGCCCAGGGACACCCCCAGCACCAGCAGCACCTCGTTACGCAGGACCGAACGCGGCGGCGCCGCCGGAGGGGCCGTGGTCGTCATGGCCAGTAAGCGTACGTGCCGGTATCGGCCGGTCCAGAGCCCACGCCGCGCTACGGCGGGGACTGGTACCGCCACTGCAACCGGTAGCGGGCGTGCACCGATGGGGTTTCGGTCTCCCACTCGAACACGGCCTGATCGGCGGCCGAGCGCTGCACGACCGGGGTACGGAGCGGCGCCTCCCCGGTCAGGGAGGACTCCACCCCCCATACGTACGGGCGCAACTGGCGGGGCAGTTCGAGCCGGACCGCCAGCCGGCCGGTGGGTAGCCGGATCGCCCGCTGGAACCACTGCCCCCAGAGCCGGTCACTGACCGTATAGCCGTACTCGATCGTGGTGCGCTGACCGGGATAGAGCGGGAAGCGGCCGGAGTCATTTTCGAGCAGGAGCCAGATCTCCTTGAAGGTGTCCCGGTCCTGCTTCACCCGCCAGCGCATCGGCTCGTCCGAGTGCGCCGCAGCGCTGCACCGGGCGTAGAGGTTGAGCGCGTCCAGCGAGAGCGGATGCTCCCGATGGTGCCGACGGGAGCGTTCCGGATCATGCGGATAGCGGTCCACCACGATCCGGATCAACCACCGGCTGATCGGTTCCGTGCCGGCGTTGTACAGCGACCGGCGCACCACACACCGGTAGTGGCCGTCTCGATGGGACAGGGTGGCGAGTTCCTGCTCCACCACCGGCCCCGGGCCAGGAGGACGCCACTGCCGGGGCACCAGGTCACCACCGCGGCTGCGGGCAGCCGCGCGCGCCTCGTCGTACTCCACGAACGCCTGCCAGAGCGCGCCGTTGGTTTGCAGCACCGCCTCTGCCCGGCGGGCGAAGTCGGAGGTGGGGCGGTGCCGGCACCGCTCGATGTGGCTGAGATACGACGGGTCGAAGCCCATGTGGGCGGCTAGCTGTTTCTTGGTCAGACCACGAGTGGTGCGCCAACGCGCGAACAACGCAGCGAATCGGGCTGCACTGCGCTCGAGAGGAGAGCTCGTCATGGCTGGCGGCCTTCCACCCGGGGATTCCAGTTTCCGGCCCCCTGGCCCAATTTGGCAACCCGTCTGCGGCGGGAACCTTGGTTAGGCTAGCCTTAGTGCGATGATCGTTGCCACGCGGACCCTGTCGCCGGCGCTGGTCCCCATCGAAATCGGGCTCGCCACCGTGCGGATGCGGCACGGCGCCCACGGGGACCGGGGCCTAGCGCCCGGGCTGCTGGTGACGGACCCGATCGACGACTGGCTGCCGGCCACCGAGTTCACCACCGGCGGGAAGCTGGACTGGCTGCTCGCCGTGGCGGAACAGCGGTGGCGCGCCGCCCCGCACGTAGCCGGGTCGCTGCTGTGGCGCTCGTACACCTACTGGCTCACCCTGCCGGTGGTGCTGGGCTGGGTGACCGCTCGTCGGGTGCTGCTGGTGGATCCGGAGGATGTGCTGGTACGGGTGGATCCCGCCCCCGCCGGTCCGGGCAGCCCGCCGCTGCTCACGTTCGGGTTGCGTCGGCTGCGGCTGGCGGTGGCCGCCGACGACCCGCTGGCCGGTCCCCATCCGCCGACGCTGACCGCGGGACCTGACGGCAACGAGCTGCGGGTCTACCAGGATTCGGCGCAGCTGTTGACGGTGCTGCACCAGTCGCTGCGCGCACACCACCTCGACCCGCTGCTAGGGCAGATTCGCCAGCGGTTCCGGTTGGGGGAGCGGACCCTGCTCGGTTCGCTCGCCGCAGCGGTGGCGTACGCGCTGGTCCGGGGCATGGACGCGCCGCTGGCCGAGCTGGATGAGGAACTGCACACCTTGGCGACCAGCTTGGGCGTGGCGGATCTGGTCACGCTGACCGCCGGCCCGGACGGTGCGCCGGAGGTGCACCGGCGTACCTGCTGTTTGGCCTTCACGTTGCCGGAGCCGAAGATCTGCGGTAGCTGCTGCCTGCGCAATCCTCGTTGATTATCATCTATATCCCTTGTCGGCTGTGCCCTGCCTCGCGGGTACTAGATGATGATCTTGATCTTCCCTTCCGTCTGCGCCAGAGCTAGCCTCCGGTAGACAACCATGATCAGGATGGCGGTCGGGACAGAAGTAGATGGCGACGAGCGCGAGCGACCGCGGCGCCCCGAGCTGGCCACCAGCGGCGCCGGCGGGTGGACGCAGGGTAGTGTCGCCCCGACTGGTCGGCCGCGAATCGGAGCTTGCCCGCCTAGTGACAGCGGTCTTGGCTCCCCCCTCGGTGGTGGTGCTAGAGGGTGAGGCCGGGGTCGGCAAGAGCCGGTTGATCTCCGAGCTACGTGCCTCTCCTCAGCTGGCCGGCCGGCACTTGGCGGTCGGGGAGTGTCGCCGGATTCGGGAACCGTTCCCGTTAGGGCCGGTGCTGGAGGCGGTCCGCCAGCTGGACGCCGCCCTCGCGCTGGTCGAGCTCTCGCCGGTGGCAGGAGCACTGCGGCCGCTGCTGCCGGAGATCGCCGACCGGCTACCGCCGGACCTGCCCCCGTTGCTGGACCCCGCCGCCGACCGGCACCGGATCTTCCGGGCGCTGATCAGTGTGTTCACTTCCCTCGGGTCGACTCTGCTGGTGTTGGAGGACCTGCACTGGGTGGATCCCCATACGGTGGACTTCCTCCACTATCTGCTTGCGGAACCACCGCCGGCGCTATCGCTGGTGCTGACTTTCCGAGGGGAGGAGGTCAGCCCTGCGGTGCGGGCGCTGACTGCGCGGCTGCCACCGGAGGTGACCCGAGAGCACATCCCGGTGCCCCCACTCGACCCGGTGCAGACCGGTACGTTGGCCGCGGCCATCCTCGGTACAGACCGGATTTCCGAAGAGTTCGCCCACCACTTGTGCGCCCGTGCCTCCGGGCTGCCGCTCGTAGTCGAGGAGCTGCTGGCGCTGTTGCGGGCCCGCGGGACCTTGGTGCCTTGGGGCACCCGCTGGGCGCGACTCACCCTGGATCGACTGGATGTGCCCACCGGTATCCGAGATTCAGTATGGGAACGGGTTGGGCGGTTACCGGCTAGCGGTCGATCCGTGGTGGAGGCCGCCGCGGTCCTCCAGCTGCCGGTTCCGGTCGAAGTGCTGGCCGCCACTGCGGACCCGGATCAGGCGAGACCGGGGCTGGTGCAGGCGTTGGCCTCCAGTCTGCTTGTCGAGCAAGGTGATCGAGTCGGGTTCCGCCACGCGCTGGCAATGCAAGCGGTGTATGAGGCGATTCCACTGCCCAGGCGGCTCGACCTGCATGCCCGAGCCGCAGCGGCGCTGACCGCGCTTGATCCCCCTCCGCTTGGACAGATCGCCCACCATCTGCGCCAGGCTGGCGAGGTCACCAAGTGGGTAGCCGCGGCAGAGTCCGCCGCCGATCAGGCGATCGAGCTAGGGGACCCCGAGGAGGCGGTTCGGCTCCTGGGAGAGGTGCTCCGAGCAGGCGGTACCCAAGGCGTCAAGCGGGCCCGTCTGGCGATCAAGTTGGGGTGGGCGTCGATACGGGCACTCCACCCACCCGCGCCTGACCTGCGGGATCTCTTGTCCACGGTGCTGGCAGAGGAGCCGGAGCTACCGGCCGGGCTTCGGGGCGAATTGTGGTTCCTGGTGGCGTTGCAGTGCGAGCAGGTCGGGGACGTAGCGCGGGAGCGGCAGGCGTACCTGGCGGCGTTGCCGGACCTCGCTAACCACCCGGAGCTGCGGGCATGGGCGATGATGGGGCTCGCGGTGCCGCGAGTGCCGGACGTGCCAGCCGCCGAACACCGCCAGTGGCTGGACCGGACCCTGCAGACCCTACCGTCTATAACCGATCCCGCGCTGCGGGTGTCGGTGCGGGGTAAGGCGGCGATGTTGATGACGACCACGGGGGACCGCCGGTGGCGTCGTCTGACCGCGCAGGTCCGGCGGGATACCGGAGACCGCCCTCGTGACCGTCGAGAAGTCAACGCCTACTACTCCATCGGCGTCGAGGCCTGTTATGCCGGGCACCACCGGATCGCGGAGCAACTGCTGAACACGGCCTTGGCCGCGGCGGTGGAGCGGGAGATCCGCATGGAGGAGCTGCGGATTCGGTCCGCGGCCGCGGTACTCGCTTACTGCCGGGGCGCTTGGGAGGGGTTGGCCGACACGGCCACCGAGCTTCGACAGCTTTTGACCAACCGGCATCGGCTTCAAGTGGAGCAGGATGTGGTCGGTGCAGGACTGGCGTTGGCCCGTGGTGCCCTTGACCGAGCCGGTCAGTGGCTTACGGACATCATCGCGCGAGCCGAGACCGACCTGGACCTGCTTCCCATTCCGATGACCGGGTACGTACGGTGGGCGCTGGCCCGTGGCCTGTCGGAGCAGGCGGTGGCGGTCTTGGAGGGTCCGCTCGCGGCCTGGGAGCGTAAAGGGGTGTGGCCGCCGGCGTTCCGGGTGCTCCCGGTGGCGGTGGAGGCGATGGTGGCCGCCGGGGAGCGGGAGCGAGCCGGTCGGTTGTGGGAGGACTGGACTGCCCAGGCACGGGGTGTGGACGCCCCACTGGCCACGGCCGCTACCGAGTACGCCCGGGCGGTCCTGGTCGCGGCTGACCACCACTGGGGCGTGGCCGCGGAACGGTTCCTGGCTGCGGCTGAGCGGTACGACGCGTTGCTGTGCCCGTACGAGGCGGCGCAGGCCCGGGAGTACGCGGCCCGATGCTTGATTGCTGAGGGAGACGACCGGGCAGCGGCGGTGTTGGGTGCGGCGCTCGCCGGCTACCGACGGCTGGGTGCGCGCTGGGACACCGGTCGGGCCGCGAGCCTGGCCCGGCGGTACGGGGTGCCGTTGCCCGCCCCCCACCGGGGTGGCTCCCGCGGTTACGGCGCGGAGTTGTCGCCCCGGGAACGGGAAGTAGCCACCTTGGCGGCCAGTGGCCGCACCAACCGGGAGATCGCGGCCGACCTCTATCTGTCACCGAAGACTGTGGAGAAGCACATCAGCGCGGTATTGCGCAAACTTGGGGTCCGGTCCCGCACCGAGCTAGCCCGCCGTTTCGCTGGGACGGGGTTGGGGCGGATTGAGGATGGGGGGATTTCCCCATAGCCCCGCTCCGCCGTTCCGGTCGATTCTGACCAGGTGCGAGATGGAACGAGTGCCGGCGAGCCAGAACGGCCCCGGCCTGGTGACAACCCCGCGCCAGTGAACCCGTCGGAGGTTCCCCCACCGGCCCCGCCGGTCAATGACCCTGATTCATTGGAGAAATTCGATATTTCTGGGTCGGTGGAGCCAGGGGACCTACCGCCCGGGCAGACGTGGGTCGAGGCATGAAGGAGGCGTGGCGATGAGACCTCCCGGTAACCGGCCGGCGGTGCCCGGCCAGCGGTGGCGGCCCGGGCGGGCCGGCGCGGCGGCGGTGGCCGGTTCACTGCTACTTGGCTTGGTGGCTACGGGGGCGGTGGCGCAGTCGGCAAGAGACGGGGACACCGGGGCGGTCCATGTGCCAGCACCCATGACGGCCCCGGAGGTGGTCGCCACCGCCGAGGTGGAGGAAGCCACCGTCACCCTGGTAACCGGCGAGCGGGTGACGGTGCAGACGGCCCCGGACGGCCGGCCCGTGGTGGCGGAGCTCGCGGGGGGTGCGGAGCCGGACGCGACCATAGTCCAGTTCACCTGGGCCGGCGACCTGTATGCCGTCCCCGTGCTGGCTCTGCCGTATCTCCCCAATGTCCTCGACCCGAGCCTGTTCAACGTGAGCTATTTGGCGCGGGCGGGCCTGGTCGACGGGGTACCGGTAGCGGTCAACGGTGACCTCGACTCTGTGCCGGTGTCCATCGGTCCAGACGGGGCACCGGTGCTCGAACCGGACCGGGCTGGTGAGCTATCTGCGCTTCTCGCTGCCCATGTGACCAGCGGTCGGCTACCGGGGATCACACGGATCTCCCTGGCGGCTCCTGATGCCATGTCGCCACCGCCTCCCCCTGGCCAGGCCCCCACGGATGAGATCACTGTGGTCGCCCCGGAGGGGAGCGCCGATGAGCCACCGGCATACCACACCCTGACGGTGCAGTTGCGGGACCGGCACGGTGGTAGCGGTAACGGAGCCTTGTTCCTGCAGAACGTCGATGACGCGGGGCTAGCCCTGTTCTGGCTGAACGCGCAGGACGAGGTGGCGTTCAGCGTGCCTGAGGGCACCTACAGCCTGGTAGCACCGGTGCTCTCGGTCGATCCCGCCACCGGAGAGATTCTGACCGCGCTCACCGCCGTCCCGGAGGTACGGGCGGATTCCGCCCGTACGGTCGTCTTGGACGCCCGAGAAGCTCGGCCGTACGACGTCTCCGTGGAGCCGTCACCGGGGCTGGCGGTCCGGCAAGACATGCTGTCCTTCACTCGGATTAGCCGCCGCGGAGGCGGCACCACTATCGCCGGCACCGACTATCTGAACCTTGGGCTGCTGGCGGTGTATCCCAACCCGCTGCCCGGAACGTTGCCGTCAGGGCTGCTGGCCACCCCCACCGCGGAGGTGAGCACCGGCACGTTCGGCTTCAACGCCCACACCATGCTGCGAGACGGGACCCCCTTCGGCGGGATCGTGTCCACCCCCATCTACTTGCTCAGTTTTCCCCAGCCGAACCGGATCCCCGACACACTTTCCTACACAGTGGATGAGGCGGACCTGACCACAGTGCGGCATCAGGTTCATCGCAGCCCGTCCGCTTGGCAATGCGGGCAGACACCGAGCCTGATCGCCAACGTCTACTCCCCCTGGGGGCACGCCCTCCAGCTGTCCCAGGCGGTGGCGTACGACGTTGCCCCGGATGCGGGACGGCGAGTCGATTATTGGTACACCAGCCGTCCGGATCTGGACGTGTGGCAGGCGAGCATGAACCTGAGCGACTGCACTCGCCGGGTCGGCCAGCGACAACTGATCGAGCCGGGCGCGGTCCTGGAAGAAGTGTGGAACCGAAGCCCCCTCGTTCCCGCGGCGAATGTCGTCTATCTCGACTCGTTCACCGCGTCATTGAGCGGGGGCGGGTCCATGGTGGAGCCATTGACGGCCGCATGCCAGGCCTGCCGGCAGGGCAACGTGGCACAACTGATGATGGCGCCCTTCGGTGATTCCCAGCCAGGGCACTACTACTACCGCCCCGCGTATTGTGTCGAGGCGTGTGACCTGAGCTTCCGTCGCAATGGCGAACTCGTGGTCACCAGTGAAATTGCCCATGGCGAGTACGTGCTTACCCCGTACGCTCAGCAGTTGCCACTGTTGCCGGAACCCACCTGGTACGAGCTGGAGATCAGCACCGCCCGGCCTGGCGATCCCACCGCGGTGACCCGGACGGTGTGGACGTTCCACTCCAGCCCGGATGACCAGGTTGCGGATCTGCCGCCGCAGGTGCACTGTGCCCCCGATCCCGACCAGCCGTGCGCGTTCCTACCGTTGCTGTTCCCCCGCTACGACCTGGAGCTGGACCTGGATTCGCGGGCGATGGCCAATGAGCGTTTCCCTGTGGTGTTTCGCGTAGACAGCCAGCATCACGCCCCACCCGCCCTGGTGACCGCGACTCTGGCGGTGTCCTACGACAGCGGCGCCACCTGGTCAGATCCGATTCCGGCCTGGAGCCGGGCAGACGGCAGTTTCATCGTGTCGATTCCCCACCCGCCGCTGGCGGAGACCGACGGGTTCGTCGCGCTGTGGCTGCAGGCCACCGACCGCGCCGGTAACGCGGTCGAACAAACCATCATCCGGGCCTACGGGCTGACTGAGTGATCACCGGGAGCTGACATGACCACTCTGTCGCATCGATCTCGGCTGGTCCTGGCGGTCGCCGGAGTCGCCGCCCTGATCGCCCTGACCGACCCCGCGGCCCCGATCGACCCCACCCCGGGGATGGCGGCGGCGACGACGGTCCCGTCGGCGGACCGCGACTGTCGGGAATTGACGGTGGGCCGGGCCGCCTGCCTGGCCGCGGCGGTCACCGGGTCGGATGGGGTGCCGCTGTCTCTGGCCGAAGCCCGCCAGGCCGGCTACCAGCCGTTCACCCCAGCCGAGCTGCGTGACGCCTATCGGTTGCCGTCGGAGCTGCTCGGCTCCCGCCAGACGATCGCGGTGGTGGTCCCGTACGACCATCCTGACGCCGAAGCTGACCTCGCGGTTTACCGGGCGGAGTTCGGTCTTCCCCCCTGCGACCAGCACTTCCCCTGTTTCCGCAAGGTTGACCAGCGGGGCGGCACCGACTTTCCACCCGCACACCGAGACTGGAGCCTGAACGCCACTGTCGGTCTGCAGGTGGCGGCGGCCGTCTGCCCAAACTGTCGGCTGCTGTTGGTGGAGGCGGACGACGAGAGCGTGGCCAGCCTGGGCGCGGCGGTGACACAGGCGGTCGCGCAGGGCGCGGACGTGGTTGCCGCCCTGTACGGGATCCCGGAATACCGGACCGCGATGGACGACGCCGAGTACTACCACCATCCGGGGACACCGGTGGTGGCGCCCAGCGGTAACGCCGGATTCCCGATCGCCACCGGGCAACTGCTGCCGGCGGCGTACCCAGGCGTGGTCGCGGTCGGCGGCACCACCCTGTACCGGGACGACAACGCGCGCGGCTGGAGCGAACTGGCCTGGTCCGGATCTGGCTCCGGCTGCTCGGTATATCTGCCTAAGCCGACGTGGCAGCAGGACTCGCTTTGCCGCAATCGGACTGTGGCGGACGTGGCGGCGGTGGCCGACCTGAACACCCCGGTGGCGGTTTACCACACTTACGGCGCCACTGGCTGGCTAGCGGCCGGTGGTACTCCGGTGGCGACCGCGCTGATCGCGGCGGTGTACGCCCTGGCGGGCAACGCCGCCACCATCGAGCCCGGCCCGCATCTCTACCAGCACGCTGATCACCTGTTCGACGTCATGGAAGGAGCCACCGGCCACTGCGGAGGTGGCTACCTGTGCACCGCCGGCCCCGGCTACGACGGGCCTACCGGCCTCGGAACCCCTAACGGAATAGGCGCCTTCTAGGAGCATCCATGGCCCTACGTACTATCGCGGCTGCGGTCGCAGCCACCACCCTGGTGGCCCTGCCGAGCACCGGCGTACCGGTCCTGACGGGGCCAGATACCGGGACCGGTTGTGTCCGGACCCTGCTGGACGTCCCCAGGGCGCCCGGCCGTGACGATGTGATCAACGGTATCCATCCGGTGTCGGAACAGCAGGTGTGGTTCACCGGCCGCCACGCGGCGATTCAGCCGTGGGTGCTGCGCGCCGATGGGGACACGGTCAGCCAACCAGTGCAGCCCGTGACTCCGTTGGGCGGTGCCCACTACAGCGTGGCCGGTGGCTCGTTCAGCTCTGACACCGAGGGCTGGATGCTGACCAGCAACTATGCCAGCCGGTTCACCACCCCCACCACCCAGCGGTGGGATGGGCAGCGGTGGGTCACGGTGCCGCTGGCGATCTCCCCGGACCCCCGCACCCGGTGGGCGAGCATCGTGAACGCGGTGGTGTCGGTTTCTTCGACCGACGCCTGGGCGGTCGGTAGCTTCACTCGCCCCCCGGATGGGTTGTCCGTCACCGGGGCGATGATCCAGCGCTGGGACGGCACCACCTGGCAGCTTGTGGACAACCCCGCCGACCAGTTGGCCGGTGCTGGACTGGAAGCGCTCCACGTGATCTCCCCGGATGAGGTGTGGGCGGTCGGCCGACAAGTGGATCCCTTGACCGGCCACGGCATTCCACTGGTGATGCGGTGGGACGGCCACCAATGGGAGACGGTGCCCACCCCGGGGGTGGTCGCTCCAGCCACGCTCACCGCCGTGAGCGGCACCTCCGCAAAGGAGGTGTGGGTCGCCGGCGGTCAGACCATGGCCGGCACTGAGAACCTCGCTGAGCCATTGATCATGCGGTGGGATGGCAGCGAGTGGACGGTCATGGAGCTACCCGCAGTCGGGAACGCCCTACTGCAGGGAATCTATGCCTCCGGTGATCAGGTGTGGGCGGTCGGTCAGTTCGCTCTCGGGCTGGCACCTTACTTCCTTTACTACGACGGAGCACAGTGGACTGCTGAGCCGGCACCTGGTCCTACCGGCCCAGGATTCCGGCACGACTACCGGGCGGTCAACGGCGCGGGGTCGGAGCAGATCTGGATCGCCGGCACCGTCTTGGACTGGAACAACGAACGTGCACTCACCGCACGGGTGATTCGCCTCACCTGCGCGAGCGAGGAGGTCTGAGGTGTCCACGCTGCTTGTCCGTCGCCGTTGGCCAGCCGCGCTCGCCGCCTTGTTGGTGCTGCTGGCCACGTTCGCCACCCCGGCGGCCGCCTCCCCGAACGAGTGGGAGTACAGCTCTCCAGACGCACTAACCCGCAAGGCGGAGCCGGCGGTGCTGGCTGCGCTCGATGCCAGCGGTGCCACCGATGCGCTGATCGTGTTGGATGCCCGAACCGACACCTCGGCCGCCACCCGCATCGGGGACTGGACCGCCCGTGGACAGTGGGTGGTGCACGCGTTGCGCACCGTCGCTGACCGCAGCCAAGCGCCGCTGCGGCAGGCGCTGGATGCTCAGGGCGCCCGGTACCAAACGTTTTGGATTACCAACGCGATTCAGGTGTACGGTGCCACCCCGGCGGTGTTGGAAGCCGTCGCGGAATTCGCCACGGTCACCCGGATTCGCGCTCCCCGCACGTACGCACTGTCGGAGCCGGTGCTGACCGCTCCGGCGCCGGTCGCTACCGGGATCGCGTGGGGTGTCACCAACATTCGGGCGGATCGGGTTTGGCAAGAGTACGGAGTGACCGGCGAGGGGATCGTCGTGTCCAATATCGACACCGGAGTGGAGTTCGACCATCCGGCGCTGCTCGCCTCGTACCGGGGCAACCAGGGTGACGGGACGGTCAGCCACGACTACCACTGGTTCGACGCCACAGGAACATGTGACGGTGCCCCCTGCGACCACCATTCGCACGGCACTCACACCATGGGCACGATGGTGGGTGACGACGGGGGTGACAATCGGATCGGGGTGGCGCCAGGGGCCACCTGGATCGCCACCAACGGCTGCTGCCCCTCCGAAGAGGCGCTGATCCGCTCCGGGCAGTGGCTGCTCGCCCCGACCGACCGGGACGGCAATCACCCGGATCCGGCCCGGCGGCCGCATATCGTCAACAATTCCTGGGGCAGCAAACTACCCACGGACGACCCGATCATGGAGGATGTGCTGCGTGCCTGGGCAGACGCCGGCATGTTCGCCGTCTTCTCTAACGGCAACCACGGTCCGGCGTGCCGCACCAGCGGCTCTCCGGGCAGCCGGATCAACAATTACTCGGTCGGGGCGTACGGAGAAGACAATCGGATCGCTGACTTCTCCAGCCGCGGCCCCGGCCAGGGCCAGTCCGTGAAACCAGACATTGCCGCACCGGGCGCGGCGGTCCGATCAGCGTTGAACAACGGGCGGTACGGCCTCATGTCCGGCACCTCCATGGCCGCACCCCACGTGGCCGGTGCGGTGGCGCTGCTGTGGTCGGCTCAGCCGGAGCTGGTGGGGAACATCGCTGCCACCCGGATGTTGCTGGATACCAGCGCGGTGGACACCCCGGATCCGCAGTGTGGTGGGGAGCCGGGCAACAACAATGTGTACGGCGAGGGGAGGCTGGACGCATATGCGTTGGTCAGCCTCGGCGTGTACGGCGTGGGGGAGCTGGTTGGTCAGGTGGTGGACGCTGACACTGGGGAGCCGCTGGCCGGTGCCACCGTCACCGTGACTGGCCGAGTGAGCCGGGAGACCACCACTGATCAGGATGGTCGATATGAATTGACGTTGGTGGCCGGTGAATACGAAGTACGAGTGGACGCCCTCGACTATGACCCGATGACCGTG
>Ga0079224_100011298_pt1 | contig 12292 bp, 9 predicted proteins | sample Stecom2015_FD_80414 | JGI IMG/M metagenome (GOLD analysis project Ga0079224, IMG submission 80414) | Agricultural soil microbial communities from Utah to study Nitrogen management - Steer compost 2015 | ecosystem: Environmental > Terrestrial > Soil > Agricultural land | place: USA: Utah... | reverse complement strand
CGTTTCCCCTAGAGCTCTTGAAATTGCTAAGATAATGGATACGATAATTCCTGAACTAGCAGCGGGCACCATCACTCTAAAGGCGGTTTGAAATTTATTTGCGCCTAAACCATACGAGGCTTCTCGTAATGACGAAGGCACTGCCCTTAATGCATCTTCACTTAATGAAGTAATGTAAGGGATGATCATAACTCCCATCACAATACCTGGTGACAGTGCGTTAAATCCTGATAAACCTGGTATGAAGGTTTGAAGAAGGGGAGTAACAAACTGTAAAGCGAAGAAACCATAAACAACAGTAGGGATCGCTGCAAGCGTCTCTAAAATTGGTTTGACCGCTGAGGTGAATTTTTTAGAGGCATATTCATTTAAATAAACAGCAATGCTCACTCCAACAGGTACAGCAATAAGGGTTGCAATTATGGTGGTTAAGACTGTACCAGAAAGAAGCGGGAGGATTCCAAAATGCTTCTCCTCAAATAGTGGAGTCCATTGTGTATCGGTTATGAATTCCCAAAAAGAAACTTCCGCAAAAAATTTTATGGTATCAACAGAGAGTACAAGAATAATACCTACGGTAGTGAGAACTGAGATTAAGCTACACAGTATCATGAGTAGCTCAATGAATTTTTCAGACTTAATAGACGTTTTTGCCATATTTTTTAATCAACATCTTTTATTAATAATTCATAAAGGTTGGCTCCTACAGTGGATTGTTCGCCAAATATAGTACCTGTTTTTAGGTTTTTAAACCTGTCATACGATAATTTATAAACTTCAGTAGGTAAAGGGACTCCACCTACTTCTTGTGCTAGAGTGCCTGCATTCTCCAAATAAAATTTAATATATTCTTGCACGAAAGGCAAAGTAGCTGATTCTACGTTTATGTAAATAAATTCAGGTCTTGAAAGAGGTTGATAAGAACCATTACTAACCGTTTCGTTAGTCGGATAAATTGCCTCACTATCCTCATCAACTTTTATCGGTACTAGTTTTAGTTTATCCGAGTTTTCAGAGAAATAAGCTAAGCCGAAATAACCTAGACTATTAACGTCGGTCGACACACCCTGTACCAATACGTTATCATCCTCACTAGCTGTATAGTCGCCTCTAGAAGCTTTTGATTTGCCATTTATGGCTTCCGTGAAGTAATCATAGGTTCCAGAAGACGTTCCGGCACCGTATAAATTTAAAGGCGCATCAGGCCATTCAGGACGAATTTGGTTCCAGCGTGTAATGCTTCCTTGGCTTTCTGGAGACCACATTTTATGAAGTTCAGCTACAGTTAGGTAATCTATGAAAGTGTTATTCGGACTAACTACAACCGCTAAGCCATCATAAGCAACGGGAATCTCTATAAACTCAATTCCACTTGATTTACCCAATTCAACCTCGCTGGAGCCTATTGGACGAGAAGCGTTGGCAACGTCAATTTCTCCCCGCATAAACTTTTTAAAGCCACCGCCGGTTCCCGAAACTCCTACGGTTACCCTTATAGCTGGATTTACCTCTCTAAATTCTTCTGAAACTGCTTCAGTTAATGGATAAACGGTACTGGATCCATCAATATTTATCTTTCCTTCGTAAGATTTAAAGCATGAAGAAAAGGTAAATAAAGCTCCAAAGAGAAGAAAGCCGCGTATATACGTTCTAGAATCTGTCATAATAAGCGCAAAGGTATTAAGTGGGTGTGAATTGTATGTTACCCTTATGTTAAGTTAATGTTAAGTAGTCCCAGATTGTTTGCATTAATTATTTTTATAAGCTCATTTAAATTAGATTCTTTCCTGCAAGTATACAGTAACTTATGATTGTAAGCCCGCTCTTATTAATAAAGCATCCGCTTCTGGCTTGCGGCCGCGGAAGTTGATGTAAAGTTCCATCGGATCTTCCGTACCTCCTTTACTTAGCAGCGTTTTAAACTTTTGGGCGGTATCCGGATTGAATATTCCAGTCTCCTTAAAATAGGCAAAAGCATCTGCATCGAGTACTTCAGCCCACTTGTAAGAATAATACCCTGCGGAATAGCCGCCAGCAAATATATGTGCAAAAGAAGGACTCTGAGCCGTGCCGGCTAGAGTAGGGTATAGTTGTGAGGCAGAAATAGTCTCCTTCTCAAATTTTTCAATACCTTCTTCCTTTCCAAGCTTTCCGGTGTGATAAGCCATATCTAGTAATCCAAAGCTAAGTTGCCTAAGCGTTTGGTAACCTTCCATAAAATTTGAAGAAGCCACTATTTTATCAATTTCTTCTTCTGGCAACGCTTCTTTTGTCTGGTAATGAATAGCAAAGCTGCTAAGAAAATCCTTTTGGTAGCAATAATTTTCCATAAACTGAGATGGAAGTTCCACAAAATCCCAATACACACTTGTACCCGAAAGGCTCTCAAAAATGGTATCTGCAAGAATTCCATGTAGTGCATGACCAAATTCATGGAAGAGTGTAGTCACTTCTGAGAAGGTAAGTAAGGAAGGTGTATCGCCAGAAGGACGTGCAAAATTGCATACAATGGAAATATGTGGACGATGGTCTTTATTGTTTTCTTTGTATTGACCTTTGTAGGAGGTCATCCATGCGCCTGCGCGTTTTCCCTCCCGTGGGTGCCAGTCTGTATAAAGTAAGCCTTTATGTTTTCCATTTTCAAGAACTTCATATACATCGACCTCGTCATGGTACGTTTGGATGTCCTCTCTTTTATTGAATGTAAGTCCAAAAAGTTTCTCAGAAGCAACGAAAGCAGCCTCTAAAACGCTTGTTAAAGAAAAATAGGGTTTTAAGGCTTCTTCAGAAATGTCGTATTTTTCTTTTCTTAATTTTTCTGCGTAATACGCATGATCGTAGGGCATTATCTGATCAATTCCATCTTTTTGAGCTATCTCTTTTAAAGTATTAATTTCTTTCTCAGCAAATGGTTTAGCTTTTTGTAATAAATCGTTAAGAAAATCGAATACTGTAACAGGGTTACCTGCCATGCGTTCTTCTAAAACAAAATCAGCATGGGTAGCAAAGCCTAATAATTTAGCACGCTCCTCCCTTAGAGAAACAATTCGATGAATGTTTTTCTCGTTATTATATTCATTGTCTTTAAAGGCTTTTTGAGCAGATGCTAAATAAAGCTCTTTTCGTCGATCTCTACTGTCGGCATATTTTAAAAAAGGTACATAACTAGGATGGTGAAGAGTGAACACCCAGCCTTCTAATTCCCGTTTTTGTGCTTCTTCTCTGGCAGCCGTTTTAATAGAGTCAGGAAGGCCGCTCAATTCCTTTTCATCTGTTAGACGTAGGCTATAGACATTCGTTTCTTGCAATACGTTTTGCGAAAAGCTTAATGTTAAGCCTGATAATTCTTTATCTATTGCTCTTAATTCTTGTTTTTGTTCTTCAGAGAGCAGAGCTCCATTTCGGGTGAAGCTTTTATAAGTTTTATCTAATAGTCGAAACTCTTCTTTTGTTAAGGAAGAGGGGTCTGTATTATCAAAAACGGCTTTTACTCGTTCAAAAAGAGCTTGATTTAAGGTGATATCATTGCCGTATTCGGTCAATATCGGTGATATCTCTTGTGCTAGGGTTTCTAAAAAATCATTTGTTTCCGCAGAATGAAGGTTGAAAAATGTAGTGGCGGTGACGTTTAGTTTTTTTCCTATATTTTCTAGAGCCAACTGTGTGTTTTCGAAAGTAGCGGGTTCAGAGTTATTGGTTATGGCTTCAATTTCCTTTTTTGCTTCTTCTATTAATTCTAAAATGGCAGGTTTGAAATCTTCTTGATTAATATTTTGAAAGGGGATACTTTGAAACGGGGTTTCAAATTCTTTTAAAAATAGATTGTTCATTCTTTTATGTTTACGTCTTGCAATTTACGGAATATTGGGGTTCTTTAGAAGGGAATTGAATAATCTCATTATTATTAATTGAATGAGAGTTTAATGTGCTAACAATAGTCTTATTTATGCTAGGAGATAGAATATGCTAATTGATAGGAACAGCCAAACATTTTCCGACTGAAATTGTTAAACGAGTAGTTGAATGTTGAACTTAAAACTAAAAATAAGATGTCAAATTTAAAATTAAAAGGTACTTGGAACGAAGTTAAAGGAAAAGTGAAACAACAGTATGCTGATTTAACTGACGACGATCTTTTATACCAAGAAGGAAAAGAAGATGAATTAGTTGGTCGATTACAAACGAAAACTGGAAAAACCAGAGATCAAGTTGTAGATTGGCTAAACGAATTGTAATCAGAATTACAATAAATCGAAAGGGTTAATGCGTTCGTTCTGTTATAAGACGATACATATTAACCCTTTCTTTTTAGATCATATTTTCGACAGGAATGAGACTACAAAACTTGCTCTTTAAAAATTTTTTTTAACGCTTCTTCTAAATTCATACATAAACCTGGATGAACCCTTGAAGTTTGCAGAATCGTACTTCGAGTTGCGGTTAACCATCTAAACCGTTCTGCTGTTTCCAACTCTCCGATAGGGCCCGATTCTTTACTTCCTAAGGCTATTTCATTAAAAGCTTCTAGATGTGCTTTAAATTCTTCTAAATCTACGTCTGCCGAAATAGCATTAATTTTAGGTTCATTTATAGTATATAAGACTTTTAAGAAATTTTTCTTTTTACAGAATAGAATAGCGCCTACATTTATAAATTCTTCACGCTCAACCCTGGGCACTAGCCGAATTACGGCAAATTCAAATAAATTATTTTCTTGCATTTTTCGCCTCCCTTACGAATAGTTCAGAATGGTGAATACGCATCTCTAAAAACTGAGCATAGGCGTCTCTAAACTCATTTGGAGTTTCAAAGGAATCATCATTAAGCAGCCAGGCATCTGGAATTAATGAAACAATTGATCTAATTCGATCAGGAGTTAATATAGCACGAAACTCTTTATCCACTTGATCGAGCTCGCTAGCTTGTGCTAATAGAACATGATTTTTAATCTGTACAAAAGGGCGTTTCGCCTGTTCCTCCCATTTATCCCAAGAGTGATGAAAATATAGAGAGGCCCCATGATCGATTAACCATAACTCTTTCTTCCAGATCAACATGTTGGTGTTTTTAGCAGTTCGATCAACATTTGTCAAGAAGCTATCCATCCAAACGATTTGGGAGGCAGTTCTTTTATCCACTTCATTTACGATCGGATCAAACGTGATTGAGCCAGCAAGATAATGCAATCCTAAGTTCAGGCCCACGCTAAATTGCAATAAATCCTGTATTTCTTCATCAGGTTCAGTTCTTCCGAAATCGTCACTTAAATTTGCAAAGACAATTTCCGGTACTTTAAACCCTAACGCCCTTGCAATTTCCCCGCCTATTAGTTCCGCAATAAGTGCTCGCTCTCCTTGTCCAGCTCCTCGGAACTTCAAGACATAAAGAAAACCATCATTGGCTTCAATGAGCGCAGGCATAGAGCCACCTTCTCGCAGGGGTGTAACATAGCGAGTGACATTGACAGCTCTAAGTTGAGGTTGGATAATATCGTTCATAAGCACATAATTAAAATGTGTCGAAATTTAAAACATTTTTTTTAATTTCTTACCTCCAACCTCCGCCTACGGCTCGGTAAAGGTCAATTACAGATCTAAACTGCTGCAAACGGTCGTTTACTTCCGCCAATTCAGCCTGCAATAAACTTTGGCGCGCAGTAATTACTTCTGTATAAATGGCAAAGCCATTTTCTAATAGTTCTTGAGAATAAGAAACAGACTTCTCTAAAGCATCAATTTGTCTTTCTCTCACACTTCTTTTGGCAAGCGATGTAGTATATAATGATATTGCATTGGATACCTCTTGCCCTGCATTTAATAGGGTCGACTGAAAATTATAAAGCGCTTCTTGTTGTTGAGCCTCGGCAACTTCTAACCTGGTCTTATTAGCTCGATTGTTGAAAATGGGCTGTAATAAACCTCCCCCAATTCGGGCTAAGGATGACCCTGAATCAAATAGGTTTCCTAAAGAACTTGCGTATTGTCCGGCAGATCCAGTAATTGAAATGGAAGGATAAAAAGACGCCCTAGCCACGTTAGTTAATTCAAAATATTGCCTTAGATTGAGTTCTGCTTGTTGTACGTCTGGCCGATTGGCTAATAATTGAGCCGGAACTCCAGTTCTTAAATCAGTTGTAATTTGTTGGTTTTCTAATCTACCACGTTCAATAGTTGAAGGTGAAGAACCCATCAATATGCTTAATGCATTTTCAAACTCTCTGATAGACTGCTTTAAATCAGGTATAGTCACTTCAGCTGCATATTGCTGTGCTTCACTTTGTACTACGGCCGCTTCAGTTACTCTGCCTGCTACTTTTAAAGCTCTAATTGTAGTTACAGTAGTTTTCCAGTTTTCAACGGTTTGCTCAGTAATACGGAGCTGTTGATCCAAAGCTAGAAGTTGGTAATAATACGTAGCAATTGTGCTTACTAAACTTGTTTGTACTGCTTTTGCTGCAGCCTCTGTTTGTAGTAAATTAGCTAGTTCAGCTCGTTTAGCACTTCCTAATTTCCCCCATATATCGATCTCCCATGTCGAGTTAAATCCTAATTGAAATTGAGTTGAATTGCTATGCTCAGCATTTCCAAGTAAATTTAAACTAGGAAGTAAACTTGCCCTGCTTTGCAAATAAAAGGCTTGGGCAACTTGTATTCTTGAATAAGCGGAAAGCAGGTCTAAATTATTATTTATACCCGTTTCTATAAGATTTTGTAAAGGTACATCTGTAAAGATTTCTTGCCAAGAAAGTGTCGCAATTGTATTTGTATCAGTTGCAACTACATCTCTATACAAATCTTGGGATGGGGCAGCAGGCTGTACATAGGGTTTAGTAATACCGCATGAAGATACAGTTATGGCAATCACCGAGATGAAAACTACAGCTTTTGAAATTCGAATAAACATATTTTTTTTCTTAAACATCATTCTTTTTATTGCCGTTTCTATATTCTTCTATTTGTGTGGGTACGCCACTAAACCGCTCTTGCAAACCCTGAAAAATGATAAATAAGATAGGGATTACAAATACTCCTAAAAGTGTACCGATAAGCATGCCACCAATAGCACCTGTTCCGATCGAACTGTTTCCAACCGCTCCCGCTCCTGAAGAAAACATTAATGGGGTTAGTCCGAAAATGAAAGCAAAAGAAGTCATCAAAACAGGTCTAAAACGTGCTTGTGCACCTTCTAATGCTGCTCTAACAATGGGCATTCCACGTCTACGCCTTTCCAGAGAAAACTCTACGATAAGAATTGCATTCTTAGACAATAAACCTACCAACATGATCAACGTAATTTGCAAATAGATACTATTTGCGATTCCAAAAAGGGTAGCAAAAATATAAGTTCCCGCCAATCCAATGGGTAGAGAGAAGAGAACCGCAAAAGGGAGAATGTAGCTTTCATACTGTGCACTCAACAATAAAAAAACAAAAATGATCACTAAGGTAAAGATAAATAGTGTCTGACTTCCGGCTGAAATTTCCTCCCTAGTAATACCTGAGTATTCATAGGCATAACCAACGGGAAGAGTCTGCGCAGCAACTTCGTTAATAGCATTAATTGCGTCACCTGAACTGAATCCTGGATTTGGGGATCCAGTGATTCCCATTGAAGTATAAAGATTGAACCTTGAAATAGATTGTGGTCCATAAACCCTAGTTAAATTAATGAAGCCAGTTATTGGAGCCATTACTCCATTAGAATTTCGAACATAAATATTATTAAGGCTTTCGGGGTTCGCTCTATATTCTGGTTCAGCTTGGTACATTACCCTATACTGCTTTCCAAACTGATTAAAGTTAGATGCATAGACACCCCCATAATAACCCTGCATAGTGGCTAGTATGTCGTTTACAGTTAATCCTGCCTCCTTTGCTTTCTCTACATTTACATCGATTTGATATTGAGGAAAGCTGACATCGAAGGAAGTAGAAGCATACTGAATTTCTGGTCGCTGGTTTAATTCTGCGATAAAGTCATTTCCGACTTCACTAAATGTATTGATGTCACGACCTTCCCGATCTTGTAATTGAAATTCAAAACCCCCTGAAACTCCAAAACCTTGAATAGAAGGAGGCGCAAAGAAGATGACCGTTGCTTCGCGTATGTCGCTTGTTTTAGCAAACAGTTGACCGATAATAGCCTCTACACTTTGGTTTTTCCCTGTTCGTTCAGACCAAGGTTGGAGCTTAATAATTATCATACCGTAATTACTTCCAGTCCCACTGATCATTCCTCTACCGGTTACTTTCAAGATATTTTGAATCTCGGGGATAGTACGGGCCACTCTTTCTACCTCTGCCATGATTTCCTCTGTTCTCTCTACAGAAGCGGAAGCCGGCAGAGCCACATCCGCCATGATTGAACCGGTATCTTCATTGGGCACAAAAGAGGTAGGGCTGGTAACAGAAAGGTAATAGAATATTCCGGCGAAAGCAGCGATCCCAGCTACAGCAATCCATTTTCTATGGATTAAAAAGGAGACAGCATTACGATATTTTAACGTAGTGGCCGTAAAAGCGACGTTAAAAGCCATAAAGAAACGCTGTAAAAAGTTTTTCTTTTTATCTTCTTCTCTATGTGGTTTTAAAAATAAGGCACATAAAGCAGGCGAGAGGGTTAATGCGTTTACCGCCGATAATATAATGGCAATCGCCAAGGTTAAACCAAATTGTTTATAAAATACTCCCGCTGAACCAGAAATGAAACTCACAGGAACGAATACTGCCGCCATAACTAAAGTAATGGAAATAATCGCACCGGTAATCTCATTCATTGCATCTTTAGAAGCTTTAACAGATGAGGTATAGCCTTGTTCCAGTTTGGCGTGGACGGCCTCCACCACCACAATCGCATCATCCACCACAATGCCAATCGCGAGGAGTAAGGCAAATAAAGTTAATAGGTTGATCGTAAATCCAAATAAATTTAAGAAGAAGAAAGTACCAATAATTGCCACCGGAATAGCAATCGCCGGAATTAATGTAGATCGTATATCTTGTAAAAAGATAAAGACCACTAAAAATACTAAGATAAAAGCCTCAATTAAAGTGCTTACTACCTTTGAAATGGAAGCATCTAAAAACTCGTTAGCGTTGACGAGATTGGTGTATTTTATCCCTTTAGGGAAAGATTTAGAAGCCTCTTCTAAGATCTCTAAAGTTCCTTCAATTACATCTTGGGCGTTAGATCCAGCAGTCTGACTTACAGCGACACCAACTGAGGGATTACCATTCGTACTGGAATTGCCTCCATAGCCTTGGGCACCCAATTCAACTCGAGCGACATCTTTTAATCGTAAAATTTGACCGTCATCTGTAGAACGAATAAGAATATTTTCGAATTCACCCGTATTGGCTAGTCTTCCTTTGTATTTTATGACGTATTCAAAAGATTGATTTCCTTCTGCTCCAAACTGACCAGGAGCAGCTTCTATGTTTTGTTCCGCTAATGCAACACTTATATCTGACGGAATCAAGCCGTACGTGGCCATGATATCTGGTTTTAACCAAATTCGCATCGCGTAATCTCGTTGTCCAAACGCACGTGCTTCACCGACACCAGAAACTCGTTTTATTTGCGGAACGATATTAATTTCAGCATAATTCTGCAAAAATGTCTGATCGTAAGCAGGGTCTTCGCTATAGAGAGAAAAAATAACCAAGTTACTACTTTGTGTTTTAAAGGTAGAAACACCAGCCCGCGTCACCTCCTGCGGAAGCATACTAGTTGCTCGTGCTACCCTATTTTGTACGTTTACCGCCGCAATATCAGGGTCTGTACCGGTTTTGAAAACAATACTGATCCTCGCACTACCATTGTTTCCAGCTGAAGAGGTCATGTATGCCATATCCTCTACACCGTTTATTTGCTCTTCTAGGGGTACGACCACACTGCTCAATACAGTTTCAGCATTGGCACCTTGGTAGTTGGCAGATACTACTACTGTGGGGGGAGCTATGTCAGGGTATTGGGAAACCGGTAAGGTAAATAATCCCAGCAAACCCAATAAGACAATAAGAATGGAAATTACTGTGGCTAGTACCGGTCTTTCTATAAAACGATTAAACATATATTTTTAATTTGTATAGTTTTGAAGTGGAAAAACTTAAGACGGATCTCTTTGATCAATGCCTTTATAAAGGATATCTGTATCTGTTACTTCCACAGGTTTAATTACTACGCCATCTCGCAAAGTACTAAGTCCTTCGATTGCGATTTTATCTCCTTTACTTAAACCTTCCCTTACTACATAAAATTGACCATCATGATTATCCATCACCTTAATAGCCCTACTCTCAACCGTGTTGCCTTCACCTATTACATAGACGAATTTTGCTCCTTGTATCTCGTAAGTCACTTTCTGGGGAATAACAATAGCAGAATCAACTTTTAATGGAATAACTACCACGCCACTGCTGCCGCTTCTCAGTGTGCTCTCTGGATTAGGAAATGTGGCTCTCACACGAATGGAGCCTGTCGCCGTATTAATCGCCCCACTTGTAGCATCTACTCTTCCCGTATGAGGAAACAAAGAACCATTTGCTAAGATCAGAGAAGCTGGTGGGAGGGATGAAAGATCCTTTTGTAAAGGATTCCCCGAATTTTCACCAAACTCTAAAAGCTGCTTTTCGTTTATAGAAAAGTATGCATAAACGTTAGTGATATTGGAAACAGTAGTTAGAGGTAGTGGAGTAGTACTAGTAACCAAACTCCCGATTTTATAAGGAAGGGTACCTACTACACCGTTTACTGGACTCGTAATTAAAGTATAACCTATATTGGTATTAGCTTTTGCTAAAGTAGCCTTAGCTTGCGCGAGTAATGCTTGTTGTGATTGTAAATTAAACTCAGCAGATTCCAATTCATATTTAGAGATAATATTCTTTTCAACTAAAGGACGCACCTTGTCAACATCCATCTGCGCGGAATTGACACTAGCTTGTGCGATATCCACAGCAGCTTTTCCCGTCCTTACGTCCTGTTCATATTGAGGAGCATTGATTTTAAACAAACGTTGTCCCTTTTTTACAATAGCACCTTCATCGACGTAGATAGCTTCAATAAATCCATCTATTTTTGGTCGTATTTCGATATTCTGTTCTCCTTCAATAGTAGCAGGATAGTTACTTTTTAGAGTAGCGGTTTGTGTGGTCAGTGTGATTACTTTGTAATCTAAAATCTCCTCCGCACTATCGTTGGTGTTTGGCGTATTTCCACAAGACGTAAATAACAAAATAGCTGGGATTGTGAGGATTGATAAGAACTTTATCATTTTATTCATGTTGAATTAGAATTAATCAAGAATCAAATATACAATAAACAAAGGTTTTCAAGCTAGAAAATTCAGGTTTTATACGTGAAGAATGATGTATTTAGAACCCAGTTATAATCTTTAAATAACAATTTTACATAATCTTTATTACTCATTTGTTAATAAGTGTGAAAACTCTGAAATGTCACTGCAAAAGTTACACTGCTATCCTGTTTCATAATAAAGAACTTAAAATTAAGTCGCTCTTCTTTTAAAACTAAATAATTAGTTGCATAACTAAATAATTAGTTTTATCTTAGATTGTAATTATTGAATATAGCTATCCATTAGAGTAGTGAACATTTATTAAAGGCATTTTAATATCGCTTAAATACAGGATTTGATGAAGAATAAACTAGAAATAAAGGAACTGACCAAGGCTGAAGAGGAGATTATGCAGAATTTATGGTTTCTGCAGAAAGCGTTTATCAAAGATATACTTGAAAAATTACCCGAACCTAGGCCGGCATATAATACAGTGTCAACGATTGTTAGAATATTAGAAACTAAGGGATTTGTGAGTCACGAGAGTTTGGGAAATAGTCATCGTTATTATCCATTGATTGATAAGGATACCTATAAGAGCTTTGCTACAAAGAAATTAATTTCATCATATTTCGATAATTCAGCGCAGAATATGCTCTCTTTCTTTTTGGAAAAGGAAAAGCTAGATATTAATGAAGTCGATGAAATTCTTAAAATCATAGAGCAGGCTAAAAAGGAAATAAAATAAATCTCCATATTATGAATTATCTCATGTGGGCCAATATTTACTTAGCAGTTTTTTATAGTTTCTATTGTTTCTTTTTGAGAAAAGAAACATTCTTTCAGTTAAATAGAGGGTATTTATTAAGTACTTTGCTTCTACCTTTCATTTTACCGCTATTAGATTTGAGTCAGTACTTATTCTCTCCATCTTCCGAACAACTATTTTCTGTTTTAGGGGTAGAGGCTCAAGTAAATATCGATATTATCCCT
>Ga0079224_100011297_pt1 | contig 12292 bp, 10 predicted proteins | sample Stecom2015_FD_80414 | JGI IMG/M metagenome (GOLD analysis project Ga0079224, IMG submission 80414) | Agricultural soil microbial communities from Utah to study Nitrogen management - Steer compost 2015 | ecosystem: Environmental > Terrestrial > Soil > Agricultural land | place: USA: Utah... | reverse complement strand
TCGACGAAGCTTCGGTTCCTGCGCGCCGATGGGACCAGCTACACCGAGCCGCCTTCGGTGCGCTCGGTGGCAGTGGGCGAGCAAGTGATTCGGGCCCTGCGCGGTCTCGGGTTCTCCGAGCGAGACTCGAAAACCGCCGTCGCGCGCGCTCGAAACGCGCCGAAGACCTCGTGGGGGGCCAGTTGAAACCCTCTGCGCCGAGCGGCTGCGCCGCGCTCGCGGTGCTGAGCGCGCACGTCGGCTAGCGCCGGATCCCGAAAACCTCGTCACGCGGGTCACTACGCTGCGGTTTGAAAGACGCCCGTCAGGCCGGCGCTTGGCTGGTTTCGTCGAAGGGGGTCGGGCGGCCGCGCTCGGCTCGGCGCTTGGCGGCGTGGAGGAGGGAGCGGCCGACGAAGGCGAAGACGCGATTGAGCGCGGGGCCGAAGCGGCGTGTGCGGGGGCGCTCGCCGGCTCTCGCGGGGGCGATTCCGTGCTCGAGGACGAGCAGGCTGCGCGAATCGGAAGGCACGGTGCGGATGCTGAGCACGAGCTTGTCGTGCTTCGGCGTGGCGAACGCGCGGAACTCGGTGGGGGTCCGCGCGTCGCCGGGATCGAGACCGAACGCTCCGCGGAGCTTGCCTACGACGCCCACCACGACCTCGTCAGGGCTCTTCTCGAGCAGCACCACGCTGGGCCTCGACAACAGCCACTCGAACAGCGGGCGATCCGGGTAGACGCTCGGGCGGAGCTCCTCTTCGTCGCGCGCCTCGCGCCGCCGTCTCGAGCCCCAGAGCGCCGGCAGACGGCGGGCGTTCGTGAGCAGGTGCACCATCGGCATCTCCCGCAACGTGACGAGCTCGACCGCTCGGAGCGCCCGAGCCCTGGCAGCGTCGACGGGCACGAGCACGGCGCCGACGTGTGCGCGCTCGGGCAACCATGCCTCGAGTCGACGCGAACGGGGCACCTCCGCCGTGCGAAGATGCCCCGTGTCCGAGTGCGCGCGTTTCGCGGCCATGCCGTGTGCTCGAGGCAACTCACGTACCAGTCGCGTCAGCCTCCGAGCGCCGGCAAGCGGGCAAGGCGAGTCAGCACCATGTCCTTTGCCGCGGTGCAGGCGGGCTTACGAAGGGGCGTCCGACTCCGCCGCTCGGATCCGCCGCCCGATAGCCGACGCGCACCGAGCCGTCGCTGCCGAAGGCGAGGGAAAGCGCGACAAACTTGCCGTGTTCCGGGGCGACGAGCCGCGAACGAGGCGGCAACTTGTCGCGTTCGTGGCGGGCCGTGCGCCTCGAGACGCGGGGCGGTCGCTCTGCGATGCGGGCCGACCGCATTGCGACGAGGAAGCCCGAAACTCGGTTCAGGAGCAAACGGTGACGAGGACGCGGCGCTGGGCGCGGGGGCCGTCGAACTCGCACAGGAACACGTTCTGCCAGGTTCCGAGCGCGAGTCGTCCATCGATGATGGGAATCGACTCGGAAGGCCCCACGATCGCCGCCTTGATGTGAGCGGCGGCGTTGTCGTCGATGCGATCGTGGAGCCAACCGTCGTGCTCCGGGATGGCCTTTGCGAGGGCTCGCAGCAGATCCACCCCGATGTTCGGGTCGTCGTTCTCGTTGATCGTGATCGCGGCCGTCGCGTGCGGGGTGTAGATCGTGCACACGCCGTTGTCACAGCCGGTCGCTCGCACGAAGCGCGTCACTTCGTCCGTAACGTCGATCACCTCGTGCTCGCGCGTGGACGACACGGTGAATGCGTGGTGCTGAACCGCCATGCGCCCGAGCATACGGTGCCCCCCGCACCGACACGAGCCGAGCTCGGGGACGGGCACCGTTGCCCAAAGCGGCATCGCACTGGTGCACTCGAGCTGCCTCGAGGCAGCCCACCCGCTCACCCCGGAGGCGGCGCGCCACGCAGGATTCGAACCTGCGACCTTCGGCTCCGGAGGCCGACGCTCTATCCAGCTGAGCTAGTGGCGCGAGGGGGCTTCTCTTAGCGCACGCGGCGCCCTCAGGGAAGCGCGCCGCGCACTTTCGCGGGGTGTGCTCGGTGGGGCGAGGAAAGCGCCGGAAATGCGCGCGCGTTCGGGCCGGCGACCGATCGGGGAAGCCTGCTACCCTCGGAGGGGTGGACGCCGAGATCGAGGTGGTCCCGTGTCTCCGGGACAACTACGCGTACTTGGTTTTTCGTCGCGGCGAGCCGCGGGCCCTGGTGGTGGACCCGAGCGAAAGCGCGCCGGTGCTCGCGGCGCTCGAGCGGCTCGGGCTCGAGCTCGCCGGCATTCTCTGCACGCACCATCATCGCGACCACGTGGGCGGGAACGAGGAGCTGCTCCGCGCCTTCCCGAGCGCGGCGGTGTTCGGCTCGCGAACGGATGCGACGCGCATCCCGGGGCTGACCGACGTGCTCGACGACGGAGACGAGCGCGAGCACGCCGGCTTCGCGTTCCGCGTGCTGCACGTCCCCGGGCACACGCGGGGTGCCATCGCGTACCGGCTGGGCGACGCCGTGTTCACGGGCGACACGCTGTTCGTCGCGGGATGTGGGCGCCTGTTCGAGGGCACGCCGGAGCAGATGCACGCGTCGCTGAACGAGAAGCTCGCGCGGCTTCCGCCCGAGACGAAGGTGTATTGCGGGCACGAGTACACGCTGAAAAACCTCGAGTTCGCCGCGCACGTCGAGCCCGGGAACGAAGCCATCCAGGAGAAGCTCGCGCGCGTACGCGCGGCGCGCGCACGGGGCGAGCCGACGGTGCCGTCGAGCATCGCCGAGGAGCGCGCGACGAACCCTTTCTTGCGCTGCGATCGGCCTGCTATTCGCGCGCGAATGGCTCCGGAGCTCGGGACGTCGAGCGAGCCGGTCGACGTGTTCGCCGCCGTGCGTCGGGCGAAAGATACGTTCGTATGAGCCCCGTCCCGGCGCATCGACGGAGGCCTCCCTTGTTGGCTCGGCGCGCTCGGCTCGCCGCTGCTGCCCTCGCGCTCGCCTCCGGCTGCTCGCGCGCGAGCGCCGAGCCGGCGCCGGTCGCGGCGAGCGCGGCGCCGGTTCCGCCGCGGTTTCGAGGCGCCGCCATGGGTGGCGGTTCGCCGCGCGCGCCGGACCGCGACGGGGCGAATGCCGAACGGCGTCTTCCGGCCGAGGAACGGACGTTCGTCTTCGAAGACACGCCGGTTGGGCGAATGGTGGTCGTCGTGCTCGTCCCGGAGCGCGCTCCGGGCGAGCGGTTTCCGCTGCTCATCCCCTTTCATGGGCTCGGCGAGGCGAAGAAGGGGCCGGACCGCGGCGCGCGTGCGTGGGTCGAGGACTACGCGCTCGGTCGCGCGCTTCGGCGGCTCGCGGCGCCGCCGCTCACGGCCTCGGATTTCGAGTCGTTCGTCACGCCGGAGCGGCTCGCGCGGTTGAACGAGAGCCTGCGCGAACGGCCGTACCGCGGTCTCGTCATCGCCTGCCCGTACACGCCGGACATGCTGCGCGGCGAAGAGCCGTTCACTCCGGCGCCACCGCTCGCGCGCTTCGTGGTCGAGACGCTGCTACCGCGCCTCCGCCGTGAGACACCGGCCCTCTCGGCGGCGAGCGCCACGGGGATCGACGGGGTGAGCCTGGGCGGCCGCGCCGCCATCGCGATCGGGTTGCTCGAGCCGACCGCGTTTGGCGCCATCGCGGGGATTCAAGCGGCGCTGGACCGAAAGAACGCCAGGGACGTCGCCGAGCGCGCCAAGCGCGCGCGCGAGCGGAACTCGGGGCTCGTGTTCCGTCTGCTCACGAGCGACGACGATTTCTTCCGCCGGGCCAACGTGGCCATCGCGCGCGCGCTCGAACGGGCCGGCGTTCCGGTCTTTCTCGACGTCGTGCCGGGGCCGCACGACTACGCGTTCAATCGCGGCCCCGGCGCCCTGGAGATGCTGCTGTTCCACGATCGCGTGCTTCGGGGCGAGCCGCCGCTTTGAGCGAGCCTCGGTTGGTGCGGCCCGCCGGCCAGGCTTGCTCCGTTGACGCCCTGTCGAGAACCGTCGAAACCTTCCACCCCTTCGAACGGTAAGGGACGCATGACCCTCGCCCAGCCGATCGTCTCCGTGTCTCGTGTGTCCAAGGCGTACGCGTCGGGGTTCCAGGCCCTCAAGGACGTGAGCCTGGAGATCCGCCGGGGAGAGATCTTTGCGCTGCTCGGCCCGAACGGCGCCGGGAAGACGACGCTCATCAACGTGATCTGCGGCATCGTCACGCCGAGCTCCGGCACGGTGGTCGTCGACGGACACGATATCCGCAAGGAGTACCGCGCGGCGCGCTCGGCGATCGGGCTCGTGCCCCAGGAGCTGACGACCGACACGTTCGAGAACGTCTGGTCCACCGTCAAGTTCAGTCGCGGGCTGTTCGGCCTGCCGCCGAACCCCGCGTACCTCGAGAAGGTGCTCCGCGAGCTCTCCCTCTGGGACAAAAAGGACTCGAAGATTCTGGCCCTGTCGGGGGGCATGAAACGCCGGGTCCTCATCGCGAAAGCGCTCTCGCACGAGCCGCGCGTCCTGTTCTTGGACGAGCCCACGGCCGGGGTGGACGTCGAGCTTCGCCGAGACATGTGGAACATGGTGCGGCGGCTCGCGAAGAGCGGCGTCACCATCATCCTGACCACGCACTATCTCGAAGAAGCGGAAGAGATGGCCGATCGCATCGGCGTGATCCGCCAGGGCGAGATCATCCTGGTCGAGGACAAGGTCACTTTGATGCAGAAGCTCGGGCAAAAGCAGCTTTTGCTCGAGCTCCGAGAGCCGCTCTCGAGCGTGCCGGCCGAGCTCGCGGCGCTGCGGCTCGAGCTCTCCGCCGACGGAACCCGGCTCGTCTATACGTTCGACTCGCGGGGCGAGGCGACCGGAATCACCGAGCTGCTCCGGCGGCTCGGGCAACACGGGATCGACTTCAAGGACTTGCACACGAAGCAGAGCTCGCTCGAGGACATCTTCATCGGGCTCCTTCGCGACGGGCACGCGCCGCCGATTTCGCGGCCGGCTCCGCGCGCGGACGGCGCAGCCCGGGAGAGCCAGGGCGCCGCGCCGGGGCGGGTGCAGGGATGACGGTCGGGGTGCGATCATGAACGTCCACGCGATTCGCGCCATCTACGTGTTCGAGCTCGCGCGCACCTGGCGCACGCTGATGCAGAGCATCGCCTCGCCGGTGATCTCGACGTCGCTCTACTTCATCGTGTTCGGCTCGGCGATCGGGTCGCGCATGGCGGAAATCGAGGGCGTCAGCTACGGCGCCTTCATCGTTCCCGGGTTGATCATGCTCTCCGTGCTCACGGAGAGCGTCTCGAATGCTTCGTTCGGCATCTACCTGCCGAAATTCATGGGGACGATTTACGAAATCCTTTCTGCCCCGGTCTCGACACTCGAGATCTTGATTGGCTACGTGGGGGCCGCGGCGACGAAATCGGTGATTTTGGGCACCATCATCCTGATGACCGCGCGCCTGTTCGTCGATTTCACGATCCTGCACCCGGTTTGGATGGTCGCCATTCTCGTCCTGATTTCCGTCACGTTCTGCCTCTTCGGCTTCATCATCGGTATTTGGGCCGATGGCTTCGAGAAGCTCCAAGTCGTCCCGGCGCTCATCATCATGCCCCTCGCGTTCCTGGGGGGGAGCTTCTACTCGATTCACATGCTCCCCACGTTCTGGCAGAACGTCGCGCTCTTCAATCCCGTCGTGTACCTGATCAGCGCGTTTCGCTGGAGCTTTTACGGAGTGTCGGACGTCAGCGTCGTCGTGAGCGTCGGAATGACGCTCGTGTTCATGATCGGGTGCCTGGCGATCATCACCTGGGTTTTTCGAACCGGTTACAAGCTCAAAGCTTGAGCCTCGATTCGGGGCTTCCCAGTCGCGGAAGGCCGATCCCTCTGCCCAGTCGCCAGGCCGAAATTTCGGCGGAACCTGGGGTCCATCCCCGATCCTTCGAGCGAACCCGAGAGCGGTGCGAAGGGGGGGCGCAAACGACCCCCTGGGGGTGCATCGCAAGAAACAGCGTGCTCGCACTTCCTGCTTTTCGGCTTCCGTCGCGGCGAGCTCGCTTTGGACTTTTTGCCGCACTGCTCCGTGACGCCTCGAGGTCGGGAGCACGCCGGCACTCGCGAGGCGCGCTCGTTCGCGAGGACCGCTGACGAATGTCGTGATCCCTGCAGCGGTCTTCGGGAATCTACGGCGCGACCGAAGGGCCTTGGTGATTGGATGCCTCGCTGTGAGACAGCACGGGTAAAAGTTTCCTCTTGCGCTTTAGAGGCGATCCGTCGATAAGGCGTTCGGGCGCACGGGGTGCGGCGCAGCTTTCCGCATTTTCCGCGTGGCGCTCCGATGTAGTTGCGGTTAAGACGTCTTTCCCAAAGCTTCACCCTCGCTCTGGTGGCGACCGACTGTTCGAAGGAGTTCCATTCAATGAATCAGCCGTTCCGAAGCTACGTGTCCCTGACCTCCGTGCTTTTGCTTGCGGCGGCCTTTGGCTGCTCGAACGAGAGGCCAAACGCTGGAGGCAGCGGTGGGACGCCCGGCACACCAGGCAGCGGAGGCGCTGGCGCCACCACCGCCTCTGGCGGGACCCCGGCCACCCCGCAGGGAGGCATGGGTGGCGCGAGCGCCGGAATGACGGGCACGGGAATGGAAGGCGGAACCGGCAACGTCGGAAACCCGGGCGGCGGTGAAGGAAACGTCGCTGGCTCTTCCGGCGGAGACACCGGAACTCCCACCACGGGCGGCACCGCCGGTGATTCGGGCACGGGCGGCGCTCCGCCCGTGACGGGCTCCTGTGGCGATGCGCCGTCGCAGCAGTTCGACCCCAAGACGATGCCTGGATACACGGCGCCCCGCGATCCTCAGGTCGACGCGCTGCTCGGAGCCATGACCCTCGAGCAGAAGATCGCACAGATGCAAGGCATCGACGGGACAGCGAAGGACTACAACGACATCGAGCGGAGCCCCGACGTCGAGGTCGCCGGTATGACGATCCGCGGCTATCGCTATCGGGACGCCGGCCACGGCGTGAACCTCGACGCCGGACAGGACAATCGTGCGTCCGACGGCAAGAACTACTCCACTGCGTTCCCGCAGCAGTCGTCGCGTGGCGCCTCCTGGGATCTCGATCTCGAGTGGCGCCTCGGCGAGGCGATGGGCGACGAGACGGCAGCCTCGATGAACAACATGCTGCTCGCTCCGTGCATGAACATCATCCGTCACCCGTACTGGGGACGGACCCAGGAGACCTACGGCGAGGACATGTACCACATGGGCCGCCTGGCCTCGGCGTACACCGCCGGTCTCCAGCAGCACGTTGCCGGATGCGCGAAGCACTTCGCCGCGAACAACGTGGAGGACAATCGCGCCAATCAGGACGCGCTCATGGACGAGCAGACGCTCCGTGAGATCTACGGCCGCCACTTCGAGATGGTGATTCAGGACGGCGGCATCGCCTGCATCATGGCGGCGTACAACAAGATCAACGGCGTGAAGTCGACGCAGAACAAGCACTTGCTCACGACCATTCTGCGCGATCCGCTCGAGCAGGGAGGCATGGCCTTCCGCGGGCTCGTGATTTCCGACTGGTGGGCGATGCCGGGTGATCAAGGGCCGATCGACGCTTCGACCGCGTTGGGTCAGGCTGCCGAGGCGGCCGACGCCGGCCTGGACATCGAGGTGCCCTGGACGCTCAACTACGGCCAGCTCGGCAACGCCGTCAATCAGGGGACGCTCAACCCGGACGTCATCGACGCGTCGGCCGGGCGTATCCTCGAGCAGAAGTTCCGGTTCAAGACCGCGTTTACTACCGACGGCTGGGGGCTGCTGCCGCCGCGCTCCATGCTCAGCGGCGGTTCCATCGCGACGAATCAGGAACACCTCGACCTTGCCGAGGAGGCAGAGGTCAAGTCCGCCGTTCTGTTGCGGAACGGGACTGCGGAGGCGCCCGTACTGCCGATCACCGGAACACCGAGCATCGCGGTCGTTGGTCCCAACGTCACGTACACGCTCCAGAGCACGACCTATCCGCAGTCGTCCGGCTGCACGCCCAACGGAAACAACTGCACGTTCGAGTTTGCGAACCACGTAGCGGTGGGCGATCGCGGCAGCAGCCGCGTCAATGCCGATCCGGCGCAGTCGGTCGGCCCCCTCGCCGGGATCCAGACGATCGCCGCGATGCATGGCGTCACCAACGTGACGGGCGGCAGTACGCCGGATGCTGCGGCCGCCGCTGACTTCGTCGTGGTGATGGTTGGTCTGACGCCGGGTGACGAGGGCGAGGAGTACGCGATTGCCGCGGGCGGCGATCGAATGAGCCTCGATCTTCCGGCCAACCAGAATCAGTTCGTGAGCCAGGTGCTCGATCTGAACAAGCCGACGGTGATTATCATCCAGGCCGGTTCGATCGTGAACCTGCCGTGGCTCAGCCACGCCAACCAGAACCAGGCCACGGTGTGGGCGGGCTATGGCGGTATGCGTGCCGGCCTGGCCTACGGCAAGCTGCTCTTCGCGCACGAGGGCGCGAACTTCAGCGGGAAGATGCCGCTCGCCTGGCCGACGCAGGCGGCCCTGGACGCAACGCTGAAGTTCAGGGATCAGCCGAACTCGACGACGATGGGCTACTTCTTCGGGTATCGCGAGTACGATCGGCTCGCGGCAGCGGGCACGCCGGCGGAGCTGGTGTTCCCGTTCGGGCACGGGCTCAGCTACTCGACCTTCACGTACTCGAATCCGCAGATCCCGTGCGCGGACGCCACGAAGAAGGCCATCGTGAACGTGACGGTGGACATCACGAACACGAGCGCCGTCGACGGCGAGGAGATCGCGATGCTGTTCGTGAAGCCGCCCGCGCCGCCTGCCGGTATCACGGGCCAGCGCCCGGTGAAGGAGCTCAAGAGCTTCGCGAAGGTGAAGGTTCCTGCGATGGGCATGGCCACGGCCACGCTGCCGCTGCGCATCCAGGATCTTCGTCGCTGGGAGGGTGGCGCCGATGGCAACTGGGTGATCGACAACGGCGACTACACGATCCTGGTCGGCAAGAGCGGAGCGGACGACGATCTGATCCCGGCTGGAACGCTCACCATTCACGATTGAGGCGAGTGCGATCGGGTCTTGGCTCGCGCGACCACCTGAGTTAGCTAGCGGAACGAAAAACGATGAGATTCGGAAGCCACGGTACCGGGTCAGGGCTCGCTCTGTCGGTCGCACTCTTCTCGCTGAGCTTCACTTCTCCTGTTCTCGCGCAAGAGGGCGGCGTAACGGTCGGAACCGAATCCGCCGCTACGCCCGCCTCGCCGAGCGCGCCGCAGGAGGCGGAAGAACCCGGCTTCGAGGAACCGCAGGCGGAAGCCGCGGAACCGGAGGCTCCGGCTTCGCCGGAGGCCAGCTCGGGCACGAAGCCCAGCCCCGCCGCGGTGGACCGCGACCGCGTCGTGGGCTGGGTCGGTGTCGAGCGCCTGCCCGGCTCGGCCTTTCCGAATGAGCCCGTCCGCGGCATCAAGGGAGGCTCACTCTGGATGACCTTCCACGGCCAGCAATGGCCGTACATGCCTGCCATCAACGGAGAGGCCGGGCTGCGGCTCGGCTTCTCCGGCTCCGTCTGGGCGGACGGGAGCTACGCGCGCATCAACTCGGGCCTGCATCCGAACAAGCGTCACGCGAAGCGTCTGGCGATGGAGTCGCGCGCCGTGCTCCGCGCAACCCCGACCTACAGCACGACGAACGGCTGGTTCGTGCAGGGACAGGCGGAGATCGTTGCGCTCGGTGATCAGATCACGAGCGGTAGCTTTCTCGGGACGACCGACGATCTCTATGTCCGGGTCGGCAAGTGGGGATTGTTCGACCTGACCGTGGGGCGCTTTCAGGGTTGGGAGATCGCCAACCACTACGGCATGGGCCTCGACCTCAACACGCTCGAGCGGGAGGGGGCGGCTCTCCAAGAACAGGCCAAGCCGAAGCCTCTGTATGGCCTCACGTACATGTGGGACCGGAAGGACCAGCGAACAGGCCGGTACGCGCTCCACATCTATCCGTTGGATATTTTGAGGTTCGAGCTGCTCGGTGAGTTCGGCGCGTACTCGGGTCAGGCTGGAGGCCAGGCCATTTATACTGGCGTTCGACCCTCCGCGATCCTGGACCTCGGCATCCTGAAGCTGAAGGGCGGGCTGGAATACGCGAAGGGGATTTCTCAGAAGGACGGCGACCCGACGAAGGAGGCGTCGAAGGGATGGGGCGTCGCCGCACAGGTCGTCCTCGATCCCTATATCGAGGCCGGCGTGAGCTACGCGCAGGGCGTCCAAGACTTCACGAACTTCATGAACGTGTACTTGGAGGACACCAGCAACAACACGTGGGGAGCGGCTGGGTTCGCGAACGCCAGGATCCTCGACGGGCTCATTGCCGGTGCCGGCGTCGCCTATAGCTACTGGGAGAACCTCGGCATCCAGGGGGACATGACGAGTCCGTATTTCGGACAGCCTGGGTTTGACCGCCAGCTTCAGGCGTTCGGAGCCCTGCAGTACTCCCTCTGGGACACGTTCTTCGTCAAGTTCGTCGGCTCGTACGCGCACTTCCGGCACGTCAGTCGGACGGATACCCCCTTCGCCAACAAGATGCTCGGCGGCCGTCTGCGCTTCATGGCGTTGTTCTGACCATCGAGGAGCCCGGCTTTGCAGCGCGCAATACGCTGCAAAGCCGCGGGCAGGGAGCGCAGTCGGCCGGGCTCCGGTGCGGCGCGGGAACGCACGGGCGAGCTCACACCCGAACGCTCGACCGCGAGCGCTACCAGGGGCTCTCCTACAATCAGGCTCCCGCGGATGGACGGGGGCGTCCGGCAGCTCCGTTCTTGCTGCGCGTGGAGCGACTCGGACAGTTTCGCGGCGAATACCTCGATTCGAATGGGTTTCACCCATTCGCCACTATCGATCGGAATCGTGAACGGCAACGGAGGGTCAAGCTCGCGAAAACGATTCGCCAGAGGGCGAGGAAAGCTCTGAGCGGGCAGGCGTTCTGAATGCACGCGTCATCGACTCGATCGCAGCTCTACGTCTTTCGCAAACAAGATGATTGGTGGCTGCTTGCGCTTCATGACCGTGTTCTGATGCAGTGAATTGAGGGGAGACGCGACATCGGTATATGAGGCGAAGCGTCGCTTCGCCCGCCCGAGGTCTCGAGGACCAGCATCGCGCGCAAAATGGTGTGCGCTCGCTATGGAGTGCGCTGGGGGACCCCGTGGCGACGTAGCAGGGTGAGCAGCGTGAGGGCGGCGGGGGCGACGGGGGAGCGCTTGAGGTAGAGGCCGCGCCAGGTGCGGTGGAGTCGCGCGGAAGGGACGGCGAGGGGGTGGAGGTCGCCGCGGGCGATGCGGGGGGCCACGGCCCAGGCGGAGACGATGCTGACGCCCACTTCGGGGTGCCGCTCGCGGAACTCGCCGAGGACGCGCCCGAGCCCGGGATAGTGGAACACGCGCCTCGTGCAGATCGGCGCCTCCCTCGCCTCGGAAGGCAAGCACGGCTTGCCGCTGCCGGCGGCGCTGTATCTCGCCCCGAGGTACGGATACAGTCGCGGCTGCGAGGACCCGGCCCGGCGCCGTGCGATCGCGCTCCTCGAACGGTTCGCGGAACGGCTTCTCGCGGGACAGTCGCGAGGGGGCCCCTACTACTTCGGGAGCGAACTGACGGCGCTCGACGTCTACTCGGCCGTCGCGCTCCCCGGCCTCGGGGCGTTCGTTGCGGAAGGGGACGTGCAACCGGCCTTCCGCGCGGGCTTCGAATGGCTCGCCAACGACCTCGCGGATCATGTCCCGAAAGCGCTGCTCGACCATCGACGGCTCGTGTTCGACCGACACCTGGAGTGCCCCATACAGCTCTGACCCCGGCGGTGCGGCCATGTGGCCGGTGCACTGGGAAAGCGGTTTGCGGCGCTGAGGGGCTTTGCACGCGCGGCGCGCGGGCACGGGCATGTTTTGGTATCCGTCGGGTCGAACGGGCCCACCTCTCGGGACATCGTCGTCTCGTGTGCCCCGCGGGCCCGGGCGCTCGGGGGGAGGGGAACGAGCGCCTACATCGACGTGCGGAACGCGCGCGTCGTTGCGGTCGACAGTTGGGAAAGCGCCGGTCGCTCCGCTACGATACTGCTCGGGTCTAGACCCAGGAGAGCGCTCACCCGGAATCGCCGTCGGTCGACCCCGAACAGGTTTTCATGACTCAGGACACTCGTAAAGACCCGCGCGCCAAAGTGCTCTCGATGACCGTTCGGTACAAGAGCGCGACGCTCGACGAGTTCATCGAGCACCACTCGTATGATGTGAGCCGCGGGGGCATGT
>Ga0079224_100011296_pt1 | contig 12293 bp, 9 predicted proteins | sample Stecom2015_FD_80414 | JGI IMG/M metagenome (GOLD analysis project Ga0079224, IMG submission 80414) | Agricultural soil microbial communities from Utah to study Nitrogen management - Steer compost 2015 | ecosystem: Environmental > Terrestrial > Soil > Agricultural land | place: USA: Utah... | reverse complement strand
GGGGTATCAGCCATTCTGGCAGGTCCAGAGGGCATGTGCCTTGCCCCGGTCGTGCGGCGGCATGATCCGGACATACGGGAAACGGAGATGACGCGGTGAATTTCGAGCGATTGACGGTCAAGGCCGCCGAGGCGATCCAGGCGGCTGCGACTTCTGCGCAGCGGCGCGGCAACCCGCAGATCGAAGATCTGCACCTCCTGGAGGCGTTGTTGGGCCAGGAGGAGACGGTGGTGGCGCCGGTGCTGGAGAAGGTGGGCGTGAACGTCGGCCGTCTGGTGGAGGAGCTCGGGCGGGCGCTCGAGCGGCTGCCGCGGCAGTCGGGCGCGACGTCGGCGTCGCTGAGCCGTGAAGCGAACCTGATCCTGGACCGCGCGGAAGGCGAGGCTCGGGTGCTGGGCGACGAGTACACGTCGACGGAGCACCTGCTGATCGCGCTGGCCGCGCATCCGGGGTCGGACACGCGCGAGCTGTTGTCGGCGCAGGGCGCGACGCGGGAGGTGCTGGTCGAGGCGCTGGCGGCGGTGCGGGGTCCCCATCGGGTGACGGACCGGGAGCCGGAGCAGAAGTACCGTGCGCTGGAGCGGTTCAGCCGGGACCTGACGGAGCTGGCGCGGCAGGGCAAGCTGGATCCGGTGATCGGGCGGGACGAGGAGATCCGCCGCGTGGTGCAGGTGCTGTCGCGGCGGACGAAGAACAACCCGGTATTGATCGGCGAGCCCGGGGTGGGGAAGACGGCGATCGTGGAGGGGCTCGCGCAGCGGATCGTGAGCGGGGACGTTCCGGAGTCGCTGAAGGAGAAGCGGCTGGTCGCGCTGGACATCGCGGCCATGATCGCGGGCTCGAAGTACCGCGGCGAGTTCGAGGAGCGGTTCAAGGCGGTGCTGAAGGAGCTGACGGAGGCGGAGGGCCGGTTCATCGTCTTCATCGACGAGCTGCACACGATCGTTGGCGCGGGGGCGGCGGAGGGCGCGGTGGACGCGGGGAACATGCTGAAGCCGACGCTGGCGCGTGGGGAGTTGCGCGTCGTGGGCGCGACGACGCTGGACGAGTACCGTCAGCATGTGGAGAAGGATGCGGCGCTGGAGCGGCGGTTCCAGCCGGTGTACGTGGGCGAGCCGAGCGTCGAGGACACGGTGGCGATCCTTCGCGGGTTGAAGGAGCGCTACGAGGTGCACCACGGCGTGCGGATCACGGACGGCGCGATCGTGGCGGCGGCGCGGCTGTCGGACCGGTACGTCGGGGGGCGGTTCCTGCCGGACAAGGCGATCGACCTGATCGACGAGGCTGCGTCGCGGCTGCGCATCGAGATCGACTCGATGCCGCAGGAGATCGACGAGGTGCTGCGGCGGATCACGCAGCTCGAGATCGAGCGCGCGGCGTTGGCCGGGGAAGAGGACCCGGAGGCGGCGGAGCGGCGCGAGCGCATCGAGGAGGAGCTGGCCGAGCTGCGCGAGCGGTCGAACGCGATGAAGGCGCGCTGGCAGGCGGAGAAGGAGCAGATCCTGCGGATCCGCGACCTGAAGGAGCGGGCTGACGCGCTGCGCCTGGAGGCGGAGCGCGCGGCGCGGGTGGGCGACCTGAACCGGGCGGCGGAGCTCCAGTACGGCGAGGTGCCGCGTCTGGAGAAGGAGCTGGCTGAGGCGGAAGCCCGGCTGGCCGAGCTCCAGCGGAGCGGGAAGTTCCTGAAGGAGGAAGTGGACGCGGAGGACGTGGCGGAGGTCGTCGCGCGGTGGACGGGGATCCCGGTCTCGCGGATGCTGGAGTCCGAGCGACAGCGGCTCGTGAAGCTGGCGGACCTGCTCGCGGAGCGTGTGATCGGCCAGCGCGAGGCGGTGGAGGTGGTCGCGAACGCCGTGCGGCGCAGCCGGGCGGGCGTGCAGGATCCGGGGCGGCCGATCGGCAGCTTCATCTTCCTCGGGCCGACGGGTGTGGGGAAGACGGAGACGGCGCGTGCGCTGGCCGAGTTCCTCTTCGATGACGAGGAGGCGCTGGTCCGGCTCGACATGTCGGAGTACATGGAGAAGCACGCGGTGGCGCGGCTGATCGGCGCGCCTCCCGGGTACGTGGGCTACGAGGAAGGGGGGCAGCTCACGGAGCGGATCCGGCGCCGGCCCTATGCGGTGGTGCTGTTCGACGAGATCGAGAAGGCGCACCCGGACGTGTTCAACGTTCTGCTCCAGATCTTGGACGACGGGCGTCTCACGGACTCGCAGGGGCGGACGGTCGACTTCCGCAACACGGTCATCATCATGACGTCGAACCTGGGGAGCCAGGAGATCCTCGACCGGCCCGCGGGCGTGGACTGGCTGATCGTCGAGCAGCAGGTGCTGACGATCCTGCGGCGCAACTTCCGACCCGAGTTCCTGAACCGGGTCGACGACATCGTGGTGTTCCGGCCGCTCGGCCGGCCGGAGCTGGAGCGGATCGTGGATCTCCAGCTCGGGCGCGTGCAGCGGCTGCTCGCGGGGCGGAGGATCACGCTGGAGGTCACGCCGGCCGCACGCGCGCTGATCGCGGACGAGGGATACGACCCGGCGTTCGGCGCGCGACCGCTCAAGCGTGCGATCCAGCGGCTCGTGCAGGACCCGCTCGCGCTCCAGATCCTGGAGGGCCGGTTCGGCGAGGGCGACACGGTCGTCGTGGATCGGGAAGATGGAGCGGTCACGCTCGTGTTCAGGCGCGCGGAAACCCCGGCCGGGCACGAGGCGCCCTCGCCCGTGGTTGCTTGACAGCGCCGTACGGTTTGCCCAACGTTCACGCCGCTCCCCGGGCTCGCGGAGCGGCGTGCTTCGTCTGGAGTTCGATCCCATGAAAATGCTCGGTTGGTTGGCGCCGCTGCTGATCCTCGCCTCGTGCGCATCGCGCTCGGAGCCCATCCGGCGGGACGACTCGGCAATGGGCATGGCGCCTGCGCTCGCGGTCGAGCGCTTCCTCCAGGCGGTGAACAGTCAGGACCTGACGACGATGGGGCGACTGTTCGGCACGGCGAACGGCCCGATCATCGATCGCGACCCGCGCGCCGAGGTGGAGAAGCGGATGTTCGCGATCGCCTCGATTCTGCAGCACTCCGACTACAGCATCGAGGGCGAGCGGATCGTGCCCGGCCGGCCGGACGCCACGCAGCTCATCGTGCGGATGAGCGTCGACGAGGGTCGCCGGCAGGTACCGGTGGCGTACACGCTCGTCCGGTCCAAGCGTGGGGCGTGGCTGATCGAGGTGATCGACCTGGAGGCGATCACGCGGGGGCGCTAGGGAGCGTTCGCGGCGTCGGGCGGCGAGCCGGCGCCGGCCGGGCGCTCCACGAGCTCGATGAGCACACCGCCGGTGCTCGCGGGGTGGAGGAAGGCGACGCGATGGCCGTGGGCGCCCGCGCGCGGCTGCTCGTCGATGAGGCGGATGCCGGCCCGGCGCAGGCGATCCAGCGCGGCGGCGAGATCCGCGACGGCGTAGGCGAGGTGATGGAGGCCGGGGCCGCGGCGCTCGAGGAACCGGGCGACCGTGGACTCGGGCGTGATCGGCTCGATCAGCTCGAGGCGTGCGTCGCCGCTGCCGACGAACGCGACCGCGACGCCCTGGTCGGCGACGCGCTCGATCGGGGAACCGTCCCCGCCGGTGATGAGTTGGAAGATCGGAAGCGCCTCCGCGATGGAGCGGACGGCGATTCCGACGTGGTCGAGCGGGAGTTCGGGCATGGGCGTGCTCCCGGCGCGCGGAGCGCCGCGGGCTGGCGCGAGGATGACCCGGGGCCGGCTTCTTGCAGCCGCGTCAGACGGTCGGAAAGCTAACACGAGGGCCGCCGTCGAGCCAAGGCGGCGGGAAAAGGGAGAGCGAGATGTCGGAGAACGGGAAGCCGGTGGAGGTGACGGACGCGAACTTCGGCACGGAGATCGAGGAGGCGAAGGGCCTCGCGATCGTGGACTTCTGGGCCGCGTGGTGCGGGCCGTGCCGGATCGTGGCACCGGTCATCGATGAGCTGGCCAAGGAGTACGCCGGCAAGGTCAAGGTGGCCAAGCTCGATGTGGACAGCAACCAGCGCACGACGGTCCGGTTCAACGTCCGGTCGATCCCGAGCATTCTGTTCTTCCGCGACGGCAAGCACGTGGACACGGTGATCGGCGCCGTGCCGAAGCCGCACCTGGAGCGGAAGATCGAGGAGCATCTCCGCTGAGCCCCTTGCTCACGGGGCCGTTCGACTCCAATTTTCCAGGGAGCCCCGCCTCTTCCCCGGGAGCGCGGGGCTCCCGAGCGAAAAGGGGTCATGATCCGTCGGTTTCCCCGTGAACAGCCTTTCCTCGAGCGGACCCGCCTCCGCTACGTCCACTTCCTTCATCTGCTGAGTGACGGGAAGCGCGAACGCGCGTCGCGTGTTCCCGGCTTCGTCGCGGTCTTCCTGGGCCACGAGACGGACCTGATCCTGCTGCTCGCCGGCGAGCCCGCGAACGCGTTGACCATGCGGCCCGGCAGGCGCAGCGTCGTGCCGATTGCGACCGTGGTCGAGCGGGCGACGCAGGAGAGCGAGCGCGGCGACGTCGCCTTCTACGGCGCGCCGGAGGCTCAGCTCTGTGCGATGTTCGCCACGGTGGCGCACCCGCCCCTGGACCTGCCGGACCTGGACGTGACGCACCCCGGCCGGTTGTTCTCGCGGCTGGAGGAGGAGCGGTTCGACGGCGTGCTCGAGGTGAGGGAAGGGGACGCCGTGCACTACCTACTGCTCGAAGGCGGCACGCCGCGGGAGGCGTTCATCGCGGAGGACGTCGGGGGTGGCGGCCTGGCCGATCGGCTCGAGCGGCTGTTCGCGCCCGCGCGCGTGGCGTCGCTCGAGGTGACGGCGTATCCGCCGGTGCACTCACTTCCGGTCCAGGCGGCCCCCGCGCTGGTCCAGCTCTACGCGCGGACCGTCAGCGGCGCGCTCGAGGCGCTGCGCGAACCGCTGGGCGCCGAGGCGACGGTGCGCCTCTTCGAGGAGGCGCGGGCACGCGCGGGCGTGAAGCACGCCGCGCTGGCGAGCTACCGCGTCGGGCCGGAAGGCGGAGTGGAGGGCGAATCGGTCGCGGAGGCGGAGGCCCTTACGGACGCGGTGGCGGCGTGGCTGCTGGAAGCCCTGACGACGGCCAGTCGCGTCGCGGAGGATATCGACCCGGCGGCGTTGCTCGAACGGGTGACGTACGAGAACCGCTTCGCGCTCGAAGCACAGGGTTTCTTCCGCCACCTGCCCTGGCCGGTGGGGCGGTGAGGATCCCGGGCCCCGCGGCGGGTGCCGGGCCGTGCGGGGCCGGCGGGGCGACGGGCGGCAGGGCGTTCGGGCAGTCACCTCCGGCCCCGCCGGCAACCGGAGCGCACGCGCGGGCGCGGCCCCGCCTGGCGTAAGTCCATGGCGCGCCTCTATATTGTCAGCACACCGATCGGCAACCTGGGCGACTTCACCTACCGGGCCGTAGAAGTGCTCGGTCGCGTCGGTCGCATCCTCGCCGAAGACACTCGCCGGACGGCCGTACTACTCCGACACTACGGGATCTCGACGCCGCTGGTCTCGGCGCACGAGCACAACGAGGCCGCCCGGGCAAGGCAGGTTATCGACTGGCTCGATGGCGGAGAGGACGTCGCGCTCGTCTCGGACGCCGGCACACCCCTGGTGTCGGATCCCGGCGCGCGCATCGTGCGGAGCGTGATCGAGGCGGGCCACGACGTCGTCCCCATACCCGGCGCCTCCGCGCTGCTTGCCGCGCTGGTCGTTTCCGGCTTCGAGACGGAGCCGTTCACCTTCTTCGGATTCCTGCCGCGTTCGGGCCGGGCGCGGCGGGAGCGGCTGGAGGAGATCGCCGCGCTGACGCACACGGCGGTGATCTACGAGGCTCCGGGCCGACTGGTCCGGCTCCTGCACGACCTCGAGCGGGTGTGCGGGCCTGGGCGGCGGGTGCTGGTCGCCCGCGAGCTCACGAAGGTCCACGAGTCGTTGGTACGCGGAACTTTGGCGGAAGCGGCCGCCTATTACGCTCACGTAGCGCCACGTGGAGAGATCGTCGTGGTTCTGGCCGGCCGCACAGAGGCGCCCGGTCCCGAAGAAGTAGATGCAGCGGCGCGCGAGCTAGCGGTCCGGCTGCTCGAGGAAGGTTTGCGCCCCAGCGCGATCGCCCGCGAGCTCGCGCATCGGCTCGGCATGGCACGCAACCGGGCATACGAGATCGCGCTCTCTCTGGCAGGGGAGCGGAGAGGAGGGAACGCTTGATCGCGCTGATTCTGAGCCTGGTCCTGCTACTCGTGGCACCGGCCACCGTAGGGAGTGCGGGGCCCGGACCGAGCGCACAGGCTCCGCAGCGGGCCCCGGCCGCGGAGCGCCTCCTCACCATCGCACAGCTCCAGTACGGCGGCGGCGGCGACTGGTACGCGAACCCGTCCTCGCTGCCCAACCTCCTGAGGGAGATCCGGAAGCGGACCGGCCTGCCGGTCGCGGAGCGGCCCGCGCACGTCAAGCTCACCGACGCGGCGCTCTGGACGTATCCGTACATCTACATCACGGGTCACGGCAACATCCGGTTCACGGACGAAGAGGTCGTCCTGCTCCGCCGCTACCTCCTTTCCGGGGGGTTCCTGCACGCGGACGACAACTACGGCCTGGACGAGAGCTTCCGGCGCGAGATGCGGCGCGTCTTCCCGGACAAGGAGCTGGTCGAGCTGCCGGCCGATCACCCCGTCTACAGCACGCTCTACAAGTTCCCGCAGGGCCTGCCGAAGATCCACGAGCACGATGGCAAGCCCGCGCAAGGATTCGGCATCATCCATGAGGGGCGCCTGCTGGTCTACTACAGCTACCAGACCGATCTGGGCGACGGCTGGGAGGACCCCGAGGTGCATGACAATCCTCCCGAGACCAGGGAGGCCGCGCTCCGCATGGGCGTGAATCTCTTCCTCTACGCGCTTTCGCAGGTGGTGTCATGAGTCCGGCAGGCCAACGGCTCAGGTTCATGGTCCGCGCGGCCGAGCGGCGCGTGCGTCGAGACGGCCTGGTGGCTGCGGCGAGCGTGCTCGGCGCGGTGCTGGCCACCGCGCTGCTCGCGGCGTGGGTCGCGAGCGGCGTCCGGATCTGGGCGGCACCGAGCCCCGCCCCGCTGGTCCTGGAGCTCCTCGCGCTCGCGGCGGCCGGAACCGCGCTCGTCCTGGGGATCCGCTGGATCCTCGGCGTGGATGAGCGCCGGGTCGCCGCGGCCGCCGAGGCGCGCCGGGGTCTGCCCGCAGGGAGCCTCCGTGGCGTGCTGGAGTTGGCGCACGGCCTTCCCGCCGGCACATCGGGCGCCCTGTTCCGGCGCGCGGAGACCGAGCTGGAAAGCAAGCTCGCCGGGGCGAGCGTCGTGGAGCTGAGCGGGGAGATCGGAGAGCTGGCGCGGGCGCGGCGGAAGCGCGCGCTGCTGCTGTTCCTGACGCTCACCGCCGCGACCACGGCCCTCGCCTTCGTTTCGCCCGAGCGTTCGAAGGCGGCGTGGTCGCCCCTGCTCAACCCCGTCGCGCACCTCACGCCGGAGCCGCTGCCGGCGCTGATGATCGAGCCCGGAGACGCGGAAGTGCAGCGCGGCGCGGACCTCGAGGTCCGGATCGTGGCGCCGGGCCGGAGCCAGGTCGTGCTCCACTCCCGCTCCGCGGGCGACGTGCCGCGGCAGCACGTCCTCGCCGTCACGGGCGAGCGCGCGGCCGGCACGCTCGCGGGCATCGACGTGCCGACGCTGTACTGGGTCACCGCGCCGGACGGCGCGAGCAGCGACACGTTCCGGGTCGAGCCGCTGGACCCGCTCCTCGTCTCCGATCTCGTGGTCGACGTGGTGTACCCGGCATACCTGGAGCGGGCGGCCGAGCGCTTCGAGGGCGACGTCCCGCCGCTCGAGATCCCGGCGGGGACCGAGCTGCACATCCGTGGCCGTGCGACGCGGCGCCTCGACGACGCGCGCCTGGTGGCGGACGAGGGCGAGGCGCAGGTGCCGCTCGAGGTCCAGGCGGACCGGTTTGCCGGTCGCTGGGCCCCGCGCGAGAGCGGCCGATACCTCTGGGCACTCCGCGGGGCGGAGGGCGAAGAGCCCGTCGCCACGCCCGGCGCGTTCGACATCTCGGTCGTGCCGGACGCTGCGCCCGAGGTCGAGATCACGTTCCCCGGCCGCGACACGCTGCTGGGCCCGGACCTGCGCCTGCCGATCATGGCCGACGCGTGGGATGACTACGGGCTCCGTGATGCCACGCTGGTGACCTGGCGTGTCAGCGCATTGGGAGACAAGGAGCCGGCGGTCGAGCAGCCGCTCGAGCTGGAGGGCGAGCAGGCCCGCGCCGCCATGCGCGGCCTCCTGGACGCGAGCCAGCGGCGCCTGCTGCCCGGCGACACGCTGTTCTACTACGTGCGCGTGACCGACAACTCGCCGGCCCGTCAGACGGGTGTGTCCCGGACGTACAAGGTCCGGCTGCCGAGCATGGGGGAGTTGCGGGACGTGGCCCGGGAGGGCGCCGACGAGTTGGTGGCGGACGCGTCCGAGCTGGCCCGGGCGGCGCGGCGCCTGAGCGAGCAGACCCGCGACCTGGGCCGGCGCGCGAGCACGAGCAGGCAGACCGACCGGGAGGGGCGCGGCTCGACGCAGAACAGCGGCCGGCCGGGCGATCAGCGTGGCGAGCGCCGCGACCTCGAGTACCGCCAGGCGCAGGAGGCGCAGCAGCTCCTGGACCGGCAAGAGGAGATGCTGGCGGAGGTCGAGGAGCTGCGCGAGCGCGTCGCCGAGCTCCAGCGGGCGATGGAGGCGGCCGGCCTCCAGGACCCGGAGCTCCAGGAACGGCTCCAGGAGCTGCGGCAGCTCTACGACCAGATGCTGACGCCCGACCTGAAGGAGAAGCTCGCAGAGCTGAGGCAGGCGCTGAACGAGCTCGACCCGCAGCAGATGCAGCAGGCACTCGAGCAACTCGCGCAGCAGCAGGAGCAGTTCCGCCAACAGCTCGACCAGAGCCTCGAGCTGCTGCGGCGCGCCGCCGCGGAGCAGCAGATGAATGCGCTGGCGGACCAGGCGGAGGAGCTGGCGCGGCAGCAGGAAGCGCTCTCCGAGGCGATGAAGCGGGAGGGCGCCGAGGCCGCTCAGGCCGGCCAGCAGCTCTCGGCGGAGCAGGCGGCGCAGCGGGCGGAGCAGCAGCAGGCGCTGGCGCAGCAGGCGCAGTCGCTCCAGCAGCAGCTCCAGCAGTTGCAGCAGCAGCTCCAGCAGATGGGCGAAACGCAGGCTGCGGAGCAGACGGGCGAGGCCGCGAAGCAGATGCAGCAGGCGCAGCAGGGCATGCAGCAGGCGGCGCAGCAGGCGGGCCAGCGGCAGGGCGAGCAGGCCGGGCAGAGCGGCGAGCAGGCGGCGAAGCAGGCGCAGCAGGCCGCGCAGACGCTCCAGTCCGCGCGCCAGGGGATGGCGCAGGCGTGGAAGCAGGAAACGCAGGAGACGGTCCAGAGGGCGACGCAGGACGCGCTCTCGCTCGCGCAGCGGCAGAACGCGCTCGCGCAGCGCATGCAGCAGGCCCAGCAGCATGGCGGGCAGCCGAGCCAGGCCGAGATGCAGGCGATGCGGTCGGAGCAGGCCGCGCTTCAGCAGGGGCTCGAGGCGCTGGGCCGGAACCTGGCGGAGGCGTCTCAGCGCTCCGCGATGATCAATCGCGACGTCGGGACGGCGTTGGGCCGGGCGAACCTGAGCATGCAGCAGACGCTGGACGCGCTGGAGGGCAAGGACGGTGCGCAGCGGATCCCGGCGCAGGAGGCGGCGCAGTCCGTGGAGGCGCTGAACCGGCTGGCGCTGTCGCTGCTCGCGAACGGGCAGCAGATCGCGCAGTCGCAGTCGGGCACCGGGATGCAGGAGGCCATGGAGCAGCTCACCGAGCTGGCGCGGCAGCAGGGCTCGCTGAACGGTCAGGCGAGCTCGCTCGTCCCGCTCGATCTGGCTCCACAGGTCATGAGCCAGCAGCTCCAGGAACTGGCCCGGCGGCAGCGCGAGATCGCGCAGAAGCTGGGCGGCGTGAACGACATTCTCGGCGGCCGCGAGGACGTGCTCGGCCGCCTCGACGAGCTGGCGCGCGAGGCCGAGCAGCTCTCCCGCGAGCTGAGCGGCGGCCGGCTGAACGCCGACGTGCTCGCCCGCCAGGAGCGGTTGTTCCACCGGCTGCTCGACGCGGGCCGCACGCTCGAGCGGGACGAGACCACCGACGAGCGGGTGGCCGAGCGCCCGGGCAACGTGACGCCCTCGACGGGACGGCCGCTGGACGCGCGCCTGGTCGACGCCTCGCAGCGCTTCCCCGCGCCGGACGCGGAGCAGCTCCGGGCACTTCCGCCCGCGTACCGCCGACTGGTGCTCGAGTACTTCGACCGCCTCAACCGCGGCCGGAGTGATGAACCGCGTGGGGAGCGGCGGTGACGGCGGTTGACGCGACCCGGTGCACGGCGCGCGCGTGGCCGTTCGCCTGTGCGCTCGCCTGCGTGCTGCTGTGGGCGGGGCCCGTGGCCGCACAGCAGGTCAACGGACAGGGCGGGCAGGAGATCCGGCTGCTGCGCGAGGCTGCGGCACGCGAGACGGCGGGCGACCTGGAGAGCGCGGAACGCATCCTCCGCTCGGTGCTGGAGAGGCGCCCCGCCTCGTTGAGCGCGCTGCTCTCCCTCGAGCGCATCCTGCGCCTCCAGGGCCGTGTCGCGGAGGTCATCCCGCCGATCGAGCGGCTGCTCGCCGAGGATCCTTCAGCGGTCATCGCGCACCAGATGCTGGTGCGGGCGTACTCCACGCTCGATGCGCTGCCCGAGCTCGAACGCGCCGCGGAAGCGTGGATCCGCGCGATGCCTCGCGTCGAGACACCGTACCGCGAGATCGCGCGCGTCTGGGAGGCGCGCGGCGACTATAAGCGTGCGATCCGCGTGCTCGAGCGCGGGCGCTCGCGCGTCGGGCGCAAGGACGCGCTGGCGCTCGAGCTCGGTGATGTGTACGCGCACGCGGGCGATCTCAACCGCGCGGTGCGCGAGTGGGACCGCGCGATCGGGCCGACCGCACGCGGCTTCTCGCTCGTCCGGCGCCGTCTGGCCATGCTGCCGGATGGCGGGGCCGGCGTGCTGCCGTCGCTGATCGATGCGCTGATGCGGTCCTCGCCGACGCCCGAGCGGCGGAGAGCAGCGGCCGAGCTCGCGATCGACGCGGGGCTCGCCGCCCGGGCAGAGGAGATCGCGAGAGCGGTCGCGGCCGATCTGCCTCCCTCCGAACGCCAGAGCTTCCTCGTCGAGGTCGCGCGCAGGGCGGAGGCCGGACACCTGCACCGCCTGGCGTACTGGGCATACTCGGAGCTGCTGGCGTACGGCGGCCCCGCGAACCAGATGCTCGCGGTGCGGAGCCGGGTCGCCGACCTGGCCCTCACGCTGGGCGACACGGCCAGCGCGCGGCAGAACTATCTCGCGCTGGAGAAAGCCTTCGCCGCCGATTCGCCGGAGCGGCGACAGGCGACCGCGTTCCGCATCGAGCTGACGGCGCGCGACGGCGACCTGGATGCGGCGGTACGGGAGTTCGCCGCGTTCCAGCGATCCTACAGGGAAGCGCCCGAACTGGACCGGCTCGCCGCATCGCTCGCGGACATGCTGCTCCGTCGCGGCGACGTGGACCGGGCGGAGGAGGTGCTTGGCCGGCTGAGCGGGCCGCGCACCAGCCTCGTGCGCAGCCACATCGCGCTGCGTCGCGGCGACGTGACCGCCGCGCGCGCTGCCCTGCTCGCCGCAGCGCCCGCGCTGCACGGCGAGGAGGCGACGGAGACGATCGTCCTGGCCACCCTGCTCGGCCGTGTCTCCGCCTCGGGCGCGGAGCTGCTCAGCCGTGCCATGACCGAGCTGGCTCTGGACCGCACGCAGGACGCCGTCGCCGTCCTCTGGGCGGAGTCCGGCGGCCTGAGCCCGGACGAGCGCCCCGCCATTCTCGAGTTCGCGGCACGGCTGGCGGACAGGGGCGAGCTCGATACCGAAGCGGAACGGATCCGGCGTGCCATCATCACCGATCACCCGCAGGCGCCGGAGGCACCCGCGGCACTTCTCGCGCTCGCCTACGCGGTGAGCGCACGGGATCCGGACGCCCCGGAGGCGCGTGAGTTGCTCGAACGGCTCATCCTCGAGCATCCGCGCAGCGCCCTCGTCCCGCAGGCGCGTCGCGAACTGAACAGACTCCAGGGCCGGATCCCGAATTCGTGACGTCCCCGGAACGTATCACGGCAGTAAGGAAGTAGTCCCATGCGTTTCGTCTCCCCGATCCTGCTCGCGCTGAGCGCGGTGCTCGTGG
>Ga0079224_100011293_pt1 | contig 12293 bp, 9 predicted proteins | sample Stecom2015_FD_80414 | JGI IMG/M metagenome (GOLD analysis project Ga0079224, IMG submission 80414) | Agricultural soil microbial communities from Utah to study Nitrogen management - Steer compost 2015 | ecosystem: Environmental > Terrestrial > Soil > Agricultural land | place: USA: Utah... | reverse complement strand
TGAACAACACGATAATGAAGGGCTGGGGTACGGAAACTATGGCTACGGGGCGCATGCCTTGTGCTGCCTGCATTTCGTTCACCCGATCTTCCGCACGTTGCTTGGCGAGCTGGGACGCAAACAGGTAGGCGCAGCTGACCACCAGCAGAACGCTCAGCGCACGGCTGACCTTCACGGTGGGGCCGATCAACAGCGCCACTAGTACACCGAGCAATAAAGGCAGTGTGTAGAACGGGTCGATGATGAAGACGCTCGACCAGCTTGCCGGGGTGGGGCGCAAGGGCCACCACAGTTGAGTACCGTAACTGGTGAAGGCATCCAGCAGGGGGTGGGTGATGAGCACCAGCCAGATCGCCAGCCACAGCCTGCCATAACCTTCTCCAGGCTTGTTCAAGCCGAGGCGTTTGGCCAGCCAGACCAGAAATAGAGAGAAGGCGGTGAGGACGAACAGAGAATGCGAAAAGCCCCGATGGTTGATCATCTGCGCCACCGGGTCACCGTAATCAATCAATACATCCAGGTCGGGGAGTGTGGCAAGTACGGCGCCTGCGATAACCGCCTTACGCCCGTAGCGGGGGCCGACTATGGTACCTGCGATACCTGCGCCCAACACGGCCTGTGTGACTGAATCCATTGTTCTGGGGAAATAGAAAATTTGCTGCGGAGCCCGGGGGCAAGTGTTAAAGCATACATGCTCCGTGCCCCGGCACACACTGAACGAAAGCTTGGTGCGAGCTAAAATGGACAGGTTTTTCCCTAGTGAGTTCCACCATGGCCGATTTCCTCGTCGCTGCCTTATACAAGTTCGTTCATCTGCCCGATTTTCGCGAGCTGCGGGCACCCCTGCTCACCCACTGTGAAGAACAGGGGGTGAAGGGTACTTTGCTGCTGGCTGAAGAAGGCATCAATGGCACGATTGCAGGCTCCGAGGCGGGTATTCGTTCCGTGCTGGCCTGGATCCGCGCTCACCCCGCACTGGCCGAGCTGGAGCACAAGGAATCCTGGGCGCCCAAAATGCCGTTCTACCGCATGAAGGTCAAGCTCAAGCGTGAAATCGTCACCATGGGTGTGCCGAATATTCACGCCGCGACCATGGCGGGCATTTATGTGAAGCCCGAAGAATGGAATGATCTGATCTCCGACCCGGAGGTCGTTGTGGTCGATACGCGCAATGACTACGAATACCAGATCGGTACCTTCGAGGGTGCAATCAACCCCAAAACCACCAGTTTCACCGAATTTCCGGGGTGGATAGAGAAGCAGCGCCAGGAAGGCGGTGTCCTGCACGGCAAACGCAAAGTGGCCATGTTCTGCACTGGCGGGATCAGGTGCGAGAAGTCCACCGCCTACATGCGGTCTTTGGGGTACGACGAGGTCTATCATCTCCAAGGTGGCATCCTCAAATATCTTGAGACAGTGCCCGAGGAAAAAAGCCTCTGGAAGGGGGACTGCTTTGTCTTCGACGAGCGCGTCTCCGTGCGCCACGGGCTGGAGCCCGGTGAATACGAATTCTGCAGGGCCTGCCGCATGCCACTGAGCGCGGAGGATAAAAAATCGGAACATTTTGTGGAAGGGGTGAGCTGTCACCACTGTCACGACAAGCACACCGAAGAACAGAAGCGCCGCTTTGCGGAGCGCCAGCGCCAGGTAGAGCTTGCCCGTGAAAGGGCCGAGCGCCATATCGGTGTGAAGGTCGAGCTCAAGAAGCAGGCCAAGGCGCGTGCTCTGGCGGAGGCTCGTGCGCGTCGCGAGGCCCGCCTGGCCAAACGTCGTGAAGAAGCCGCAATGCGGGAACAGGCGGCAGGGGCGGCGGCTGGTAATTCCGTCCAGCAGTCCTGAGTCAGTTCCATACAGTGCTGCCAGTCCTTTATTCATTTCGCCGTTGCCCCTATGCGATGCGCGCCCGTCTCGCACTCGCGGTGAGCGGGCAGCGGTGTGAACTCAGGGAAGTAGTGATAACTGGCTGGAACCGCGGGCGGGTACCGTGGATGAAATGCTCGCCCTGATCTCGGCCTGCGACAAAGAATTAAAATCCAGTCTCGATCGCTACAAGTATCCCCAGCGTTACGACACTGCCGAAGCGGCGGGCGGCGGCGATGGTCAGGCACGAGCCCTGGCAGGGCGGCCAGGGCCCGATATTCCCTTAACGGTTCATGCCCGGCACGACTGCGTTGAACCCGCAGTCCACGTGCGTGATTTCACCGGTGATGCCGGCCGCGAGGTCGGACAGCATGAAGGCAGCGGTGTTGCCGACGTCTTCGATGGTGACATTGCGGCGCAACGGGGCGTGTTGTTCCACGAACTTGAAGATCAGCGTGAAGTCCTTGATTCCGCTGGCTGCAAGGGTCTTGATGGGGCCGGCGGAAATGCCGTTGGCGCGAATGCCACGGGGGCCCAGGGCGGCAGCCAGGTAACGCACACTGGCTTCAAGCGATGCTTTGGCAAGACCCATCATGTTGTAGTGCGGGACGACGCGTTCGGCACCCAGGTAGGTGAGCGTCAGCACCGAGCTGTTGCGGCCTTCCAGCATCGGCAGCGCAGCCTTGGTCATGGCCGGGAAGCTGTAGGCCGATATATCATGGGCGATGCGGTAGTTTTCGCGTGTCATGCCATGCAGGACGTCGCCCTCCAGGGATTCCCGTGGGGCAAAGCCAATGGCGTGGACCAGGCCGTCCAGCCCGTCCCATTTCTCACCCAGCGATTTGAAGGTGTTTTCTATCTGCGCATCTTCAGAAACATCACAGGGCAGAACGATATTGCTGCCGAATTCCTGTGCAAATTCTTCGACGCGTTCCTTGAAGCGGTCGCCGGCGTAGGTGAAGGCGAGTTCGGCACCTTCCCGGTGGCATGCCTTGGCAATACCGTAGGCGATCGAGCGATTGGAGATCAGCCCGGTGAGCAGAATGCGCTTGCCTTGTAGGAAACCCATTTTCAGTCAATCCTTCTTGTATAGAACTTGTATTTGAATACTCAACCACGTACGTTGGAGCCGGGCACCCGCAAGCGCTTGCCAACAGCCAGCTTGTTGCCCTTGAGGTTGTTCAGCTTGCGCAGTGCGTCAACCGTGGTGTTGTAGCGGCGAGCGAGGGAAAACAGTGTATCGCCCTGCCTCACAAGGTGTGTCTGCGCCTGTGGGTTGCGCCGAACAACCTGGACATCGCCATTTCGTTTCGCCTGCCCCGGCTGCCTGCCGGCATTGCGGCGATTCCCCGTGTCCATGGACACCCTGCGGATTTCGCCTCGGGCAGGGCCGGCGGCAGGTTCAGGTGATGATGTGGTGGCTGCCAGAGAAGCCAGGGCATCGGGCGTGGCCGGCACGAGCAGGGTTGTTTCGGTTCGGGCCGCCGTCTGGCGCCTGCTGAGGCCGTTGATACTGCGCAGTTGTTCCACGGGCATACCGAATTTGCGCGCAATGGCCGCAAAGGATTCACCCTTCTTGCTGCGATAAGTGGCCCATGAGCTGAGCCGCCCCTTGTAGGCCTTCAGATTGGCCATAAAGATGTCGGCCTTGTCGGCCGGCAGCAGAATTTCGGCCTCGTCGTCCACCTTTATGATGGGGCGGTTGTGCGCAGGATTCAGTTCCCGGAATTCATCCACTGTCATTTCCGCCAGCTTGGCGGCTACCGTGACATCAATGTTCTGCGTCTTCTTGACGGTAGTGAAGTAGGGCGTATTGTTGATGGGCGGCAGGGTGATGCCGTATTTTTCCGGTTCGGCAATGATGTTCTTGAAGGCCTGCAGCTTGGGGACATAGTTGCGCGTTTCCTCCGGCATGTTCAGAGAACGGTAGTCCAGCGGCAGGCCCTGTTTTTCATTGCGTTCCAGTGCCCGGCGTACAGACCCTTCACCCCAGTTGTAGGATGCCAGTGCCAGATACCAGTCACCCTGGAACTCGTAGAGGTAGGTCAGGTAGTCGAGGGCGGCATTGGTGGAAGCGATCGGGTCGCGGCGCATATCGCGCCACCAGTCCTGTTCCAGGTTGTAATGGCGGCCGGTGCTGGGAATGAATTGCCAGAGCCCTGAAGCCTGAGAACGGGAAAGAGCCGTGGGGTTGAACGCACTTTCAACAAACGGCAGCAGCGCGAGTTCGGTCGGCAGGCCACGCCGGTCGAGTTCATCCACGATGTGGTAGAGATACTTGCCTGCCCGTTGGCTCATGATGAGCAGGGATTCCGGGCGCGAGGCGTAGTATTGGGTCCAGTAAGCGACCAGTTCGGAGTCGAGGTTGGGCACTGCAAACCCGCGCCGGATGCGTTCCCATACGTCGCTGGCCGGGCGCGTGAGGTCGATGGTGCGTGAGGTGTCGCTGGCGCCAAATGGCCGCGACTGTTCTGTCGCGCGTTGCGATTGCGTTGCACACCCGGCAAGCGCAATTGCGATCGTCAGTACGAATAGCCGCAGACAGTTCATTGGTGGTCAGTCAAAAATTGTTCTTCCATTCACGCAAACTGGCGAAGACATCTACTTCAGAGGGCAGCTCATGCCCGGCATGGGCAGCAGCGCTTTCCACTACCCGCTGTACCCCGGTACGCAGGAAGGGGTTGGATTCAAGCTCAAGACCCAGCGTGGACGGCAGCGTTGGCAGGCTCTTCTCACGAAGCCGCGAAGCCGTTTCCCAGCGTTCCTTCAGCGTTGCGTTGCCCGGTTCGACCTGCAATGCCCAGCGCAGGTTCGACAAGGTATATTCGTGCGCACAGCAGACGAGCACATCTTCCGGCAAGCTTGCGAACTTGCGCAGAGAGACCAGCATCTGTTCCGGTGTACCCTCGAAGAGTCGGCCACAGCCCGCAGCGAATAGTGTGTCGCCGCAAAACAGAAAGGCGGTGCCTTCGTCGTTGCGGCCGTGATAGGCAATATGCCCCGCTGTGTGGCCGGGCACATCCAGCACGGTCAAGGTCAACCCAAAATCGGGCAATTGTACCGTATCGCCTTCCGACAGACGGTGGTGGCAGAGCGGCAACCGTTCATGAGCCGGGCCGTAAACGGGTGCACCGGTGAGATCGTGCAGTTCCTGCGCGCCACCAACGTGATCGCCATGGTGGTGTGTCAGTAAAATGGCCTGCAGTTTCAGGCCGTGCTGGGCCAGATACTGAGCCACCCCAGCGGCTTCGCCCGGGTCCACGACAATGGCGTCACCGTTCTTGTGCAACAACCATATATAGTTATCTGAGAGAGCGGGCAGGGGAATGAGCTGGCTGTTTACCATGGAAAAAAGCGAGGGAATGGGTGGAGCAAGCGTTGATACTTGAGCTTGAAGAATGGCTGGACACACCCCAGGGCCGTTATGTGGCCAGCTGGGAGCACACCCAGATCAATGGCATGGTCGCCAATGCATTCGGCTATCATGCCATACAAATCGGGCTGCCGCATTGGGATTTGCTCCAAGCGAACCGTATCCCGCACAAGGTCTGCACCACCATCGAATACAGCACGGGTACGGCACAGCCGCAGGTCGTGGCCGAGCCCGAGTACCTGCCCTTTGAAACGCAAAGCGTCGATCTCGTCGTGCTGCCTCATGGCCTGGAATGTGCCACCAACCCGCACCAGGTTCTGCGCGAAATTGAACGTATCCTGGTTCCCGAAGGCCGGGTGGTAATCTCCGGCTTCAATCCCTGGAGCCTCTGGGGTTTGCGTGAACGCCTGCCGGCGCTTGATCCGCTTGTGCCTGTGCCGGCGCCTCTGCAAGTATCCCTGCCACGCCTCAAAGATTGGTTCAAGCTGCTTTCCTTTGAAATGGACAGGGGGCGTTTCGGCTGTTATGCCCCGCCCAGCTTCACCGATGCCTGGCTGGCGCGCTGGGCGTTCATGGAAAAAGCCGGAGACCGCTGGTGGCCGATATGTGGCGCGGTTTATGTCGTATCTGCGGTCAAGCGGGTGGCTGCTGCGACAGTGGTCGGGCCGACATGGAAACGTAAACGGCGGTCCGTGCGTCGCCGCGCCGCAGTGGCGACAGGCCGGCAATTCAGCAATGAGCATCCGGGAAACACGAAGTGAGCAACGCGAAATGAGCGGTCAGGCCGTAGAAATCTGGACAGACGGAGCCTGCAAGGGTAACCCCGGCCCGGGCGGGTGGGGTGCATTGTTGCGCCATGGCCGTCACGAAAAAGAACTTTTCGGTGGCGAATTGCAGACCACCAACAACCGCATGGAACTTAAAGGCGTCATCGAGGCTCTAAAAGCATTGAAGCGTCCGTGCCACGTCATCATCCACACCGACTCCCAGTACGTGCAGAAGGGTATGAGCGAATGGCTGACCAACTGGAAGCGCCGCGGCTGGCGTACTGCTGACAAAAAGCCCGTGCGCAACGCAGATCTCTGGCAGGAACTGGACACGCTGGTCGCAAAGCACGAAGTGGAGTGGCGCTGGGTGCGAGGACATGCCGGCGACCCCGGCAATGAGCGCGCAGACGCGCTCGCCAACCGGGGTGTGCAAGCCTTGCAGCAGGGGTGAGCCCCACTTCAATACGCGGATAGCCTGCCTCTAATGGAAGTGCACTGAAATATGTGTGTTATCAGCAGTTACGCACCGGAAACAATCAGTGCTACATTCATTGACCTGTCCGCTAATTGCGGGCGTCCTGATTGTGGGCACCGCCCCGCGTAACACTACCTGATCACAATAACGCTGATGAAGTTCTCGAAGGCAGGCTTGATTCTGGTGTTGGCCATTGGGGCCGGCCTTGGGGCATGGGGTGCCCATTGGTGGGCGGAAAAAGGGGGCGCAGGAAATGTGGTCGCCGCCCCGGCGCAGCCGGCACCGGCCAAACCCAGCTCCAAGGTAAAGGTAGAAGTGGCCACGGTTGACCGTATACGGCTGGAACGTTCCGTTGCAGCCGTTGGAACACTGCGCTCGCGCGACTCAGTCATGCTGAGGCCGGAAATCAGTGGGCGAATTGCCGAAATCAATTTCGCTGAAGGCGGCAAGGTGGAGAAAGGCCAAGTGCTCGTGCGGCTGGATGACAGCGTGGCCAAGGCTAAGCTGCAGCAGGCGCGGGCCAACCTCAAGCTGGCCGGCAGCCAGCATCGCCGCTCTGTCGAATTGAGCAAACAGGGTTTTGTTAGCAGTCAGGCGCGCGACGAAGCCGCCAGCAACCTGGCGGTGCAGCAGGCAGCCGTGGCCCTGGCCGAAGCCGAACTGGAAAAAACGGCGATACGCGCGCCTTTCGACGGCCTGGTTGGCCTGAAGACGGTTTCCGTGGGCGATTATGTCGGCCCCGGTACCGATCTTGTTCCCATTGAATCCATCGACCCACTGAATGTGGACTTCCGCATTCCCGAGCAGTTCCTGAGTGCGGTGACTGTTGGTTCGCGCCTGCAGGTCACTTTCGATGCGCTTGCTGGAATGAAGCGGGAAGGCAGCGTGAGTGCCATCAGCCCTCAGGTTGATGTTGGCGGTCGTTCCCTGTTGCTGAGGGCCAGCGTTCCGAATCCGGACAATGCCCTGCGCCCGGGCCTGTTCGCGCGCGTTCAGCTCGCGCTGGATGAAACCATGGGGCTTGTTGTTCCGGAAACCGCGTTGGCACCGTCCGGTGATGCACAATACGTCTACCGCGTGCGCGACGGTGTGGTGAATCGCGTTGCAGTGGAAGTTGGCCAGCGCCTTGGTGCCCATGTCGAGATCGTCAGCGGCTTGGAGGAAGGCGACCAGGTGGTCGTGGCCGGCCTGCAGAAGGTGCGCGACGGCATCGAGGTCGAAATACTGCCGACCTCCGGGTCCTGACACGGCACCCAACTTTGAAGTGAGACCGCGATGCAGCTGCCCCAGACATGCATACGACGCCCGGTGTTCGCCACGGTGCTGTCGCTCATCATTATTCTTATCGGTCTGATCTCCTACGACAGACTGACGGTGCGCGAATACCCGGCCATCGACGAACCGGTGGTTTCCGTTCGCACTGAATACAAAGGGGCCTCGCCAGAGGTGATCGAATCGCAGGTCACCAAACCGCTGGAGGACCAGCTTTCAGGTATTGAGGGGGTGGATGTCATGACTTCGCGCAGCCGCAGCGAAGTCAGCTTCATCAACGTCAAGTTCCACTTGTCCCGCGACCCCGACGCAGCTGCCGCAGAAGTTCGGGACAAGGTCTCGCGCGCCCGCCGCTTCCTCCCTGATGAGGTGGAAGAACCTGTCATCAGCAAGGTGGAGGCGGATTCCACCCCCATTGTGTATATTGGCGTGATCACTGGCGAATTGTCGCCAATGCAGGCGTCCGACTATATCAACCGCTATATCAAGACCCGGCTGTCGGTATTGCCCGGTGCGGCCGAAGTGCGCGTCTTTGGCGAACGCTTGCCATCCATGCGCATCTACGTTGACCGGCACAAGCTGGCGGGCTACGGCCTGATCGTGCAGGATGTGGAAAATGCCTTGCGCGAACAGAACGTGCTCATCCCGGCCGGCCGCATCGAGTCTCAGGATCGCGAGTTCTCCGTGGTGTCGACCACAGACCTGCAGACTGTGGAGCAGTTCGAGAACATCGTGGTGGCCAATGTAAACGGCTACCCCGTACGCATGCGCGAAGTTGCGGAGGTGCGGCTTGGCCCGGCTGATGAGCGAGTGAGTGCGCGTTTCAACGGCCAACCCAGTCTCACCATTGGGGTGACCAAACAGTCCACCGCTAATCCGCTGGACCTCTCCCGCGAAGTGCGCCGCGAAATCGAGCTGATCAACGAGAATCTGCCGTCGGGGATGTCACTGCAGATGGCCTACGACAGTTCGGTCTTTATTCAGCGCTCCATTGATTCCGTTTACAAGACGGTGATCGAGGCCATCATATTGGTGGTGCTGGTGATCTTCTTCTTCCTCCGCAGCGTACGAGCCAGCATCATCCCCATCGTGACCATTCCGGTATCGCTCATCGGCGCCTTTGGTCTGATGTACATGTTCGGCTTCTCCATCAACACCTTGACGCTCCTGGCCATGGTGTTGGCCATCGGCCTGGTGGTGGACGACGCCATTGTGGTGTTGGAAAACGTGTATCGGCACATGGAGGAGGGCAAAAGCCGTCTGGAGGCCGCCCTGCTCGGCTCCAAGGAAATTGCCTTCGCGATTGTGGCCATGACACTGACCCTGGTCACCGTTTACGCACCGCTGGCTTTCGCCACGGGGCGAACCGGCAGGCTGTTCATCGAGTTTGCACTGGCGCTTGCCGGGGCGGTTTTTGTGTCAGGCTTTGTCGCGCTCACCCTCACCCCCATGATGTGTTCGACCCTGCTCAAGCACCAGCACAACCATGGAAAGGTGTATGTGGCCATCGAGAACTTCCTGGAAGGGCTAACCCGGCGCTACCGCTCAGCCTTGGGCGTCGCCTTGCGCCATCGTCTCATCGTCGTTCTCATTGGCCTGGCCGTTGCGGGCGGGAGCGCTGTACTGTTCAAAGTAGTGAAAAGCGAGCTCGCACCTATTGAAGACCGCGGCGTTGTGTTCGGGGTAGTGACGGCACCGGAAGGTTCCACACTGGAAGCCACCGAGCGCAGCCTGCTGCAGATCGAAGCCCTGTACGACGATGTTCCCGAAATGGGTGGTGTGCAGTCGGTCATTGGCTTCCCCACAGTGACGGACGGTTTTGCGATACTGCGTCTCAAGCCCTGGGAAGAACGGGAGCGTACGCAGCAGCAGATTGCCCAGGAACTGCAGCCCAAATTTGCCGCCATTCCCGGTGTTCGTGCCTTTCCGTCCAACCCTCCTTCCTTCGGTCAGCGTGCTACGTCCAAACCCATCAATTTTGTCGTGATGAGCCAGGCTTCCTACCCGGAGATGGCGGCGATGGTCGACATGCTCATGGACAAGCTCGCTGATTACCCCGGGCTCCAGAATCTGGACACCGACCTGCGCCTGAACACGCCCGAGCTCAAGGTGAGGGTGAATCGTGACAAACTGGCCGATGTCGGTGTGGATGTGGATGAAGTTGGTCGCACCCTGGAAACCATGCTGGGCGGTCGGAGGGTGACCCGCTTCCGTGACAGCGGCGAACAGTATGACGTTATAGTGCAGGTCAAGCGCCAGGATCGTGCCACGCCTTCGGACATACATGATATCTACGTTCGTGCGCGCGACGGCAGCATGGTGCAGTTGGCGAACTTTGTGGAGGTCGAAGAATCCGTCGCGCCGCAATCGCTGAACCACTTCAACCGCTTGCGTGCAGTCAAGATCGAAGCCGCCATTGCCCCTGGCTACGCTATGGGCGAAGTGCTGGAGCACATGAACCAGGTGGCGCGAGATCTGCTTCCGCCCACCGTGCAGACCGACCTGGACGGCCAATCCCGGGAATTCCGCGATTCCTCGGGCAATATTTACCTCATCTTCCTGATGGCGCTGGCCTTCATCTACTTGGTGCTGGCGGCTCAGTTCGAGAGCTGGCGCAGCCCGCTCATCATCATGTTCTCCGTGCCGCTATCCATGACGGGTGCATTGCTGGCACTCTGGCTGACGGGCGGGACACTATCGATCTACAGCCAGATTGGTCTCATCACTCTGGTAGGCCTGATCACCAAGCACGGTATTCTGATTGTGGAGTTCACCAATCAGCTGCGTGACGAAGGCAGAGAAATGGTCGAAGCCGTAATGGAAGCCTGCGAACTGCGTCTGCGCCCCATTCTCATGACTACCGGTGCCATGGTGTTGGGTGTGCTGCCCCTGGCCTATGCGTCTGGCGCGGGAGCGGAATCGCGTCAGCAGATCGGCTGGGTGCTGGTTGGCGGCCTGACACTGGGCACTCTGTTGACTCTGTTCGTGGTGCCAGTGGCTTATACACTGGTCGCCGGCAAGCGCCGCAAGCTTGTTTCAGCGGAAGAAGCCGAAGCCATGATTGCGGCGGGCGAAGCGAGCAGCGGAGGCACGGCTGCGGCGGTTCCGAGTGCTCCGAAGAAAACGCCGCATTGAACTTTCCTGGCTCTGGGCCGATGGAACCTTTTTGGTCTTCGACAAGCTGAAGGCAATTGGTCGGCGGAGAGATCCGAAGTGGCGTTAGCCAGCCCTGTGGCGGGGCCTTACAATGTGAGGCTTCTTCCGCCCGCCCCAGGGTTCGCCGTGCGCGGTGCTGGGCGGCCAGTGTTGACTTCCACCCACTCGTAACTGCGCGATTGACGGGCCCGGAAGTCGAAATATTACGACGCTTTCGGACTTTCAGAATATGCAGATTTCAAGCGGCCGCATGGTCATTCTCGACACGGAAACCACTGGTCTCGAACCAGAGCAGGGGCACCGGATTGTTGAGCTCGCCTGCGTGGAAATGGTCAATCGCCAGCTTACGGGCAGGAATCTGCACATCTACCTGAACCCTGACCGCGACAGCGACCCGGAAGCACTGGCAGTGCACGGGCTGACGACGGAATTTCTTTCTCAGCATCCCCGCTTCGAACAGGTTTACCAGGAGTTCATCGACTTCATTCAGGGCGCTGAACTGATCATTCACAACGCCGCCTTCGACTGCAAGTTCCTGGATGCCGAGCTGCAGCGTGTGGGCCAGCCCCCGGTACGCGAACTGTGTGCCAAGATCACGGACTCACTGCTCTACGCCCGCGAGCTGCACCCGGGCAAACGCAATTCCCTGGACGCCTTGTGCGAACGCTACGGCATTTCCAACGCTCACCGCGTATTGCACGGCGCCTTGCTCGACTCGGAACTGCTGGCGGAAGTCTGGCTTGCCATGACCCGCGGCCAGGATGCATTGCTGATGGACTTCCAGGAAGATACAGTGTCAGTGTCCTCTGGTGCAGGCGGCTTACCGGCGGTTGATACCAGTATGTTGCGCGTAGTGCGTCCTTCCGAAGAAGAGCTGGCCGAGCATCGCGCATACCTGGAACTGCTGGACAAGGCAGTGAAAGGCGAATGCGTATGGCGCGCGGTGGAGCCTGCAACAGACGCCGTGGCGGCCGAGTAGGAAGCAAATCCGCCTGGCGGCGCTGACCTCACTTGATGGTCACGAGTACCGCAGGTGCTGAAACGAAGCCGGGTCGGGCGCACTTGCCGGTACAAAAGTTTGTTGTATAATCGCTGTCTTCCCATCTGGGGCGGGCTTACAGGAACACAGGTTCTGTGTACAGCTTCCAGCAAATGGGCGGTTAGCTCAGTGGTAGAGCACTGCCTTCACACGGCAGGGGTCACTGGTTCGAACCCAGTACCGCCCACCAGAATTCCCCTTGTAAATCAAATAGTTAGAGCTTCGGCGCGGTGCAGATTTGTAAAAATCTGTAACCCAGAGGATTTTTGCCGCATTTTTGCCGCAGTTGAAGCTATACGCCTGCACCTTAACTTTTCAAGGAGCAGAAACGTGGGTTCTATCAGACGCCGA
>Ga0079224_100011292_pt1 | contig 12293 bp, 7 predicted proteins | sample Stecom2015_FD_80414 | JGI IMG/M metagenome (GOLD analysis project Ga0079224, IMG submission 80414) | Agricultural soil microbial communities from Utah to study Nitrogen management - Steer compost 2015 | ecosystem: Environmental > Terrestrial > Soil > Agricultural land | place: USA: Utah... | reverse complement strand
GCAAGTTTATTTACAGGCGGTCATTATAGTACAGTTAATGCTGCACAGGCCGTTTTTACTGGTTATATGATTTATAAAGTCACTTCTAAACTGTTAAATGATTGGGAAGGTTTTAGAGACAATAATACGATGGTATTGAGCTTTTTACGTTTGCCACATTTGTATTTTATGCATGCACAAGTGGTATCTGAAGGTTATAATTCTCCTCAAGCGAAATCTACTAATTATACCAAAACCGCGGTAGACGCGATAAATGTAGTAAGAGATAGACCAGGTTTAGAAGTTGGCCATGTTGCAGCTAAGTTTACAGCTTCACAGGATTTATTCCGTGAAGAGTATAGAAGGGAAAGAGCTGTTGAGTTAGCATTTGAAGGACATAGATTTGTGGATTTGCGTCGTTGGGGCTTAATAGACAAGCATCCGTATACACTGAAAACAGCAATTGAGTTCGATAGGGCAACGCCTAACGCTGAGGTGTATGCGGACCCAGAAAATGCTCGTGTTCAGAATTTTAGAGAAAGAGTCTTACATGAAAGGAATTTCACGAAAAGGCATTATTGGTTTCCTTTCCCGCTAGGCGATGTGAGTATTTATGAGGGCTTTACACAGAATCCTGGTTGGTAATCTTAAAATGTACAAAATGAAGAAAAATTATATAAAAGCTTATTGTATTCTTTTGGCCATTTCTTTAAGTGCCTTTGGAACACAAGCTCAGGAATCGGGAGATAACCTGTTGAATTCAGATAAAGATAGTTTAGTTAATGTTGCCTTTGGGAAAATTGAACAACGTGATGTGTTGAGCGCTATTACTACAGTTAATGTAGCAGACATCATGAAAAAAAGTTATGGAACTTATAGTTTAGATAACCTTCAAAGTTTCGTTGGTGGATACAATGGTAATATTTGGGGGCAAGGTGCTTTGATACTAATTGATGGTATTCCACGTCGTGCTTCAGATGTTCGCATGACAGAAATAGAGTCTATTACTGTTTTAAAAGATGCGAGTAGCGTGGCATTATATGGTAGTCGTGCATCCAAAGGTGCTATTTTAATTACTACTAAACGAGGGGCAGATAAACCACTTACATTAGATGTACGAGCTACTACTGGAGTAAATGTACCCAAAGGTTATGCAACCTATTTAAACTCTAGCGAGTATATGTCATTGTATAACGAAGCTTTACGAAACGATGGTTTACCAGAAAGGTTCACCTCAGAGGAAATGTATTATACCAGTTTGGGTACAAACCCTTATCGTTATCCTGATCAGAATTTATTGTCATCAGAATATTTGAAAAAAATGACTTTTAGATCTGATCTGGTGACCGAGATATCTGGTGGTAATGAAAATGCAACTTATTATTCAAATATTGGCCTAGGCTATAATAACAACTTGTTGAAAATTGGCGAAGCAAAGGAAAATAATGATCTGAATTTCAACATCAGAGCGAATGTGGATATGAAAATTTCGAAATGGCTTAAAGCAAGTACAGATGCTGTTGCCATCGTTAACAATAATTATTCTGCTCGTGGAAACTTCTTTGGTGCGGCAGCTTCGTTGCGTCCTAACGACGACTGGTTTTCGTATTTAGTTCCAATTGATCAGTTGGATCTTACTAATCCAGATCTACAAGCGATTGTAGACAATAGTAACCATATCATTGATGGTAAATATTTATTAGGGGGATTGTCTACAAGACAAACCAATGAGTTGTCGCAATTGATAGCATCTGGTTATATTAAAAACAGAGAACGGACATTCATGTTCAATGTTGGTGCAGAAGCAGATCTAGGTGGAATTACGAAGGGGTTAACGTTCGGTACACGATTCAGTATGGATTATACTTCTAGATATACCGAAGGATATTCAGTTCCTTACGCTACTTATCAGCCTGGCTGGGAAACCATCGATGGCAGAGATATGATTACTAGTTTGCAAAAATTCGGAAATGATCAAATCAGCACGAATGAATTCATAGGTACTTCAATGTATAATCAAACATTATCTTTGAATTCACAATTTAATTACAATCGTACTTTCGGGGAGAAGCACAATGTAACTGGAGCATTAATCGGCTGGGCCTATATGACTCAGGTTTCGAGTGATCCAGACACAGATGCAGGTAGCGATTATCATCAGATAAGAAATACTAATCTTGGTTTACAAGCAGGTTATAATTATGCACATAAATACTATGTCGACTTTACAGGTGCAGTTATCCATTCTGCAAAGTTACCAAAGGGAAGTCGTAGTGGATTATCGCCAACAGCTACGTTAGGGTGGCGCATTAGTGAGGAAGATTTCTTTAAGAATAGCTTATCATTTGTTGATGATCTGAAACTTACAGCAACCTACTCTTCAATTAAGCAAGATTTAGATATTACTTCAGGATCATCAGATTATTATTTATACCAAGGAAACTGGACACATACAGGATGGTATCAATGGCGTGACGGTGTAGCGGGAGGATGGACCGCTCTTTCAGGACGTGGAGGAAATCCGAATCTTACATTTGTTGAGCGTAGAGAGTTTAGAGCTGGTTTAGATGCAACGCTATTAAACAGAACTTTGAATTTAAACGCAAACTATTTCCGCCAGAATGTGAATGGCTTACTTTCGGAAGGTTTAGCAACAGTTTATCCATCTTATCTTACTGGAAATGGTTCTTTTCAACCTTGGTTAAATTTCAATAACGACATGCGTACAGGAATAGACTTTTCGGCAAATGTCAGTAGTAAAATAGGAGAACTCAATTATTCATTAGGATTTGTAGGAATGGTTTATAATTCTGAAGCTACAAAAAGAGATGAAGTTTTTGAATTTGATTATCAAAACAGAGTAGGAAAACCATTAGATGCCAGTTGGGGATATATTGCCGAAGGTTTCTTCCAGTCTCAAGCCGAAATTGATAACCATGCCAGACAGACATTTGGTGGTACACTACAACCAGGAGATATAAAGTATAGAGATATCAATAATGATAATATTATTGATAGTCGTGACCAAGTAGAATTAGGACGTAGTGGTTCTCCATTTACCTACGGTTTAAACTTAACGTTGAAGTGGAAAAACTTAAGCTTTTTTGCTTTAGCTTCTGGTCAGTCAGGTGCAATTGGATACAAAAACAGTTCTTACTACTGGGTTAGAGGGAATAGCAAATACTCTGATGTGGTGTTAGACCGTTGGACTCCAGAAACTGCAAATACAGCTACTTATCCACGTTTAAGTACCAATAGTCTAAACAATAACTTCCAAAACTCTACTTTTTGGCAGTATAAAAACAATCGCTTTAATTTGACGAGGGTTCAATTCACCTATGATTTTGACGAAGCTATTTTGAAGAATGCTTCATTTATTCATGGTTTGAGTGTTTATGTTAATGGAGACAATTTACTTGTTCTATCTAACGAACGTAAATTGATGGAAACTAACATTGGATCGGCTCCTCAGAATCGTTTTTACAATTTGGGGATTAAAGCTACTTTTTAACGGATAAAAATGAATAAAATCATGAAAATAAAGTTATTAATTTTTGGAATAATTACTTTAGGCTTAACTACAGGTTGCAAGAAATTTTTCGATGCAGACTTAGAAAACCTAAAGACGGTAGAACAGATGTATACCGATCCTGCCTATGCACAAGGCTTCGTTGTCACGGCTTACCGAACCATCCCTGGGTATTATAATAATAGTGATTTAGCCACTGATGATGCGGTATCAAGCGACCGTAATCATGCCTTTGTACAATTAGCTACAGGCTCTTGGACGCCAACAAACGGTACCTTAAGTGTTTGGAATCCATCTTATTCTTCTTTGATGTATATTAATCAGTTTTTAGCCCACTCTAATAAAGTTAAATGGGCTAACGATGAAGAAGCTAATCAGTTGTTAAACCTAAGGATGAGAGGGGAAGCATATGGCTTAAGAGCATTGTATATGTATTTCTTATTACGTAACCATGGGGGATTGACTTCCGATGGTCAAATGATGGGTGTACCTATTGTTACTGAGTTTCAGGATGTAAGTACTACAGATTTTAACCAACCTAGAGCTACTTTTGATGAATGCGTAAAACAGATATACAAAGATTTGGATAGTGCAGAGTACTATCTTCCAATGGAGTATATAGATATTTCTTCCGCTAGTCAAATTCCAGAACAATTTGCGTCTATTACTCAGAACCCTGCAATATTCAACAGGGCAATGGGTGCTTATCATCGCCAGTTGTTTAATGGATTGGTTGCTAGATCTTTTAGAGCAAGAACGGCTTTGCTGGCAGCAAGTAAAGCGTTTGAACACCCATCTAATACAGCAACTTGGGAGCAGGCCGCAAATGCCGCTGCAGAAATTATCAGGTATAAAGGTGGGGCTAATGCTTTACCTAACAACGGACATACGTTTTATGATAACCGTAATGAAATCGATAATGTATCAGAAGGGAATAATCCACCAGAGATCATTTGGAGAGAGAATCGTCAGACAACAAATAGTGATCGTGAATCACAAAATTTTCCTCCGAGCTTATTTGGTAATGGTTTAACTAACCCTACTCAAAATCTAGTAGATGCTTTTCCTATGGCTAATGGGTACCCTATTCATCATAGTAGTGCTGCTTTCGATGAAAGCAATCCTTATGCAGGTAGAGATCCTCGACTTAGGAATTATATTATGTATGATGGACATCCTGATGTTGCCAATTTTAAAACGGGAAGTCAGTCTGGTTCAATTGATGGGATAAATGTGAGATCAACATCTACCCGTACAGGTTATTATATGAGAAAGGGTCTTCGCTGGGATGTGAATTTAACCCCAGGATCCGTTACCGGAAGAAATCGTTATACTCCACGTATCCGTTACACAGAAATGTATTTAGCTTATGCAGAGGCTGCGAATGAAGCCTGGGGCCCTAGGGGTACTGGAAATAATGAATTCTCTGCTTACGATGTTATCAAAGCTATACGTACTAGAGCTGGAGTAGGAACTAATAATAATCATGCATATTTAGAGGAGGCTAGCACAGACAAAGATAAAATGAGGGAGTTGATTAGAAATGAGCGACGCCTAGAACTTAGCTTTGAAAGTTTCCGTTTCTGGGATCTTCGTCGTTGGAAGGAAGATTTAAATGAGACAGCTAAAGGTATGGATGTGAATGGCACTGTTTATACACCAATAGATGTAGAAGAAAGAGCATTTGAAGATCACATGATTTACGGACCTATACCTAATTCTGAAGTGTTAAAATATAATAAGTTGCTTCAGAATGCAGGCTGGTAGTATTTCAAGCTTAATTTAAAGTTAATTAAAAATGAAAAAATATAAGATATTTATTGGATTAGCAGTTGCTTTAGGCACTGTTACGGGGTGTATGAAAAACAGTGATATGGCTCATCCTGATTTTGACCACCAATCGGTTTATTTTGCCTATCAGTACCCAGTACGTACCATAGTGTTGGGAGAGGATTTAAACATAGACAACACCTTAGATAATGAGCACAAGGTAGAAATAAAAGCTACCATGGGTGGTACGCGTGATAATAAAAAAAATGTGCTTATTGACTTTAATGTTGATGGGTCTCTTTTAAATAACTTGCATTTTGGAGAAAGTGGAGATAAAATAGAGTTGATGCCTAGTAATTATTACACACTGGCTTCAAATCAAATCAACATTGCTAAAGGCAGTATACTTGGTGGTGTGCAAGTACAGTTTACAGATGCATTTTTTGCAGATCCACTTGCTATTAAAAATACGTATGCTATTCCCTTAAAAATGACGGATGTGCAAAATGCAGACTCTATATTGGCAGATAAAGACTTTATTCTTTATGCTGTAAAGTTTGTCAATCCTTGGCATGGCTATTATCTACGTAGGGGAGAAGACCTTATGACCAGCGGTACAACCAGAACTATTACCAGGCGTGCCGATTATGTGGAAAGCGATGAGGTGAATATGTTAAGTACAAGATCTCTATCTCAGTTAGAATTCCCTGTCCAGTTTAGAGATGAATTGGGTGCAAACTTTAGTTGTACTTTATTGCTCACATTTGATAATGAGGGTAAATGTACCATTACCACTAATACCAATAATTTTACGGCTACAGGAACAGGCTCATTTGTGAAAAAAGGGGAGAAAAAAAGTTGGGGTAACAAAGATCGCGATGGGCTTTATTTAGATTATCAAATTAGTTATAACGGTGTTTCTGTGGGTACAGCTCCAGATATAAGAACTATAAGCGGTAGTATTTCAACTAAAGATACTTTAGTCATGCGTGATCGTGCTGTGAGCTATGAATTGTTTACACCTGTTTCACAATAATCATCCTAAATAAGAAATTATGAATATCAAAAATTTGTATGTGGGTATAACGATATGTGTCGCGATATCTTCTCTATTCGTTTCTTGCTCTAAATTTGAAACACGGGATTTTTATGTTGAGAAACCGCAAAGCATATTTGACCAAGAAGCATTAGATGCTAATAATGAAATTAAAAGCTATGTTGATTATAGCAATCAACCCAATTTTAAATTAGGCGCAGAGCTTAATCTGGCTGATGTAGCTAACAATACTGTACTATATAGGTTAATGCAAGAGCATTTTGATGAAATAGGCTTTACTAGATTAAATCATTTGGATTATATTCTAACAGATGGTAGTGCTGATGTAACTAACATCAGTGCAGCCTTAGAAACAAATGATTCTGCAAGCACATCGATCCATGCGGGACACCTTGTTCAGCATAGCAATCAACGGGCTGCTTATTTAAACACGTTGATACCTGATCTTGTCATTCCTGGAGAGTCGGGAACTGTAATGGTTGAAGACTTCGAAAGTGAGACAGTGGGAAGTATTTATCCTTATATGTACCTGGGCACTGGTTCTGGAACCGCTGCAATTTCTACGGATCCTGTTGCCGGAGCAGCCAACAGCGGTAAGACAGTATATCTTAACGGTGCTAGAGTGGTTCCGCAATTTCAGGTTAATTTACCTGCGGGAGTTAAATTGGGGGATCTTAAAAAGCTTGTGGTAGATCTTTATCTAACTGCGGGACGCTATGGAGGTGGACTAGAACTAGGGGTATCCTCCGCTTTCGGGCAGGTGCCGACTAAACAGTTCATCCCAAATATAAATTGGGATGCCGTTGGCGCTCCCCAAGACGCGTGGAATAGAAAAGCGGAGATGGATTTGACCAAGTACCCTTTTACCGAGGCAGAGAAAGAGCTTACAAGTTTTGTTTTGACAATTGGTAATGCAACGGGCGAAGCAAAATTGCACATGGACAATATAAGGTTGGAATGGGCGCAAGTTGGTGAAATAATCCCTAAAACTCCGGCTGAGAGAAAAGCAATCTACACAGCAGAATTGGATAAGTGGATCAAAGCTATTGGTGAAGCAGGAAAAGATAAAATTAATTCTTGGAGTGTAATTTATCAGCCCATGGATGAAGCTGATCCAACGCAGTTGCGTACTAAACCTGCCACAGGAACAATACCTGCAAATACTTTTTATTGGCAAGATTATTTAGGTAAGGACTATGCTGCAATAGCTATCGGAATGTTAAAGCAGTATGCCAATGCAAATGATAAGATATTCTTTACTGAGACCAATTTGGTGGATAACCTTGGGAAAATTCAAGGGTTGAAAGATTTCATTACCTACACAGAAGGTAAAGGAGCTCAAGTAGATGGAATTGCAACAGAATTGGCATTAAATGTTGATGCAGATAAAGTAAAAATAGAAACTATGCTTCAAAGTTTGGCAACAACAGGAAAACTGATAAAGATATCTGCTTTAGATATTGGAACAGGAACTACCACAGCTCAAGCAACTCCAGCTTTATACCAACAGCAAGCTGATATGTACAAATGGTTTGTTAAAGCCTATTATGATTTAATTCCAGCGAATCAAAGAGCGGGTATTACTTTCAGAAGTCCACACGACAGAACATCTGGAGACAGCTGGCGACCAAATGAGCCAGTAGGATTATGGACTAGATTTACTACTGGTTCTACTGTTAAAGCAGGATTGCAACGTAAACCTGCATATCAAGGTGTAATTGAGGCACTTCAAGGAAAATAAAATGCTATATTTGAGTAAGGGCGATAAAGGTTATTGCCCTTATTCACAATATAATATTAAAAGCAGATGAATTCAAAAATTTTCCTCCTACTATTAAGCGTGGCTGTCTACGCCATGGGAAGCGCAACTAACCAAGTCGCTGCCCAAGACAAAGATTTTCATATTTACCTCAGTTTAGGCCAATCTAATATGGAAGGTCATGGTCAGTTTGAAGATCAGGACACTTTAGTTAATGATCGCTTTTTCTCCTTACAAGCTGTCACTTGTGATCAATTGGATCGTGAGATAGGCATTTGGATCCCTGCTAAGCCTCCTCTTACTCGCTGCAATACTGGACTCACTCCTGCAGATTATTTCGGGAAAACTTTAGCAGAAAATCTACCAGATAATATACGGGTAGGAATAATAAATGTCTCCGTAGGAGGCTGTCATATTGAGCTTTTTGATAAAGACAGCGTGGTTACGTATGTAGCGAAGGCACCACATTGGATGAAAAATATGCTTGCGGCCTACGATAATGATCCTTATACTCGATTGGTGGAAATGGCTAAAATTGCTCAACAATCAGGTGTAATAAAGGGGATATTATTGCATCAAGGAGAATCTAATACAGGAGATAAAGACTGGCCTAATAAAGTGAATCGAGTTTATACGAATCTTCTTTCCGATTTATCCCTGAATGCAACGGAAGTTCCGATTTTAGCTGGCGAACTACTTTCGGCAGAAGAGGGCGGGAAATGTGCAAGTATGAATGCGATTATCAACACTTTACCTGAAACCATACCTAATGCTTTTGTGGTGTCATCCAAAGATTGTGAAGGAATACCAGACGGCTTACACTTCAGTCCAGCTGGATACCGCCAATTAGGAAAAAATTATGCACAAGTGATGCTGAGCTATCTAGGTTACTAAAGCATATTATTTATAACATTTAATTATATTATGATGAAAAGTAGAAGCACTATTTTTCTTATGCTGCTATTTCTAGGAATAGTAATAGGGTGTAAGAAAGAGGGTAGTCAGGAAAGACCAAATACAACGTTTTTAGAACCGGAAATTCTTTTAGAAGCCGGGGCAGGAGCTTCAGTATTCACAGTTGTTTGGACCGCTTCGGAGTGGGAGATATCTACTTCAGAGGGAGGTTTTATTTCTAATCTGAGCTATTTAAAAGGAGGTAGCCTTAATCACAGCAGCTCTACCCAAGTGCGATTTAGTCATAGTGAAAACAACACTTCCAACGTAAGAGAGCAAGAGATTACACTGAAAAACTTAACATCTGGGGAAACGCAAAAACTAATTATTAAGCAGAATCCTAAACCTGCGGTAATTCTAACTTTACGCACATCTACAAGTTTTCAGAATATTTCAGGTTTTGGAGGGATGTTGAATCCTGCGTTATGGCAAGGAAGCAATCAGCTCACCAGTGAAGAGGTAGATAGACTGTATGGACCTAACGGTTTGGGCTATAAAATCATGCGTATGATGATATATCCAGACCCTGCAACTTGGGATAGAGATTTAGCCATCGCTCAGAAGGCACAATCTTTAGGGGTACGTATTTTTGGTTCCCCGTGGACACCTCCAGCTCATATGAAGAGTAGCAAGGTGCAGTCGGGTGGTAATGGAGGGTATTTGCTGCCAGAATATTATCAAGAGTATGTTGATCATTTGAACGCTTTTGTAGATTATATGGCCGCAAACGGAGTTACAATAGAAGCAGTATCGATTCAAAATGAGCCGGATTGGGATCCAGAGTATGATGCTTGTGTATGGTCTCCTGCTCAGATTTTAGCCTTTATGAAAGATTATGCGCAGGGTATAAAAGTCAAGGTAATAGCTGCAGAGGCTGTCAATTTTAAAAAGGAATTTACAGATCCTGTCTTGAATGATGCAACTGCAAGAAACAACCTTGATATTGTTGGTACCCATTTGTATGGAGGAGGAATAGGCGATTATCCATTAGCGCGGCAAAATAACAAGGAAATTTGGATGACTGAACATTTGATGAATTCCGATCAGCCGGTTGATTATTCTTGGGAACACGCATTAATGCTGGGAAAAGAAGTGCATGAGTGTATGGAAGCCAATTTCAATGCCTATGTATGGTGGTATTTGAAACGTCATTATAGTATGCTTGGGGATGGGGAGTATAATTCTACAAAAGGTGCTGTACAAAAAAGAGGGTATGTATTAGCACATTACGCGAAATATGCGACCGGGAGAAAGCGCGTACTTGTTGATAAAATTCAGGGTAATTCTAATTTCATGGTCACTGCTTATGAAGGAACTGATGATATGACGCTTGTAATCCAGAACCATGGCGCAACTAATATCCCTGCTTTACAATTTGATCTGCCTGTCACTATATCATCTGTCTCAGCGGAAGAAACTTCAGCGACAGCAGACATGGTGGCTAAAACAGTTGTTTTAAATTCAGATAATAAATCCGTAACAGTGACAATTGAGCCTAATTCCATTGTGTCGATTAAGTTAAACAAGTAAAAGGATAGAATACAGGGTCTTATACCTTCCACGCCTCTTTAAATTAAGAACACCTAAGCGGGGGAATAGACAAATATTCCATCATTGAAACGATTCTTACCATTCGATGTACCGAAATTGGTCTATTATTGTTTTTATATTGATTGGGCACAAGGAGTTTGATCAAGGGATGTTATAACCTTTAATTGTATAAAAAAAAATGAATTTATCTAGGGCGATTGTAATGTTAGGAATAATAACATTAACTTCAATGGTATCATGTTCTGCACGTCAAGTGAAAAATGACAATAAATCTGATACAACACTTAAAGATGCTTTCCAGGGGAAGTTTACTATTGGAACGGCACTTACTCTTAACCAGATAGGAGAAAGAAATAAGGCTGCGGATGCTGTAATAAAAACTCACTTTAATTCTATTGTAGCAGAGAATAATATGAAAAGTATGTATCTGCAACCGCGTGAGGGAGAGTTTTATTTCGATGATGCAGACAGGTTTGTAGAATTTGGTGAAAGAAATAATATGCAGATCATAGGTCATACATTGATTTGGCATTCTCAAGCTCCTTCTTGGTTTTTTAAAGATGAAAATGGCAATGACGTATCGCGTGATGTATTGATTGAACGTATGCGAAACCATATCCATACAGTAGTTTCTAGATATAAAGGACGTATTCATGGCTGGGACGTTGTAAACGAGGCTGTCTTGGATAATGGGAAGATGAGAGATAGCAAATTCTACCAGATTATTGGCGAAGATTTTGTCCGTTTGGCTTTCCAATTTGCACATGAAGCTGATCCAGATGTTGAATTGTACTATAATGATTACTCTACTGCAGTTCCTGCAAAAAGAGATGGGATCGTCCGCATGATTAAGAACGTTTTAGATGCGGGTGTGAAAGTAGATGCACTTGGTATGCAGCAACATAATGGTCTTGACAACCCTTCTATCGCTGAGGTTGAAAAAACGATAGAAGCTTTTGCTAAACTTGGAACAAAAGTAATGGTAACTGAAATGGAGATTTCAGTATTGCCTCATACCAGGGCAAACCAGGGCGCTGAACTTACAGATGTGAGTGAGTATAGAAACGAATTAAATCCTTATGTGGACGGATTGCCTGACGATGTTATGACTGCTTTGGGTAAACGCTATGTAGATTTCTTTGCATTATACCTGAAACATCATGATAAGATTACTAGAGTAACGGTATGGGGAGTGGGTGATGGAAATTCGTGGAAAAATGGATGGCCTATTCGTGGCCGTACAGATTACCCTTTGTTGTTTGATCGCTCTTATCAGGCTAAGCCATTTGTAAAAGATATTATAAAATTGACGCAAAACGCAAAATAATAAGTATAGAAGATGAGAAAATTGATGTTGTTAACAATAGCTCTCTTTTGTTGTATTAATTTATATGCACAAAAGAATGATTTAAATGTTTTAACAAAAAGTGAACTGGAGAAAGGATGGGTACTTCTTTTTAATGGTGAAAATCTCCAAGGTTGGACCTCTGTAGGCAGGAGAGATGCACCTACTAAAGGTTGGACAGTTGAAGATGGAATATTAACTGTTAATAAAGGAGGGGCTCAGCGTGGTGGAGACATTATTACGGAAAATGAATATAATCAGTTTGACTTAAGCTTTGATTTTCGATTAACTAAAGCTGCTAACTCTGGAGTGAAATATCTTTTCGCCCGCTATGAAGAAGGAGGATGGT
>Ga0079224_100011291_pt1 | contig 12294 bp, 7 predicted proteins | sample Stecom2015_FD_80414 | JGI IMG/M metagenome (GOLD analysis project Ga0079224, IMG submission 80414) | Agricultural soil microbial communities from Utah to study Nitrogen management - Steer compost 2015 | ecosystem: Environmental > Terrestrial > Soil > Agricultural land | place: USA: Utah... | reverse complement strand
AGTTACTGGAATTACCTGATGCGTTCCCTGCCCATTATGCCGGATCGGCTGGAAGACGGACGTTACACGCATCCCTGGATCCGGACCACCGGCCGGAATAACTGGGAACATCCCCGGATGCTTGCCCTTGAAGGGAACGACCGGAAAGTGGTACAGCGGTTTCTGTCCACCATTTCCGCGACCTACCAGTTGCCCTTCGATATCCGTTATCATGCGAAACTGGGCATTGACAAATACGATGGGTTCCGCGAGCGCTTTATACCGCACATGGTGAAATATCATCCTAAAACGGGTGCGCCCCAGAACTGGAACAATCCCGCCACCGCTCCGCGCGCGTATAACGACGATTTCAACGACCTGAATCTTCATTTTTACAATACGCTTAGCTGGGAACGCCAATTCGGCGGGAACCACAATTTATCCCTCATGGCCGGATCGGACTACCATAATTTCGAATCCATCGGGTTCGGCGCCCAGGTAACCGGTTTTCTGGACGGTTCGCTCACGGCATTGGATGCGGGTACCGAGCGGTTGAGCATTGGAGGAAGTACGACGGAAGACGTGCTGATCTCCTATTTCGGAAGGGTGAACTACGATTACGACGAGCGGTATCTGTTGGAGGCCACCGTGCGTTACGACGGCTCCTCACGGTTTGCCCCGGATCACCGTTGGGGTTTCTTCCCTTCGGTTTCCGCTGCCTGGCGGATCGACAAGGAATCTTTCTTCAGCTCTTCCGCGTTTGATCTACTCAAGTTGAGAGCATCCATTGCGGCATTGGGTAACCAGGCAGTAAGTCTTTACAGCTATGAACCCAGTGTGGTCCTCGGCGAAAATTATAATTTTGGCGGGCAGCTGGCCGCGGGCGCCGCGGTAAATGCCTACACCGATCCAACCATCAGCTGGGAAACCACCACCACCTATAATATTGGGATTGACGCGACCATGCTCGGTAACCGATTGAGCGTCACGGCCGACGTGTATAATAAACGCACCACCGACATTCTCCGCACCGTGAACCTGCCGGGTCAGGTGGGGAATCTGACGGGCCCCAAACAAAACGTGGGTACGGTCGATAATCGCGGAGTGGAACTGGTGCTCCAGTATCGGAACAGCGTGGGAGACTTTAACTACGATGTGCATGGAAATGTAAGCTATAACAAAAACAAGGTAGTGGACCTCAACGGCGAAATTCTCTACAGTGATGGAACGAATCTGCCTACCATCACCCGGGAAGGGGATATGATGAACGCCTACTATGTGCTGGATGCCATCGGGATCTTTCAGACCGAGGAAGAAGTCGCCGCACATGCTTTTCAGGACAACAATACCCGCCCGGGTTATGTGAAATACCGCGATGTGAATGGCGACAATATCATCAACGGTGACGACCGGATCGTGATCAACGCGTCCTCCATTATGCCGAAATACACCTACGGTTTCGGGCTGAATCTCGCATACAAGGGAGTTGCCTTGTCGGCCGATTTCCAGGGGATTGCGGGAATAAAAGTTTATCCGCGGGACAACCTCGCCTTGCCTTTCAATAACGGCGCCGGCGCCACCTGGGAATGGGCTACCGATTCCTGGACGCCGGAAAACCGCGATGCCCGTTTGCCCATCGTGACCGAAAGCACCGGGGAAGAAGGGAACTTCAGGGACTCCGATTTCTGGTTGAAAGACGGATCGTACCTGCGCCTGAAAAGCCTTCAGCTAAGCTACGCCTTGCCCACCAGTTGGCTGGATCAGGTAAAGATCAAACGCTTGAGCGTGTTCGTAAACGCGCAGAACTGGATCACCTTCTCGAAATACGATGACTTTGATCCCGAGGCGATCGTGAACGCAGCCTCCCTTTATCACTATCCCATGCTGAAAACATTCACAGGTGGAATTAACGTCACTTTTTAAAGAACAGGACCATGTTACAGAAAGATAAATTCATCGGAATGAAAAAGATCGTACCTGCGGGCCTGAGCCTGACCCTTTTGCTGACCGCCTGCAACCCTGATCTGCTGGACACCGCGCCCGATAATAAATACGTGGAAAGTAATTTCTGGCAGACCGAACAGGCAGCCGACGCCGCGCTCACGGGTTGCTACGCCATCCTTCGCTGGGATGGTGTCTACGGAAACGAAGCCACCCCCCTTTGGGAAGAAACCGCTACCCCCAATGCGCATAACGATACCGATGCAAAAGGATTTGCTTCCATTGCCACGGGATTGCAATCCTCCACAACCGGCGGCGTAATCGCCAATCGCTGGGCGCGCTGTTACGGTGGGATTGGTCGTTGCAATACCTTTTTGGCCAGGGTGGACGAAATTGAAGAAATGGACGAAGACCTCCGTGCACGGATGAAGGCGGAAGCAAAATTTCTCCGGGGGCTGTATTATTTTATGCTGCAGACTTACTTCGGCGATGTGCCGCTGATCCTGGATCCGCCCGAAAAGGAGCAAGCCAATCTTCCCCGCACCAACAGGGAAGAGGTCGTTGCGCAGGTGCTCAAAGACTTGGACGAAGCCGCAGCCGTCCTTCCCTTGAAATACGGCAGCGCGGACCAGGGGCGTGCAACCAAAGGCGCGGCGCTGGCGCTAAAGGCCCGGGTGCTCTTGTTTGAGGCCAGTCCCCTTTTCAATACCGGCAATGATCCTGAAAAATGGAATACCGCCGCCAACGCGGCCCAAGCGGTTATGGATCTGGCCGATGAAGCCGGCTATGGACTTTTTCCCGATTACCGGAGCCTGTTTTTGCCGGAAAATGAAAACAACCAGGAGGTGATCTTTGATGTTCAATACATCTATCCCGATGGTGGGAACTCGTTCGATCTGATTGGCCGTCAATACAATACAAACGCACCGGTGCAGGGCCTGGTGGACGCGTATTACATGAAAGACGGCTTGCCTGTGGATGAGTCACCCCTTTCCGCTACCAGCGGCCGGTATGAAAACCGCGATCCCCGTTTTTACGCGACCGTGGTCTTTCCGGGTGACACCTTTATGGGCCAGGTGGTGACCGAAGACCGCTTTGCCATTACCGGATACGGAATGGAAAAGTATACCATTTATACCGAAAGCCCTGCTCCCCCGGACAAGGCCGACCTGAAAGGAGGACAGTCCGAAACCAATTACATCGTGATCCGGTACGCCGATATTCTGATGATGTATGCCGAAGCAAAGAACGAATATTCCGGACCCGATGCGTCTGTTTACGCCGCTGTAAACGCGGTCAGGGAACGGGCGGGCATGCCTGATTTCCCGGCCGGTCTTTCCAAAGACGAAATGCGTGAGGCAATCCAGCACGAACGGCGTATTGAGTTTGCAGGAGAAGGCTATTACTACAACGACATCAGAAGGTGGAAAACGGCCGAAGTATTGATGAACGCACCGGTGCATAACTGGGAAAACCAGGAAATAGAAAAAAGAATATTCAATCCGGCGCGCGACTACTGGTGGCCGATTCCACAGACCGAGTTGGACCTGAACCCCAGCCTGGAACAAAATCCCGGGTACTGATAGGACTTCCGGATGAGCGCGTGGGTTTGGCTGTTACTTGGTATTGGTTTAGGAACCGGAGCTTGCACGGAAAGTGACCGGAGGGTGAATCTGCCCGAAAAGGTATTCCCCTCCGACACGCTCCGGGTGGAGGACTGTCTGCGCTGCCTGGTTCTTACCGAGCAGGCGCGGCCGTCGATCCGTATCGTGGAAACCCTGACCGGTAATACCGTCTGGGAATGGCAGCCCGCGCAGGCGGAGGAATTGGAAGACCCTGCCTGGTTTTCCAATCCGGATGAAGCAAAGCCCGTTTACGACCGGAAATACCTATTGGTCACCGCGTCCGGCGGCGGAGTGGCCTTGATCCGGATCGCCGACAAAAAAGTAGTCTTCTCCGCTTATGCAGGAGGCAATCCGCATTCGGCCGAATTATTTCCCGATGGAAATCTTGCCGTCGCATCCAGTACGGGAAATTACCTGACTATTTTCCGCCTGGACACGGCCGCATCCTCCGAAGCACCCTTTAAACAGCAGCATGATCTTCCTTCGGGACACAATGTGGTATGGGACCGGAAACGGGAGGTATTGTGGTCGGCGGCAAAAAATAAACTCTATTCGTTCGCATACAACTTCGATTGTGAACAGCCCGACGTGATCCTGCAGGATTCCCTACCCCTGCCCGGCAACAATGCCCACGACCTGTTTCCCGTGTTCGGGAAAGATTCACTCTGGTTGACCAATACTTCGGACGTATACCTGATTGACTTAAAAGCCCGCCGGACATTCCGGGCCGATGTGGCCCACCGGGAGCATATTAAGAGCGTTTCGTCCGGCCCGGAAGATTACCCGGTTGCTCTTCTCAGCCCAGAGGAAAGTTGGTGGTCGGATAAAGTCCGGGACTCGCGCGGAGAGGTGGTTTTTGAGGAAAAGGGGTTCAGGATCTATAAAGCGCGCTGGTTCCTGCCCAATGCATTCAGCTACCCGGAAAAACACGTTTTGGGCAGCTGCAAATAGCGAAACCGAAGGCCCGATGTCGGCAGGATTTCTTAACTTAGCAGGTGGATTGATCAAGTCTCTGCTAGTTAGTGAATTTCAGGAAACGTACAGACAGCGAGCTCGCGGATATGCTTCGAAGCAGCGGATCGGTTAAGCGATCGGTTTCCCTACAGGAGCGTGCTTTTGAAGAGATCTACCGCCGTTACTGGCTGAAACTGTTCCAAGTTGCGTGGCAAAAGACCGGGAACAGGGAGGCGGCCGAAGAGCTGGTTCAGAATCTATTCGTACGGATTTGGGAACGGCGTGAGAAATTGATTTTACGGGTCTCCCTGAAGAGCTACTTGTACGGTGCAATCCGGTGCCTGATTATTCGCTTCCTACGCGATCAACTGGTTTCTTCGCGTCATCTGGCAGCCATTCAGCATGCATTGCCGGAATCGGAAGAAGCGGTTGAGGATCAGCTGTTATTCCGGGAACTGAACTCAAGCGTGGAAGCTTCCATCAAGAAACTGCCCGGGAGGTCGCGTACAATTTTCGAACTCAGCAGGACCCGGCATTTTTCGAATAAGCAGATCGCCGGGCAGCTCAACATTTCTGAAAAAACGGTCGAGTACCATTTAACAAAATCTTTGAGGCTACTGCGGGTTCACCTCAAAGATTTTGTCACGGTCTTTGCGACCCTTCTCCTGATGGGCTGCTAGCTTAAAGCTCCCGGATCTTGATATTCCGGTACCATACCCGGTTACCGTGGTCCTGTAGGGCGATCCGGCCTTTCAGGTATTTTCCGAAATGTTCCCAGGTTTTGAATTTGCTTGCGGCGATCAATTTATTCCATTGGTCGGAACCAATCGTTACATCGGCCGTTTTGGTGCCGTTCAGCCAAAGGGTAAGGTGGGCATCTTTCAGGCGCACGCGGGCGTGGTTCCACTCTCCGGCTGGTTTGGCCACATCCCTTCCCACCGGAATCATGTCGTAAAGGGAGCCGGCCAGGTGGTCGTCCTCTTTGTTGTCGTGAGCCTTCTCGTTATCTAATACCTGCATTTCAGGCCCGGTGATGTACGTGGCGCCGAATTTAGGGTCCTCGTGCACATTGAAGATAATCCCGCTGTTTCCGCCTTCTTCGATCTTCCACTCCAGGCTGAGCTCGTAATTCTCGTATTCCCCGTCGGTAACCAGGTCGCCGCCTTCTCCGCCCTGCGGATCAAAGGCTAGCGCCCCCTCGCTTACGGTCCAGGATGCTCCGGCCTTGTCTTTCAGATACGTATGCCAGCCCTTGGTGGTTTGTCCGTCGAACAATAACTTCCAGCCCTGTTTTTTCTCTTTTTTGCTCAGGGTATTGAGTTCTTGTGCGGCTACGGTCCCCATCCCCACTAAAAACAGGGAAACCACAAGGCATGCGGCCGATGCCGTGTTGATGATTGATCTTTTCATGTTAAGCTTTGGATTTTATTCGTCATAAAATGATAAGGCGCTAAAATACTATTTCATTGGTCAGCAAAAAAGAGGGCGCCCAAAAGAGCGCCCTGCCTTATTGTTGATCAATAGGTATCAATTTGCTTGATTTCCTTCAAGCAGCGGATTGGCGTTCAATGCTCTGGAGGGTATCGGGAACACGGTCATGTCCTTTCCGTCGGCTGCTTTATCCCACCAGGCGTCCCCGAACCGGCCCCAACGGATCAGGTCGGTTCTGCGATGACGCTCACCCAGGAACTCCCGGCTGAGTTCGTCAACGAATTCATCGTCTGTCAGGCTCGCCGGATTGGCGGTATAGCTGTGTTGCGGCCAGGTATCTTCGGGGAAGTTCCGTTTTCTTACCGCGTCGAGCAATTCGGCTGCGCCGGGAACGTCTCCCTCGCGGTACCTGCACTCAGCTAAAGCGTAGTACACTTCGGCGAGCCGTATTTCGGTTGCGGAATTCGTATGAAAGCGGTTCTGAGATAGGGGAAGCCAGGGAAACTTAATGAAGCGCACCCCGGAATTCTCTTCGCCCGTATTGACGCGCGAACCCTGGGCGAGGCCGGATGGTCCTTCGGAAAAACGGCCCACCTGGTCTACGTAGGTCAAGGGTTCGCCATTGTACTCTTCCGTTCCGTTCACCACGCGGGTACTGTCAAAGCCGTACCCTTGGGCGCTATTGAAGTAATATTGCTGCCCTATCAGGAAGAACCCTTCGTAGTCGCCGTTGGCAGAGGTCGTTCGGAAGGGCTGTTTGCGCAGATCATCGTCTGAGAATGTTTCATACGGCATCCCCAGTTTGAAATCGTACAGATTGCCTTCCAGATCGCGGGAAGGGGTCAGATGAACCCCGTTCCATGAACCGCGGTCGTTGTCCAGCGAGTACCGCGACTGGTAATGCATCATCGCATTGTACATCCAACTGAATTCGTAAATATTCAGGGCGTGCGGGAACTCAAGAATGTTTTCAGGGGACCTGTACCCGTCCACCCCGCTCCGGAACGGTCCGCGGTAATCCGGGTCGATGCTGTAGGTCCCGTATTCTCCGTTGATGATACCGGTTGCCACCTGGGCACATTCATCGTAGCGGGCGGTTCCCGTCCAGACTTCCGAATTAAGATAAAGTCTTACCAGCAGCGCAGCGGCCCCACCCTGATCAAAGCGGCCGGCCCGTCCGTTCTTGGGGAGGTCCGGAATGGATTCCCTGAGCTCGGTTTCTATAAAGGCAAATACCTCTTGGGGACTGGATTGTCCGGTGATGGTTTCCGTATCGGTGACAATGGGGACGGTACGGAAAAAGTCGATCAGAAAAAGGTAAAACCAGGCGCGAAGCGTTCTCATTTCCGCAATGTGCTGCGCCTTTTCACTTTCTTCCATCCCCAGTTGGGCATAATCCAGTTTCTGAAGGTCTTCCAGGACCACGTTGCACTGGCCAATGCCTTGGTACGGACCAATCCAGCCTCCGTAAATATGGCTGTCCTCCGGCGTCCACTGGTGTCCGTGCAGACGGATCCAATCCCCGCCGTCGTATCCGTGCTTTCCTTTCTGGGTCCAGACAAAATTATCGGCCGTCAGTTCCTGAAGCAGCCAGCGGTCGCCGTCCCACCCGCACCAATGACCGTGTTCATACGGCCGGGTGAGCGCCGCGATGACCGTCTTTTTATCCTGATAGTATTCGTCGGCTATGATCTCTGTAAACACCTCTTCATCCAGATTGGTACAGGAGGGAGCAAGCAGTGCCAGCAGCAGAGACGCATATATCAATGTATTTTTCATGCTTTTACTTATTTGTGGTGAGACATTCGGGTTAAAAGGTAACCTGTACCCCCAGTGAATAATTCCGGGTAATGGGATACACGTTCAGATCGCCAATGCCCGGCTCCAGCCCACTGATCGCGACGGTGGTCGGATCAAGGCCTGAATACTTGGTGATGGTGAACAGATTCCGCACCGTCGCGTACACTCTCAGGTTTTTAAGCCAGGGACTTTGAATGGTAGGCGACCACCCAAGCGTCAGGTTGTCCAGTTTGAAATAGTCTCCCGATTCCAGGAAGTAATCCGTGATCACCTTTCCTGATTTGATGTGGGCGTTCCGTGTAAAAGCGTCTTTCAGCAGATTCACATTGGGCTCGGCGGTGAGACCGTAATACATCTGATAGAGATTCAGGATGTCGTAGTCGAAGCGCCCGTGGAAGAAGACAGAAAGATCAAAATCCTTGTAGGTCAAGGTGTTGCCCCAGGAAAGTTCGTATTTTGGGGAACCATTCCCAAGATAGGTTCTGTCGGTTTCGGAACCTGCTTCCGTTGCCAGGATCCGTTCGGTTCCCTCCTGCCCGCCTTTCCAGATCAGGATATTTCCGTCCTCGTCCACTCCGGCGTATTTATAACCGTAAAAGCTTCCGATCTCCACCCCGTCTTCCAGACGTTGGGCAAAGCCCGGATTACCCGGAGAGGGCAGTGAGCGGCGATCCATATAGCCCCTGGTGAATTCGTCGTTTGAAAAAGCGTCCAGCTTCGATTTGGTGTATGTCGCTACAATGTTCGTGGTATAGCTGAAATCGCCCGTATTGACTGCGTTCCAATTCAGGTTCAGTTCCACGCCGCGGGAGCTGGTCGTACCCACATTGGTAAAAAGTTTATCGTGCAGATAGGGAGGCACCGGCACGTCGTACTCGGCGATCACGTCCTTTCCCTTGCGGAGGAACGCGTCTACGCTTCCCCCTACTTTATTGTCGAAAAGGCTGAAGTCCACCCCCACGTTGTACGACTTTTGCCGCTCCCAGTGGAGGTCGCGGTTGGGATTGTTCGCCGGGCCGTACACCTGGATCCACTCCCCTTCGTCGTTCTGCCAGCGCCCCCAGCCCTGGTATCTGGCCAGTGAAATATACCGGCTAAATCCGGAGCGGCCGGTTTCCCCATAGGAAAGCCGAAGTTTGAGATCATTCACTACAGCAGAATTTTCAAATGCAGGAAGTTTGGAAAGCCGCCAGGCAGCCGACGCCGCGGGGAACAGGCCCCACTTGTTTTCCGCACCGAATTTGGAATTACCCTCGTAGCGCAGGGATCCCATAAACAACCAGGTATCGTCAAAGCTGTAGTTCAGACGACCGAAAAACGCGATGGTCTTTTCCTTGCTTCTCCAGGAGTCCATTCCAAGCCGCCCCTCTTCGTTGTTCCACAGGCCGCCGCCTAGATCGTCATAACCGACCGCGTCAGTGGGGAAGTCGGCGTTTTCAGCCCAGAAAGCCCGGTTGTTGAACTCCTGATAAGAATAGCCGCCCATTACGCGGATATCGTGCTTATCAATCGTGGTAAAATAATTTCCGATCCATTCCAGCGTCCAGTCTACCCATTTTTCGTTTTCCAGCCGCGCCCGTCCGGTGCGGTCGTTGTCAATGGACTCTTCCGATTTGGAGGTATAGTATTCGCGGCGGAGTTCATCCTGACTTTGTCTTGCCAGTTTCAGCTCGGTATTAAGATTCTCCAGCAGATTCAGCTTCACGTTGAAGTCGGCAATGGAGTAAGTCTGGTCCGCTCCGTTTTCCCGTTCCAGCAGGTTCTGCACCGGATTGTAAACATCGTAGCCTTCAATTTTCGAATAGCCGGTTGGGCTTTCGGGATCAAAAATGGGGATAGTCGGATTGAGCTTCACGGCCTGCTGGAATACGCCGTAATTGGTGTACTCTTCTCCGGCAAACCGGTACGTGAAATTCCCGTCGAATTCCAGAAGTCCGTCCAGGGCTTTTTGCTGGAAATTGGCCCGGATGCCGTACTCCTGCCTTTCGGACGCGATATCGATAGCGGTTTTATCCCGGAAGTTACCGGAAATCCGGAAAATCGTGTTTTCACTTCCTCCTGAAACCGCCAGATAGTGGTTCTGGCCAAAGTTATTTTTCCGGATGAGCTGGTCGTACCAGTTGGTGCGGGCGCCGAGGTCCCGGTCAATTCCGTGCTCAAGAAACTCTTCCGGCGAAAGGATGTCGGGCTTTGCGGCCACGACGTCGTGTTCAATGTAACTGTCGTAGGTGACCGATACGTCTCCGGCTTTCCCCGACTTGGTGGTAACCAGGATGACCCCGTTGGCGGCTCTTGATCCGTAAATCGCTGCCGCGGAACCATCCCGCAGTACCGTAATGGATGCGATATCCTGCTGGGCTACATTGTTCAGATTCCCTCCCGGTACTCCGTCAATAATAATCAGTGGACCGTTACCCGCTTCAATGGAAGAGGCCCCCCGAACCTGGATATCGGTACCTCGATTCGGATCGGCGGCTGCGGGATTCGACACGGAAACCCCCGCTACTTTCCCTTTGATCATCTGCAAGGGGCTGTTATGCGCTCCAGGAATGAAATCCTTACTCTCTACGGTGGTTACCGCGCTGGTCAGATTGCGCCGCTCGGTAGTTCCATAACCCACCACCACGACCTGTTCCAGGGCCGCCACGTCCTGTTTGAGGGACACGTTGATCACCGTTTCGGTCCCGACGGGAACTTCCTGGCTGGTGTATCCGAGGAAAGAAAATACCAATACGGGGTTGGCTGCGGGGTCGGGGACGGAGATACTGTAATTGCCTTCCATGTCGGTAGAGACCCCCGTGGTAGTTCCTTTCACGGTAACGCTGACACCGGGAAGGATCTCGCCCGATTCCGCATCGGTTACCTTTCCTGTGATGGTCTGTTGCATAAGGGCCATGCCAGGCACCGTACGCGGTGACCCCCGTTCCGCATGCCGGGATGTGTCCGTCCTGCGGACGGGAATCATGCCGGGTTCCTTCATCAGCACGATCTGGTCGTCAATGACCTCGTACCCGATACCGTAGGGACTGAGAAGGTTTGTTAGCACGTCCTGCAGTTCCTCGCCGGAGCTATGTACCGATACCTGGGTTTCCACCGGAACGATCCGGGAGCTGTACACAAACTTGACGTTCCCTGCATTTTCGAGTTGTTGAAGCGCTGATCTTAAGGAGGTCTGACCGGTTTCCAGGGTGATTTTTGTGGTCAGCACACCCTGGGCTTTGCTGTCATGGGCCAGCGAGATACCCGAGAACGACAGCGCCAAGGCCAGCTGAAAGACGGTGATTTTCATGCAAAAGATGATAAATTCACGTGACGAACTTATTTTCATAAATTTGTTCTGGTTTTTGTAAAACATTCTGTTATAGCAAAGCCGAGCCTTCTCATAGCCTTAGCGGGTCAATAAGAAGGTTATTTTTGAAGGTCAGGCATGGTCGCAACATGTCTGGCCTTTTTAAACAATCAGATAAACCGATTTACTATTTTTTTTCTGTCATGGGCATTTCCTATTAAGTGCAACAATGGTGTTCCGGTTATTCGGATTCGCAACCCGGACCCGAAATCATGAATTTTCCCGGGCTTTTGTCGAAGGTGGCGCCAATGGACCTGCAGATCAGCTCCATTTTGATTTCGAGTGTTTCATCACGCATGGACGCGGTCAGGGGGCAATCTGCAAGATCCTGATTTGCCAGCTCGATGGACACCGGATACGCCTTCTCCAGCAGGTCAATCACGTTGCGCAGCGGCGTATCGCTGAATTCAAAAGCCAGGTCCTGTGACAGATCCGTAACCGGTCTCAATTGGCTGGAGATGGCAGCTATCTTTTCCAGTTTCCGGCTGTTGGTATGATAAATGGCTTTTTGCCTTGCCGTCAATCTTAAATTATCGGTCCGGCTCCGCACGGCGGTACCGGGTCGGCTTGCTTCAGCGTGATCTCCGCTCACTTCCACCGAGCCTTCGGCGACTTCAACTTCAACTGTTTTATCTGTTTTATAAGCTTTTATATTAAACTTCGTGCCTGTTACCCGTGTGACGATATTGCCGGTGTAAACCAGAAAGGGTTTCTCCTGCTGTTCGGTAATCTCGAAAAACGCCTCGCCTTCCAGCGTAACCTCCCTCCGGGGGCTTGACAAAAAGCTCCGATAGCGGATACTACCCGAAGGCTTCAGCCAAACCATGCTTTCATCCTGTAATACAACGAGCATGGTTTCGGAACTATTGTTCGTTTTATGGTAAACAGTTGGAGTATCTACTTGCCGGCTACGCTGCATCCCGGGTCCGACCCCATTCTGACTGAACAGGAAAACAAACAGCAGCAGCAAAGCGGCTGCCGATGCAGCGCTTAAACTGATCCACCTTACCCAAGACTTCCTGGCTCGTTCCCTATCCGGAAAACCGGTGGATCCAGCGCGGATGTTTCGCCACAACCTGTGTCGTAACTCCGACGTTTCCCGGCTGCTAAGCGATAAGGGCTCCCGCTCGCTGCCAAGTGAACGGTACCAGCTCCTCACCAGCGCTTCTTCCTCCGGGGTACATTCCCCCTGAAGATAACGCCGCAATATTTCCT
>Ga0079224_100011290_pt1 | contig 12294 bp, 18 predicted proteins | sample Stecom2015_FD_80414 | JGI IMG/M metagenome (GOLD analysis project Ga0079224, IMG submission 80414) | Agricultural soil microbial communities from Utah to study Nitrogen management - Steer compost 2015 | ecosystem: Environmental > Terrestrial > Soil > Agricultural land | place: USA: Utah... | reverse complement strand
ATATATTTTTTAGTATCGCCACCATCTTCTTTAATTGCTTCCAGCATTTCTAGAACCGCTTGGTTAGCACCACCATGTAATGGTCCCCAAAGCGCCGAAATTCCAGCAGATAAAGAGGCAAACAAACCAGCGTGAGAAGACCCAACCATTCTTACAGTCGAGGTAGAACAGTTTTGCTCATGGTCAGCATGAAGAATCAACAGTTTATCTAAAGCGCTTACCATGATTGGGTTAAGCTTGTAGTCTTCATTAGGTTGCTTGAACATCATTTTCAAAACGTTCTCTACATATCCTAAGTTGTTGTCGCCGTAATCTAATGGTAAGCCTTCCATTTTACGTAAGGTCCATGCTACCAATACTGGAAATTTACCCATAATCTTCACAATGGCATTGTACATAGCTTCTTCAGAATCTACATTTACCGAAGATGGATTAAACGCTATTAAAGCACTGGTTAAAGAAGACAATACGCCCATTGGATGTGCATTTCTAGGAAACGCATCTAAAATTTTCTTGATGTCTTCGTTTACAACAGATTGCTTTTTAATATCTGTATGGAATTTAGTCAATTGCTCCTGTGTAGGCAATTCACCAAAAATCAACAAATAAGCGACTTCTAAAAAGTCTGCCTTTTCGGCAAGTTCTTCGATGGCATATCCTCTATATCTTAAGATACCATGCTCTCCGTCTAAAAATGTAATGGCACTTTCGCAAGATCCGGTATTTTTATAACCAGGATCTATGGTTACTACACCTTTTGTTGTATTTCGAAGGGCACTGATATCTATGGCTACTTCATTTTCGGTTCCCGTGATAAGCTGAAATTCATGTTTTTCATTATTAATTTCTATAGTAGCTGTCTTTGACATATTGGTAAGGATTTTTTAAAAATTTATTTCTGAATCGTCGAGCCACGAAATTACGAAATATCTCACGATTTTTAAAGTTTACAACAAAAGCTTTTATTAATTAACATATTATTAAAATTGATACAAAAAAAGCGGTTCTTATTAGGAACCGCTTTTTCATTTATAAGCTTGTAAACTTATTTTACCTTGAAGGCATTTGCCTGTGGATAATAAGCTACTTCTGCCAATTCTTCTTCAATACGAAGCAATTGGTTATACTTAGCCATACGGTCACTTCTTGAAGCAGAGCCTGTCTTGATTTGGCCTGTATTTAAGGCTACTGCCAAGTCTGCAATGGTATTATCTTCAGTTTCACCAGAACGGTGTGACATTACCGAAGTATAACCTGCATTGTGCGCCATATTTACGGCCGCAATAGTTTCAGTCAATGTGCCAATTTGGTTTACTTTAATCAGAATAGAATTGGCTATGCCGTTTTCTATACCACGTGATAATCTTTCAACATTGGTAACGAACAAATCATCGCCTACTAATTGTACTTTCTTGCCTACTCTTTCGGTTAGGTATTTCCAGCCTTCCCAATCGTTTTCATCCATACCATCTTCAATTGAGATAATTGGATAATTTTCACATAATTCAGCAAGATAATCGGCTTGTTCTTTGCTGGTTCTTACCTTTCCTGTTTCACCTTCAAATTTACTGTAGTCGTATTTTCCGTCTACATAAAATTCTGCCGAGGCACAGTCTAAAGCAATCATGACTTCATCACCTAATTTATAGCCTGCCTTTTCTACAGCTTTAGCAATAGTATCTAAAGCATCTTCAGTACCATCCAGCGTTGGAGCAAAACCACCTTCGTCACCAACAGCTGTACTAAGACCACGATCGTGCAATACTTTTTTAAGGTTGTGAAAAATCTCTGTTCCCATTTGCATAGCATGAGTGAAATTTTGCGCTTTTACAGGCATCACCATAAACTCTTGGAAGGCAATAGGCGCATCGCTATGAGAACCGCCGTTTATGATGTTCATCATAGGAACTGGCAACGTATTAGCGCTAACCCCACCTACATAACGGTAAAGCGGCATGTTAAGCTCGTTTGCAGCAGCCTTGGCCACAGCTAAAGACACACCTAGAATGGCATTTGCCCCTAACTTAGATTTATTAGGTGTACCATCTAGCTCAATCATTAACTTATCTATTTTGTTTTGCTCAAAAACAGACATTCCCAATAACTCATTAGCAATAGTTTCGTTAACATTTGCTACAGCTTTAGAAACGCCTTTACCCATATAAGTTTTATCGCCGTCACGAAGTTCTACGGCTTCGTGCTCACCTGTTGATGCTCCAGATGGAACGGCTGCGCGACCTAACACCCCATTTTCGGTGATAACGTCTACTTCTACGGTTGGGTTTCCTCTAGAATCCAGGATTTGTCTTGCGTGAATATTGATTATGATACTCATAGTGCTACTGCTTTGTGTGATTTAATATTTTCAATAAATTGATCGAATAAATAAGAGGAATCATGTGGTCCTGGACTTGCTTCTGGATGGTATTGAACCGAGAAGCAATTCTTAGACTTCATTCTAATACCTGCTACGGTATTATCATTTAAATGCACATGTGTGATTTCAAAATCTGGATGGGCTTCGACTTCTTCTCTATTAACTGCAAAACCATGGTTTTGTGACGTTATTTCGCCTTTACCGGTAAGCAAGTTTTTAATAGGATGGTTTATTCCTCTATGCCCATTGTACATTTTATAAGTTGAAATGCCGTTTGCCAAGGCAATTACTTGATGCCCTAAACAGATTCCAAAAAGTGGTAAATTACGCTTAATAATTTCCTTAGCTAAGGTTTGTGCCTCTACCAATGGTTCTGGATCGCCAGGGCCATTAGATAAGAAATAGCCGTCTGGATTCCAAGCTTCCATATCTTCAAACTTGGCGTTAAAAGGAAACACTTTTATGAATGCACCGCGTTTTGCAAGGTTTCTTAAAATGTTTTTCTTGATACCTATATCCAATGCGGCAATTTTAACAGGCGCCGTTTCATCACCCACAAAATAAGGGGCTTTAGTAGATACTCTAGAAGCTAGTTCTAAACCGTTCATGTTTGGCACTTCTGCCAATTGCTTTTTAAGACTTTCAATATCGTCAACCTGAGTAGACATTACCGCGTTCATGGAACCATTATCGCGAATGTGACTTACCAATGCTCTGGTATCTACATCTGAAATTGCGAAAAGATTGTTTTTGTTTAAAAATGATTCTAGAGAATCATCGGCTGCTACACGAGAGTACTCATAGCTGAAGTTTTTACAAACCAAGCCTGCAATTTTTACAGAATCTGATTCTACTTCTTCATTATTTATACCGTAGTTCCCTATGTGTGCATTAGTTGTCACCATAAGTTGCCCAAAGTATGACGGGTCGGTAAAGATTTCCTGATAGCCAGTCATTCCGGTGTTAAAACATACTTCTCCAAATGCGGTACCTTCATTATTTCCTACTGATTTTCCGTAGAAAATTGTACCGTCTGCCAATAAAATTAAAGCTCGTTTTTTCTTGTTGTATTTCATCCGATTGAAAAGTTTAACAAAATTGCACAAAAAAAGGATAAACTGAAATAGTTTATCCTTTAATTTTATGAATGCTTATTAACATTTATTCTTCCTCTTCTTTTGAGTTTGTATTCTCAACTACAGGAGCTGCAGCAGGCTTGCTTCCACCTCTTCTACTTCTACGTGTAGTTTTCTTAGGCTTGCCAGCGTTGTAAAGCTCGTTGTAATCTACAAGCTCAATCATAGCCATTTCAGCGTTATCACCTAAACGGTTACCAAGCTTGATAATTCTGGTGTAACCTCCTGGTCTGTCACCAACTTTAGCAGCTACATCTCTGAACAATTCAGTTACAGCTTCTTTTTGTCTAAGTCTGCTGAAAACGATACGTCTGTTGTGAGTTGTATCTTCTTTAGATTTGGTTACCAATGGTTCTACAAATTGCTTAAGCGCTTTAGCTTTAGCAAGTGTAGTGTTGATACGCTTGTGCTCGATTAAAGAACATGCCATGTTAGCAAGCATAGATCTTCTGTGAGCTGTTTTTCTACCTAAATGGTTAATTTTTTTTCCGTGTCTCATGACATTTGTTTTAAACCCTTATCTTGCTGCTACTTTTTTTAAGGAGCAAATTATAAGGGAGTTAGAATTAATCTTTATCTAATTTGTATTTGCTTAAGTCCATCCCGAAGTTAAGACCTTTTACGTTTACTAGTTCTTCTAGCTCGGTTAAAGATTTTTTACCAAAGTTTCGGAATTTCATCAAATCATTTTTGTTGAATGACACCAAGTCTCCAAGAGTATCTACTTCTGCAGCTTTTAAACAGTTTAAAGCACGTACAGAAAGATCCATGTCAACTAGTTTAGTCTTCAATAACTGTCTCATGTGAAGAGATTCTTCGTCATAAGTTTCTGTTTGTGCAATTTCATCAGCTTCAAGAGTGATACGCTCGTCAGAGAATAACATGAAGTGGTGAATTAAAGTTTTAGCTGCTTCTGTTAAAGCATCTTGAGGGTTGATAGAACCATCAGTTACAATTTCGAAAACTAGTTTCTCGTAGTCGGTTTTTTGCTCAACACGATAGTTTTCAATGCTGTACTTTACGTTCTTGATAGGCGTATAGATAGAGTCTGTAAAGATAGTACCTATTGGTGCAGAAGCTTTTTTGTTTTCTTCAGCAGGCACATAACCTCTACCTTTTTCTATAGTAATTTCCATGTTAAGATTCACTTTAGGATCTAGGTTACAGATCACAAGTTCTGAATTCAACACTTGGAATCCAGAGATGAATTTTTGGAAATCACCAGCAGTAATTTGCTCTTGTCCAGAGATAGAAATAGAAATGGACTCGTTATCGATATCGTCTATCTGTCTTTTGAAACGAACTTGTTTTAAGTTCAAAATAATTTCAGTAACATCTTCAACAACACCAGCAATAGTTGAGAATTCGTGGTCTACGCCTTCAATTCTTACTGATGTAATAGCAAAGCCTTCAAGTGATGATAAAAGCACACGTCTAAGAGCGTTTCCTATTGTTAAACCGTAACCAGGCTCTAAAGGACGAAATTCGAATTTACCTTCGAAGTCCGTTGAATCAATCATGATTACTTTGTCTGGTTTCTGAAAATTAAATACTGCCATAATATGTTTTCTTCGTTTTAATTGTTATTTAGTTGCGCGGTTTAAAAGTTTGAAGAAGTACGAATAAACCCTTTGGCTAAATACCAATGTTGTTAATGTATTATTTAGAATATAATTCGACGATGTACTGCTCGTTGATGTTCTCTGGAATTTGGATTCTAGCAGGTACAGATACATAAGTTCCTTCTTTTTTCTCATCGTTCCAGGTAATCCACTCATAAATGTGGCTTGAGCTTGACAATGATTTGTCGATAGCTTCTAAAGATTTAGATTTTTCTCTTACAGCTACAACATCGCCTGCTTTAAGGTGGTAAGATGGAATGTTTACAATCTCGCCGTTAACAGTAATGTGTCTGTGAGAAACCAATTGTCTCGCACCTCTTCTTGAAGGAGAGATTCCCATTCTGAAAACCACGTTGTCTAATCTAGACTCACAAAGTTGCAACAATACCTCACCTGTAATTCCAGGAGCAGCAGTTGCTTTTTTGAACATGTTTCTAAATTGTCTTTCCAAAATACCATAAGTGTATTTTGCTTTTTGTTTTTCTTGCAACTGGATAGCGTACTCAGATTTCTTTCCGCGTTTTCTGTTGTTACCATGTTGCCCTGGAGGATAATTTCTTCTTTCGAATGATTTATCTTCTCCAAAAATAGCTTCACCGAACTTACGGGCTATTTTAGTTTTAGGACCAGTATATCTTGCCATTTTAAAAAGGATTTTTAGGAGTGGTTATGAATTCAGGTCTTTATAATCCTTCGATAACCGTTAATCTCCCGATTGTTTATACTTAATTTATAATTTTCGATTTCTAGATTTATGATTTACGATTGAAAAATTCCAAAATCGTAAGTCGTAATTCTAAAATTATTATACTCTTCTGCGTTTTGGAGGACGACATCCGTTATGTGGTAATGGAGTAACATCGATGATTTCGGTTACTTCAATGCCTGCATTGTGGATAGAACGGATAGCAGATTCTCTACCGTTACCTGGACCTTTAACAAACACTTTCACTTTCTTTAAACCTGCTTCTTGAGCAATTCCTGCAGCATCTTCAGCAGCAACTTGAGCAGCATAAGGAGTGTTCTTTTTAGAACCTCTGAAGCCCATTTTACCAGCAGATGACCAAGAAATCACATCGCCTTTTTTGTTTGTTAAGGAGATGATGATATTGTTAAAAGAAGCTGTGATGTGTGCTTCTCCGGTTGCGTCTACTACAACTTTACGCTTTTTTGTATTTGACTTTGCCATATTACAATATTAGTTTTTAGCTGTTAGTTTTAGTTATTAGAATCCTAAACATTTCTATTTCAAGCAGATTCGTCTAACTTCTAAATACCAATGACTAACGTCTCAATTATTATTTAGTTGCTTTTTTCTTGTTAGCAACAGTTTTTCTTCTACCTTTTCTAGTTCTAGAATTGTTCTTGGTACGTTGACCTCTTAATGGAAGTCCAACTCTATGGCGGATACCTCTGTAACAACCTATGTCCATTAATCGCTTAATGTTAAGTTGTATTTCAGAACGCAATTCACCTTCAATAGTATAGCCTGCAACAGCGTCACGAATGCTACCTATTTGATCGTCAGTCCAATCTTGAACTTTAATGTTCTCGTCAACTTTAGCTGTTGCTAAAATTTCTTGTGCTCTGCTTTTACCTACTCCATAGATATAAGTTAGCGCGATAACACCTCTCTTTTGTTTTGGTATGTCTACACCTGCAATTCTTGCCATAATTATCCTTGTCTTTGTTTGAATTTAGGATTCTTTTTGTTAATGACGTAAAGTCTACCTTTTCTACGCACGATTATACAATCTGCGCTTCTTTTTTTAATTGATGCTCTTACTTTCATCGTATTAGTATCTATAAGTTATTCTTGCCTTTGTTAAATCGTAAGGACTCATTTCTAATTTCACCTTATCTCCTGGTAACAACTTAATGTAGTGCATACGCATTTTACCAGATATATGGGCGGTTACAATGTGTCCGTTTTCAAGTTCAACACGAAACATAGCATTAGATAATGCTTCTATGATTGTGCCGTCTTGTTCTATTGCTGCTTGTTTTGCCATAGTATGATATTAAGCTACTGCTTTTCTATTTTTACCTGTTTTCATCAAGCCGTCATAGTGTCTGTTCAGCAAATAAGAATTTACTTGCTGCATGGTATCGATTGCAACTCCTACCATAATCAATAAGGAAGTTCCTCCGAAAAACAAGGCCCAACCAGTTTGTACACCCATCAACTTTACAATAATTGCAGGGAACACTGCGATTAAAGCTAAAAAGATAGATCCCGGTAAGGTTATTTGAGACATGATCTTGTCCAAATATTCAGATGTTTCTGAACCTGGGCGAATACCCGGAATAAAACCTCCGCTTCTTTTTAAATCGTCTGCCATTTTATTGGTAGGTACCGTAATGGCCGTATAGAAATAGGTAAAGATGATAATCAATAAAGCAAACAGCACGTTGTACCAAAGACCAAACATATCGGCAAATTGGGACTGTAGCCATTGTCCTACTGAAGACTCTTTCATAAAATCCATACCACCTATTAAACCAGGCACAAACATGATAGCTTGCGCGAAGATGATTGGCATTACTCCAGACGCATTCAACTTTAAAGGAATATATTGTCTAGAACCAAACACATTTTTCTCATAACCACCAGAAGCTGTACGTCTAGCATACTGAACGGCAATTTTTCTTACCGCCATAACCAGCATAACAGAAGCTAGGATAATCAACAACCAAATAATCATTTCAAACAAAATTAACATCACGTTGTTTCCATCTAATCTGGAAGCCGCGTTTTGCATGAATGATTGTGGCAGTCTAGCGATAATACCTACCATGATTAATAGGGAGATACCATTTCCTATACCTTTATCGGTGATTTTCTCTCCTAACCACATGGCGAAGATACAGCCGGTTACCAAAATCACTACGGAAGAAAAGTAGAACGTAAAGGATTGTCCCAATAAGAATGCCGAAGTAGGAATGCCTAATGTTGGCAAACTGGCTAAATACCCAGGAGCTTGTACCAAACAGATCGCGATGGTTAACCAACGTGTAATCTGATTGATTTTTTTACGTCCGCTTTCTCCTTCTTTCTGTAATTTTTGAAGGTAAGGAATTGCGATTCCCATTAATTGTACAACAATTGAAGCCGAAATATATGGCATGATACCTAAGGCAAATACCGAGGCATTTGCAAACGCACCACCTGTAAAGGCGTTAAGCAAACCTAGCAAACCACTTTCTGTGTTGCTTTGCAAATCGCTTAACTGTGCAGCATCAATACCTGGCAATACCACTTGGGCACCAAAACGATAAACTAATAACAGACCAAGAGTTAAAATGATTCTGTTTCTTAGTTCCTCAATTTTCCATACATTTTTTAATGTCTCTATAAACTTCATGCTTCAATAGGTCTTATAAAGTTACAGCCTCTCCTCCAGCAGCTTCAATAGCAGCTTTAGCAGTAGCAGTAAATTTGTGTGCAGATACTTTAAGTTTAGCCTTTAATTCACCTCTTCCTAAAATCTTAACCACATCATTCTTGCCTGCTAATCTTAAGGATACCAAAGTATCGAAATCTACAGTGTCATTAATTTTCTTGTCGTCAACCAACTGTTGTAAGGTATCTAGGTTTACACCTTGATATTCTACACGGTTGATATTTTTGAAACCAAATTTTGGCACACGTCTTTGAAGTGGCATTTGTCCACCTTCAAAACCTATTTTCTTAGAATAACCAGAACGAGACTTGGCACCTTTGTGACCACGTGTAGCAGTACCACCTTTACCAGAACCTTGTCCGCGTCCTACGCGTTTTCCTTGATTTTTTACTGAACCTTCTGCAGGTTTTAAATTACTTAAATCCATTTTGGTGTCTTATTATTTTGTTTCTTCTACAGAAACTAAATGTTTAACTTTACTAACCATACCAAGAATACTTGGTGTAGCTTCGTGCTCTACAACTTGACCTATTTTACGTAGACCAAGAGATTCTAAAGTTCTCTTTTGGGTTAGAGAACGGTTGATTGCACTTTTTACTTTAGTTACTTTAATCTTTGCCATCTCTGTTCTATATTAACCTTTAAAAACTTTTTCTAATGAGATACCTCTGTCTCTAGCAATGGTTCCAGCATCTCTTAATTGCAATAAGGCATCAAAAGTTGCTTTTACCACGTTGTGAGGGTTTGAAGAGCCTTGTGACTTAGATAATACATCATGTACACCTACAGCTTCCAAAACAGTTCTTACAGCTCCACCAGCAATTACTCCGGTACCTTCGGCAGCAGGAATAATGTTTACTCTAGCTCCACCGTATTTACCTTTTTGCTCGTGCGGTAATGTTTTACCTTTCAAAGGAATGCGAACTAAGTTTTTCTTAGCATCTTCAACAGCTTTGGCAATGGCGCTGGCTACATCCTTAGATTTACCAAGACCGTGACCTACTACACCTTTTTCATCGCCTACAACTACGATTGCTGAAAAACCAAATGCTCTACCACCTTTGGTTACTTTTGTAACTCTTTGTACACCAACTAAACGATCTTTAAGATCTAATCCACTTGGTTTTACTAATTCTGCGCTTTTGTATTTCTGATACATGATTTCTTAGAATTTAAGTCCTGCTTCTCTAGCTCCTTCGGCTAATGATTTTACTCTTCCGTGATATAGATATCCACCTCTGTCAAAAGAGATTGTATCTATGCCTGCTTTTAGAGCTTTTTCTGCAACGGCTTTCCCTACTAGGGTAGCGATATCAGATTTTGTTCCTTTAGCAGAACTGATTTCTTTGTCTCTTGATGACGCGGCAGCTAATGTTTTACCTGTTACATCGTCAACAACTTGAGCATAAATTTCTTTATTGCTTCTGAAAACAGATAATCTTGGTCTAGCTTCTGTTCCAGAAACTACTTTACGAATTCTGCTTTTTATTTTTAGTCTTCTTTTGTTCTTTGTTAATGCCATGACTTCTAATATTAAGCTGATTTACCTGCTTTTCTTCTTATTTGCTCACCTACAAACTTGATACCTTTTCCTTTGTAAGGTTCTGGCTTACGGTAAGAACGGATTTTTGCCGCTACTTGACCTAATAATTGCTTGTCGTGAGATGTTAATTTAATGATTGGGTTTTTACCTTTTTCAGAAATGGTTTCTACTTTCACTTCTGGAGCAAGATCTATAACGATGTTGTGAGAGAAACCTAAAGCCAAATCTAATTTTTGACCTTGGTTACTAGCTCTATAACCAACACCTACAAGTTCTAATTGTTCGGTCCAACCTTCTGAAACACCTGTAACCATATTGTTTACAAGGGCTCTGTAAAGACCGTGTTTAGCTCTTTCGTTTTTGTTGTCTGAAGAGCGTTCTACAACAACATTTCCGTCTTCAACTTTTACGCTTACGTCAGCAAAGTTCTGGGTTAACTCACCCATTTTTCCTTTTACCGTAATAACGTTTTCGTTTACTTCAACTGTTACCCCTTGTGGGATTACTACTGGATTATTACCTATTCTAGACATCTTTCTTTGCTTTTAGTAAACGTAACACAAAACTTCTCCACCAACGTTTTCTAGCTTAGCTTGCTTACCTGTCATTACTCCATGAGAAGTAGAGATAATAGCAATTCCTAAACCATTAAGTACTCTTGGCAGTTCTTTAGAATTTGCATACTTACGTAAACCTGGTTTACTAACTCTTTCAATGTTCTTGATTACAGGCTCTTTAGTCTCTTTATTGTACTTAAGGGCTATTTTTATTGTCCCTTGTACTTTAGAGTCGTCAAACTTGTAACTTAAAATATATCCTTGATCGAATAATATTTTAGTAATTTCTTTTTTAAGATTAGAAGCAGGAATCTCCACCACTCTGTGGTTAGCACGCACTGCGTTTCTAATTCTCGTCAAATAATCCGCGATTGGATCTGTGTACATAACGAATTGATTTTGTGATTCCGGTTTTCGAGTGTTTCTCTCTCGAACCTAAAATCTGATTATTTAAATAATATTACCAACTTGCTTTTTTAACTCCTGGGATTAACCCTTGGTTTGCCATTTCTCTGAACAATACACGAGAAATTCCAAAATTTCTCATATACCCTCTAGGTCTTCCTGTAAGTTTGCAACGGTTGTGCGCACGTACTGGAGAAGCGTTCTTTGGCAATTTTTGTAATGCTTCATAATCGCCAGCTTCTTTAAGGGCTTTGCGCTTTTCGGCATATTTTGCAATAAGTTTCGCTCTTTTTACCTCGCGGGCTTTCATTGATTCTTTAGCCATAACTTAGTTCTTTTTAAAAGGTAATCCTAATTCAGTTAATAATGATTGTGCTTCTTTATCTGTTTCTGCAGAAGTTACAAAGGTAATGTCCATACCGGCAATCTTGTTCACCTTATCGATATCGATTTCAGGGAAAATGATTTGCTCGGTCACACCTAAATTGTAGTTTCCTCTTCCGTCAAAACCAGTAGCTTTTATACCGCTAAAATCTCTTACACGTGGAAGTGCAGATGTAATTAAACGATCTAAAAATTCGTACATTCTTTCGCCACGTAAAGTTACTTTGGCACCAATTGGCATACCTTTACGTAATTTGAAAGTGGCAACGTCTTTCTTAGAAATTGTTGCTACGGCTTTTTGCCCAGATATCGTAGAAAGCTCTTCTACTGCATAGTCGATTAACTTTTTATCTGCAACAGCAGCACCTACCCCACGAGAAATAACTATTTTCTGCAGTTTAGGAACTTGCATTACATTTTGATATCCAAATTCTTCTTTAAGAGCAGCAATTACTCTGCTTTTGTACTCTTGTTTAAGTCTCGGTGAATATGCCATAACTAAATTACTTCGTTTGATTTTTTGGAAAATCTTACTTTTTTATCGCCTTCTATTTTGTATCCTACTCTTGTTGTTTCACCTTTTTTGGTTAACAAAGACAAGTTAGAGATATGAATAGCTGCTTCTTTCTCTACAATACCACCTTGAGGATTTTGTGCACTTGGCTTAGTGTGTTTCTTTACCATGTTTACACCTTCTACAATGGCTTTGTTCTTATCTATTAATACTTCTAGTACTTTACCTTCAGATCCTTTGTGATCTCCAGCTATTACTTTTACAGTATCTCCTGATTTTATTTTAAGCTTTGTCATCTTACTAAAGTCATTAAAGCACCTCAGGTGCTAATGATACAATTTTCATGAATTGT
>Ga0079224_100011289_pt1 | contig 12294 bp, 7 predicted proteins | sample Stecom2015_FD_80414 | JGI IMG/M metagenome (GOLD analysis project Ga0079224, IMG submission 80414) | Agricultural soil microbial communities from Utah to study Nitrogen management - Steer compost 2015 | ecosystem: Environmental > Terrestrial > Soil > Agricultural land | place: USA: Utah... | reverse complement strand
GAGTCGAAGCCCAGCATGAGGTTGGCGACGTACTCCGAGGCCCCCGAGAGCCCGCGCACCGGGTTCGTCGGTGCGTCCGCGCGGGGCCCGGCGACGAGCTCCGATTCCTGCAGCGTGAGATTGCCCTGCAAGAAGAACGGGTCGAGCCAGGCACCCAGGAAGCCCAGGTCCTTGAGACCCTCGATCTCGATTCCCTGCACCTCGGCCGACTCGGCATTGATGATTTCGCGCGCCGTGGTGGTGTCGCTGGCCGCCGATTCGAAGAACTCGATAGGGTTCACGATTTCCTTGCGGAAGAGGGTGACGGTCAGGCTGTCGCCGTTGCCGAAGAACCATTCGCTCCGCAGGTCGTAGTTGTCGACATCCGCGGGCACGACGCCGGGATTGCCGCGCACGAGCTCGTCGGTGATGGGATCGATGTAGCTGGCAGCGGTGATCTCGCGCAGGTCCGGCCGCACCGTCGTCCGGCTCCAGCCGAGCCTGAGCTGGAACGTTTCCGCCCACAGGTCCGGCATCCACGTGAGCGCGATTGACGGGTACACCCGGTCGTCGTGGAACGTGCCCTTCGCGAGCACCTCCGGGTCGGTGGTCACCTGCGGATCGGTGGCGCTGAACCCGAGCGGGTTCCAGTCGACGGCGACCTGACGGTAGTCCTCCCACCGGGCGCCCGCGGCGACTCGCCAGCGGTCGTCGAAGGTCCAGTCGATCATGCCGAAGATCGCGTCCGTCATCGTCGCGGCGATGTAGCTCTGGTTGTTCGTCCCCTGCACGTCGAACACGAAGTTGTTCGCCGGGTTCAGTATGTTCTCGTCCGAGAACACCTCGTCCAGCGGCCCCTGCAGCAGCGACGAGTCGGCGACGTTCAGCGCACCGAGGCTGAACTGGAGCTGGCGATACGTGCGCGCCTTGCGGCTGTGGGACCAGCCGCCCTTGAGCTCGATCGACGAGCGGCCCGCCTCGAAGGGGAGGGCCAGCGCCCACCCGTGGTTCACGACCTCGTCATCGAGCTCGGTGAAGCGGTAGTCGGCCGCCTGCGACGTGAGCGCGACGGCGGAGGAGAGCACCTCGGCCGTCACGGGATCCGTCACCGTGTGGGCTGAAACGGTCACCTCGCTCGGGATGTCGGTTTCGGCTTCGGATTCGGACCAGAACCATTCGACGTACGCGTCCCGCGGCAGCCAGCCGGCGAGCGCATCCAGGAAGGGCAGCCGCCGGCGGGTTTTCTCGCCGAAGTAGTGCTTTCCGCTGACCTGCTGCGTCAGCATGTTGCGCTCCTCGAACCGAAGCTCGTAGTCGCGAAAGCCGATGCCGTCGGACACTTCCCGGTTCTCGTTGAAGAAGTCACGAACCGAGGTTTCGTCGTCGGTATTGCGCAGGAACAGGGTGGTGGCCGATATCTGGTGGTCGTCCGCGAAGGCGAGGCCGACGTTCAGCGTGCCGGTGAGATTGACCGCGTGCACGGAACCCTCCTCCGTGTCGACGCGCTCGCCGGGAAACGTGAAGCTGCGCCGCTTTACGTCCTTCTCGCGCCAGTCGGTGGCGTACGCGGCCCCGACCAGGAACCCGGCTTCCCAGTCGTCGGCGAGGGAGAAGCGGTTGCCGACGTTCACGCGCGCGCCGATGTCCGGCAGCACGTCTTTCTGCTCCAGCGCGATGTTGCGGTTGAGCTCGAGCCCCATGGCGCGGTTCACGGCCTGCGCTTCCGCCAGCGTCGCCGCAGGGTCCTGCCGGCGCAGGTGCATGAGGATCCCCTGCACGTCGGTCTGGGCCTGGAATTCGGCGATGCGCTCGAAAAGCGACGCCGGGAGCGCGCGCTCGCCGTTGTCCGTGCCGAGATCGTCGCGGCTGCCGCCCGGATAGCTCAGCATCGTGCCGCTGCTTTCCGTGTTGAAGCCGCTGCCGATCTCGAACGACAGCGCCAGGTCGTCCGGAATGCCGCGGGTACGGATGTCGACGCTGCCGCCGGCGAAGTTCGCGGGCAGGTCCGCCGACCACGCCTTCTGCACGCGCAGCGATTCCACGACGGACGTCGGGAAGACATCCAGGGGGATGACGTTGCGGGTCAGGTCCGGCGACGGGATATGGGCGCCGTTGAGTGTGCTAGCGGAGTAGCGCTCGCCGAGGCCGCGGATATACACGTACTTGTCCGAGACGAGGGACAAGCCGGGGATACGCCGCAGCGCGGCGGCGACGGACGAATCGCCGAGGCGCCCGATGGTGTCCGCGCCCAGCATGTCCGTCACCGCGGGATCGTTCAGGCGCTCGTCGATGAGCTGCCGGGTGGCGTTTCGGTAACGTCCCGCGACCACGATCTCGTCGACGCCCTGGCCGGCTTCGGCTGCGGCCGTGTCCTGCGCCGCGGCGGTAGCATGCCCGGCACCGAGGGCCGCCGCGACGGCGGCCGCAATGAGGCGCCGCCGCGGGATTCCGATTCTGGTGGGCATGTGACGGGTCTCCCGGCTCATTCGAACCACAACGGCTGGGCGCGATTGCCCTCGTGCAGGCCATACGCCCACGGCTGCGTCCAGTCGGTCTCGCCCGGCGACAGCGCGCCGAGGTACGTGCCCGCCGGCGCGTTCGCGGTCGGTGCGGCGCCGTCGACCAGCATCGTCGAGAACCCGATCGAGTAGATCGGCGGCGCGCCCTCGAGGAGCTGCAGGTCGGTGTCGTTGGCCGCGCTCGGGTCGGTGCGGCCGCTGATCGTGGCGAACTGGTTGCCGGCGTCGATTGCCCATTGCTCGACCGCAGTGCCGTTCGGCAGGCTGCCGCCGTTGGTGCGGTCCTCGCAGGCGAAGATCGTCGAGGCGATCGTGAGATCGCCGTCCTGTGCCGCCTGCAGCGATCGGTTGTCCAGCCGCAGGCAGTAGTTGTTCTCGCCGCTGTTCTCGCCGAAGGAGGCGATCACCATGGAGTCGGTGATCGTCGCGAAGACGCCCTCGCGCAGGCGCCAGCCGCGGCCCTGCTCGTGGGTCGCTGTCGCGGCGCCGTTCGGCGAGATGATGCAGGTCAGGTTCGAGATCGTCGGCCGGCTGTTGATGCCCTGCGCGATCACGGCCTCGACCGCCGCCGCATCGAGCTCGTCGAAGCCGGCGATGCCGTCCGCCTCGATGCAGTGGTTGCCGTCCGTTTCCGACTGGATGACCAGGGCGTTCGTGATCGTGCCCGACCAGCCCTCGTCGATGTCGATCGAGTCGTCGCGGACGTACAGCGCGACGAAATTCTCGATGTTCACGGCGCCGCCGAACATCTCGATGCCGTCGTCGAAGGTGGAATAGACCTGCAGGTTCCTGACGACCGTGTTGCGGCCGACTGCGTTGAACGTAATGCCGTTCAGCTCGTCGCCGTTACCGACAGTCGCCCCGGTGTGCTTGACGATGACGTACTCCAGGCGGCCGGAGCTGTCGTCGTTGTTGGCGCCGCCGTACTGCGACTCGTCCAGCCCCGCGGCGCCTTCGGAGTCCACGTGGCACTCGGACGTCGCCAGGTCGCCGCCGGCGACCGACCCGGTGTAGTTGCACTGGTTCGTGATCCCGAACCCGTTGATGACCATGCCGCCCCACTGCTGCACGTCCTCCGGTCCAACCGTGCCGTTGACGTCGGAAACGGACGTGAACACGATCGGCGCATCGGGGGCGCCGACTGCGAAGATCTGCGAGCCGCGGTTGATGACGATGAAGTCGGCGCTCGACTGGAACGCCAGGATGGCGCCGGCCTCGATCGTGAGCACCGGCCCGTCGCCGCCTTCGAAGATGCCCGCGGCGGCCATTTCAGCGTCGTCACGGTAGGTCTCTCCGACGAACAGGCTGCCCTGGAAGATGTGAGCGCCGCCGTTCGGCAACGCCGGGATGGTCAGGTCCACGTCGAGGTTGTTGCCCGCATCGACGAACGAGGGAGCGTAGATGCAGTTGTCTCCGTCGGCGGTGCCCCGGATCGTCTGCCCCGCCGTGTTGACGTAGAACGCGCACTGCTCGTCGGCACCCCCGCCGGCCGGCGGGTTGGGATTGGCGGGATTGTTGACCTCGGTGGACGGCGAGATGTTGATGTCCCCGCTGCCGCAGCCGGCCAGGGCGACCGCCAGGACGGCGAGGGAAGCGGGAAACGGGCTCCGATTCATCGATGTTCTCCATTGCAGGCTCTCGATCGAGCGCCAAGGAAAACACCGGTCCGTTACCGTCCGGTGACGGAAAGATGTCGGATGCGTTGCGCCCGCAGGTGCCGGTGGTCAGGAGGAGCGGAGCTCGCGCTCGATCTCGTCGGTGGACGCATGCCGCACGTCCTTTCCGGAGACGAGATACACCACGTATTCGCAGATGTTCTTCGAATGGTCGCCGATGCGCTCGAGCGCGCGTGCGCACCAGATGACGTCGAGGATGCGGCGGATCGTGCGCGGATCCTCCATCATGAAGGTGATGCCCTGGCGCAGGATCGCTTCGTACTCCCGGTCCACCTTGCTGTCCTCGCGGGCCACTTCGACCGCGGCCGTGGGGTCCATGCGCACGAAGGCATCCAGCGCGGTCCGGAGCTGGCCGCGCACCCGATTGCCGAGGTTCTCGAGCTGGCCGTAGCCGCCCGCCGGCCGCTCGGCTTCGGCCAGCCGCGTCGCCAGCCAGCCGATTTTCTCGGCTTCGTCACCGATGCGCTCGAGGTCGGTGATGGTCTTGATGATGGCGAAGATGAGCCGCAGGTCGCTCGCGGCGGGCTGCCGCCGCGCCAGGATGCGGTTGCATTCCTCGTCGATCACGAGCTCGAGCTCGTTCACCTTGTGGTCGTCCTCCGCGACCCGCCGCCCCAGCGCGCTGTCGCCTTCGACGACGGCTCTCACCGCGTCCGCCGTCTGCTGCTCGACGAGCCCGCCCATCGCCATCACGTGGTTGCGGATCTCCTCGAGCTCCTCGTTGAACTGCTGGGAGATGTGGCTGTCGAGGTTGAGCTTGTCCATGTCGCGGTCCTGTCGTCGTCTGCGGTCACGGCGCGGTTCCGGTCGTGCGCGCTGCACGCACCCGAACGCGACGTCAGCCGTAACGCCCGGTGATGTAGTCCTCCGTCCGGCGCTGGCTCGGGCGGGTGAAGATCGTGTCCGTATCGCCGTACTCGACCAGGTCCCCCATGTACATGAACGCCGTGTAATCCGACACGCGCGCCGCCTGCTGCATGTTGTGCGTCACGATGACGATGCTGTAATCCGCTTTCAGATTGTAGATCAGCTCCTCGATCTTGAGCGTCGAGATCGGGTCGAGCGCCGATGCCGGCTCGTCGAGCAGCAGCACCTGCGGCTCGATGGCGATGGCGCGGGCGATGACGAGCCGCTGCTGCTGGCCGCCGGACAGGCTCCCGGCCGGCTCCTGCAGCCGGTCGCGTACTTCCTCCCACAGGGCGGCGGCCCGCAGCGCCCATTCGACCCGCTCGTCGAGCTCGCGCCGTTTCCTGATGCCCTTGAGGCGCAGGCCGTACGCCACGTTCTCGTAGATCGTCTTTGGGAAGGGATTCGGTTTCTGGAACACCATGCCGACGGTCTGCCGCAGCCTCGGCACGTCGACGTCGCGCGCGTAGATGTCATGGCCGTCGAGCAGGATGCGGCCCTCGATGCGCGCGCCGTCGACCAGATCGTTCATGCGGTTGAGGCAGCGGAGCAGGGAGGATTTGCCGCAGCCGGACGGTCCGATGAACGCCGTGACCCGGTGTCGCGGCAGCTTCATCGTGATGCCGTGCAGCGCCCGCTTCTCCCCGTACCAGAGGCTCAGGTTCTCGACTTCCATGACGATGTCCTCGTCCTCCAGCCGGCGCTGCGCACCGCGCGGCCGGATCCGCGCGAGATCGACGGCATGCGTGCGGGTCGTGTCGTTCAGGTCGTTCATCGGTCCGGTTTCCGTCGGGGTCGGGCTGCCTCAGCCCTCCAGTGCCCGGTACTTCTCCCGCAGGCGGTTGCGGATGTGCACTGCCGCCAGGTTCAGGACGAGGATGGTGAGCACGAGCAACAGCGCGGTCGCGTAGACCAGCGGGCGCGCGGCTTCGACGTTGGGGCTCTGGAAGCCCACGTCGTAGATGTGAAAGCCGAGATGCATGAACTTGCGGTCGAGATGCAGGAACGGCGGATTGCCGTCGATGGGCAGCGACGGCGCGAGCTTGACCACGCCGACCAGCATGAGCGGCGCCACTTCGCCGGCCGCCCGCGCGACGGCGAGGATCAGCCCGGTCATCATCGCCGGGCTCGCCATCGGCAGGACCGTGCGCCAGAGCGTCTCGGCGCGCGTCGCGCCGAGCGCATAGGAGCCTTCCAGGATGGAGCGCGGGATGCGCGCGAGCCCTTCCTCGGTGGCGACGATCACGACCGGCAGCGTGAGCAGCGCGAGCGTCAGCGACGACCACAGGAGCCCCGGCGTCCCGAACACGGGGGAGGGCGCGGCTTCCGGGTAGAAGAGGGCATCGAGGCTGCCGCCGAGGAAGTAGACGAAGAACCCGAGACCGAATACGCCGTACACGATCGACGGCACGCCGGCGAGGTTGTTGACGGCGATGCGGATCGTGCGGGTGAGCAGCCCCTGCTTCGCGTACTCGCGCAGGTACACGGCCGCGATGACGCCGAAGGGCGTGACGAACACCGACATGAGCAGCACCATGACGACCGTCCCGAAGATCGCGGGGAACACGCCCCCTTCCGTGTTCGCTTCCCGCGGCTCGTCCGAGACGAACTCCCACAGCCTGGCGAACCAGAAGGCCAGCTTGTCGATCGGCCCCATCAGGTTCGGCCGGTGGGCGCGCACGACAGTCGCCAGGGGCAGCTCGACGGTGCTCCCGTCCTGGATCTCGACGACGTAGCTGTCGCGCCCGATGTCCGAGTAGAGCGCCTCCAGCGCGGCCTGGACGCCGGCGTAATCGGCTTCCAGCGCGGTGCGCCGGCGCTCGATATCCGCGCGCCGCGCGTCCGTGAGCTCACCGTCGAGATCGTAGCGGCGCTGTTCGAGCCGAAGCTGCTCCAGCGCGTAGTTGATCGCGGCGACGCGGCCGCGCTCCAGCTCGCGGATGCGCGACCTCAGGTCGGCGACGCGCTCGATGCGCGCGAGCAGCGCCGGCCACGCCTCGTCGCCCGTCGCGACGGTGGCACCGGATTCCTTCACTTCCCGCAGGAACCCGAGCTGGTCGCCCCACTCGGTGCGCTCGACGACCACGACGTCGGCGGGCTGCTCGCGCTCGACGATGCGAGGCTCCAGCAGGAAACGGAAGTCGTGGCCGAGCCGGTCCCGGTTGCCCGTTCTCACGAGGTGGCGGTCGACCGACTCGAGGCCGGCGGCGATTTCGAGACCGGCCTCGCGCAGGCGCGCCGCCGTCACCGTCTCGGTGCCGCGCACGGAGGCGATCACCGTGTCGACCCGGCCCTCCGCCTCCGCGTAGCGGAACGCGAACACGTCGGCCGGCCAGAAATGGGCGAGACCGCGAACCGCGATGAGCACCACCAGCCCGAACACGGCCAGCATGCTCAGGGTCACCGCGCCCGCCGTCAGCCAGATCCACGGGCTGCCGCTTTGCCACCAGCTCGAGCCTGCCTTCGCCATCACATCGCGCTGTAGCGGCGGCGGAGCCTCTGCCGGACGATCTCGGCCGCCGTGTTGAACAGGAACGTGAACAGGAACAGGACCATGGCCGTCAGGAACAGGACGCGGTAATGCGTGCTGCCCACCTCGGACTCCGGCATCTCGACGGCGATGTTCGCCGACAGCGTACGCATGCCCTCGAAGATGTTCCAGCTCATGACGGGCGTATTGCCGGTCGCCATGAGCACGATCATGGTCTCGCCGACCGCCCGGCCGAACCCGATCATGACCGCGGAGAAAATGCCGGGGCTCGCGGTCGGGAGCACGACGCGGACCAGCGTCTGCCAGGGCGTCGCGCCGAGCGCGAGCGAGCCGTCGGAGAGGTGCTTCGGCACGCCGAACACCGCGTCCTCGGCGATCGAGAAGATCACCGGGATCACGGCGAACCCCATGGCGATGCCCACCACGAGCGAGTTGCGCTGGCTGAACTCGATCCCGAGCACGCCGGACAGCCACTGCGGCAGGTGGCCGCCGAAGAACGCGGCCTCTACCGGCCGGCCGAGCGCGAACGCGAGCCAGCCGAGCGCGAGCACGGGAAGCACGAGCAGCGCCGGCTCGACACCGGCCGGCACCGCGCCCCGTACGCCCGCGGGCAGCCGCTCCCACGACCAGCCGGCCAGCAGGATGCCGAGCGGGATGAAGACGACGAGCAAAAGCAGCGCCGCGAGGTTCGCCTCCAGGAGCGGGGCGAGCCACAACCCCGCCAGGAAGCCCAGGATGACGGTGGGCAGTGCCTCCATGACCTCGACCGCCGGCTTCACCAGGCGCCGCATGGCCGGCCGCATGAAGTAGGCCGTGAAGATCGCGCCGAGGATCGCGAGCGGCATCGCGACCAGCATGGCGTAGAAAGCGGCTTTCAGGGTGCCGAACGACAGCGGCAGCAGGCTGAACTTCGGCTCGAACTCGTTGCTCGCCGAGGACGACTGCCACACGTGCGCCGGCTCCGGGTAGCTCTCGTACCAGACGCGGCCCCAGAGCGCCGTCCACGAGACCTCGGGATGCGGGTTGTCGACTTCCCATTGCAGCAGGCGTCCGTCGCCCGCCCCGAGCAGTCGGTCCGCGCGCGGCCCGAACGCGAGCGCGGTGAGCGGCTCCGCGCCGTCGCGGCGCTGTGCCAGCGAGCGCCCGGAGGTCGTGTGGTGCAGCCCGACCGTGCCGTCCGCGTGCGCGGCGGCAAAACCCTTGCGGCGATGCTCCGCGGCGATGGCCGTTACCGGGCTGTCGCTGCCGCTGAACGTGCGCACGTGCTGCAGGCGATACTCGTTGGCGGCGTTGCGGACCGGGAACCACTGGAGGATTCGCCCGCGATCCGTGCCGACCAGGAGCGAAATGCCGCCGGTGAGGAACGCGAGCGACGTCAGGCGTTCGCCTGGATCGGCGAGGCGCAGGCGCTCGTTGACGACGTAGTCGTTCCCGCGGCGCCTGAGCACCGCCGCCTCGCCGCTCTCCGCCGCGAGGCAGATCCATTGCTGCGTCGGGTCGAGCAGGACGTGCACGGGGAGCTCGTCGCTGCCGATGCGCACCGCGAGCTCGCGGCTGCCGGTGCCGGCGATCTCGGTCTCGCCGGTCAAAAACGAGGTCCGGAGCTCGACGTGGGTGAGCACGACGCCGCCGTCCTCGAGCACGCTGACGAAGCGTGCGCCGTTGCGATCGAACCTGCCCGCCACCGCGGACACGGCGCGACCGCGCGGATCTACGACGACCGGGTCCTCACCGAGCGGATAAGCGAGGTCCGGCTCGATCCGGCGCCCGCCGTCGCCGTAGCGCACGCGGTACTCGGCCGTCACCGGGAGGATGCGCCCGTCGTCCAGCCCGAGGACCACGCCGCCGCCGGCCAGGTCGGAAATGCCGGCCGCCGTCGCCGTCGCGCCGCCGGGCAGCTCGCGCCGTTCGATGACGGTACCGTCCGCGGTGTCGAAGAAGATCACCGCGGAGGCGGTGTAGCGCGCCGCTACCGCGGCACGCTCCTCCACCGCGAGGTGGAGCGTCTCGCCCGCCGGCCCGGGCATCGGGAACGCCTGCCCCGCGTGCATGGACGCCGGCGAGAACAACGGCAGGACGACGGAGAGGAGATACACGAAGATGAGCGTGATCGCCCCGATGACCGCCACTCCCCCGGCGGTGACGACCACGCGCGCCGCCGCGTCTTTCGCGGAACGCAGCCGCCGGCGCGCGTCGGCGACCACGAAGGGATGCGCGGCGCTCGTCATGCGCGAAGGATAGTTCGCGTTTGTTGCGGTTTTGTGACCGGTGCGGTCACGCGCGCGGCGACGACGGCCGCAGGCTGCAGGCCGGGAGTCAGGACGTGCGCGCGCCGTCGCGTCCCGGGCCGCCCGCTTCCGCGTGCAGCCCGAGCCCGGCCAGGTACTGCCGCACCAGGCCGAGGGCGCGCCGGCCCTTCGGCGTCGCACGGTACAGCCGCCTTTCGGTGCGGCCGTGGCGCTCCCGCCGGGACTGCAGGTAACCGGAGCGCTCCATGGCATGCAGGATCGGGTACAGCGTGCCGGGGCTCAGGCGGTAGCCGTGGCGGCCGAGCTCGTCGATGAGCTGCTGCCCGTACAGCTCCTCCTCTGCCGCGTGCTGCAGGATGTGCACGCGGACGAAGCCGGCCAACAGCTCGCGGTGCTGGTCGAATTTCCCGGCCGGCATATCGGATCCTTCCGAACGCGTCTGGGGGATTGTTCGACTGTTGCATCAAACTGCCCGGCCCGCAACCACGGCTGCCGTCAGAAGGTGTGCTGGAGGCCGACTGCCAGGTAGTCCTCGCTCGCGTTCGTGCCGCCGACGTGTCCCCGCGTGTAGAAGCCGAACACCTTCGTCCGCTCGCCCAGCGCGCGGTCGAGCCCGAGCGAGAGCTGGTCTTCCAGCAGGTTGTCGAGCGGATCGGCTGCCGGCAGCACGCGCCACACCTCAGACTGCAGGTACTGCAGCTTCGCCGTCGTATCACCGAAGCTCCACGCGAAGGATGCGCCGAAGCCGTCCTCATCGAGGGCGCCGGCGTCGGTCCGCTGGTAGAGCAGCATGAGCTCGGCCGGCCCGATCGCATAGCCGCCGACGAGCCGGGTCGTGTCGACGCCTGCCCCGTCCACGTCGCGATCCCGCGCGAGGGCGGCGTAGAGCGCGTCGCCCTCGTATCGAATCGCCGCCGACGTCGCGTCCGCGATACCGTCGTTGCCCGCCGCCGCGTCCTCGCCGGGGAAGAAGTTCACCGTGACGCTGAGAGCCTTCGCGAGCGCCGGCGTCGTCCAGGCGACGTAGTTCCGAAGCCGGTTCTCCCCGTTCAGGACGTTCCTGATGTCGCCCTCGAGGTCGTTGAACAGGTCGAAATCGCCCTGTGCCTCCTTGAGCGCCGTGTCATGGCGGCCGACCTTCACCGTGCCGAAGCGGCCTTCGAGGCCGACGAACTGGTTGCGCGGCTTGATGTGGTCGTCGCCGGCGTCCGCGTCGGGGTCGACCTCCCATTCGAGACGGTAGATCGCCGTGAGCCCGCTGCCGAGCGCCTGCTCGCCCCTGACACCGATGCGCGAAGCGTTGCTCCGGAGCTCGATCCGTTCGCCGGCCGGCTCGTCGGCGTTCTGCAGAGTGACGTTCAGCCGGCCGTAGAGATCGATTTCCGCCGGCACCACGCCGGGCGCGAAGAGCAGGGCGATCGCACCCAGCCGGCACAGCGCTGCGGCACCGGCGTTCGGCTCCGGCGGGCTCCCGGCCGCGTCCGTTCTCATTCGATCTCGCGGCGGAAGCGTTCCGCGACCCCTGCCGGCAGCGGGATGTAACCGTCCTTCACGACGACCTGCTGGCCCTGGCGCGACAGCACCATTTTCAGGAACTCCCGGACGAGCGGGTCCAGCGGCCGGCTCGGGTGCTTGTTCACGTAGACGTAAAGAAAGCGTCCCAGCGGGTAATGCCCCTGCACGGCGTTCTCCGGGGTGGCGGGAACGAACTCGGCGCCTTCCTCCACGGCAATCGGCACCGCGCGCACGCCGGAGGTCACGTAGCCGATTCCCGAGTAGCCGATGCCGTTCAGCGAGGAGCTGATCGACTGCACGACCGATGCCGAGCCGGGCTGCTCGTTCACGGAGTTCCGGAAATCGCCGTTGCAGAGCGCGTTTTCCTTGAAGTAGCCGTAGGTGCCGGACACCGAGTTGCGGCCGTAGAGCTGGATCGGCCGCTCCGCCCACGCACCGGTGAGCCCGAGTTGCCCCCAGCGGGTGACGTTCTCGGGGTACCCGCACCTGCGGGTCGAGGAAAAGATCGCGTCCACCTGCGCCAGGGTGAGCCCCTCGATCGGGTTGTCGCGGTGCACGAAGACCGCGAGCGCGTCGATCGCGACGGGAATCTCGAGGGGCCGGTAGCCGTGCTTCTGCTCGAAGGCCTGGATCTCGCCGTCCTTCATCGGGCGGCTCATCGGCCCGAGATTGGACGTGCCCTCGGTGAGCGCCGGCGGCGCGGTGGAGGAACCGGCTGCCTGCACCTGGATGTTCACGTTCGGGTACAGGCGCTTGTACTCCTCGGCCCACAGCGTCATCAGGTTGGCGAGCGTGTCGGAGCCGACCGAGGAGAGGTTGCCCGAGACGCCGCTCGCCTTCTCGTAGACCGGCAGGTGGGGGTCGACCGCGGCCTGGGCGAAGGCCCCGCCCGAGGCGGCGGCGAGGGCGACGGCGAGCGTGGCGGAGGCGAGGTGTTTCAGGTTCATGACGATACCTTT
>Ga0079224_100011288_pt1 | contig 12294 bp, 10 predicted proteins | sample Stecom2015_FD_80414 | JGI IMG/M metagenome (GOLD analysis project Ga0079224, IMG submission 80414) | Agricultural soil microbial communities from Utah to study Nitrogen management - Steer compost 2015 | ecosystem: Environmental > Terrestrial > Soil > Agricultural land | place: USA: Utah... | reverse complement strand
TGCAGACCGCCAACAAGCGGCTCGAATACGTGATGCAGCAGATGGCATCGGGCGCGCGCGTGCAGCTGCCTTCCGACGATCCGATCACCAGCGTGCGCCTGTCGCGTCTCACCCGCGAGGAGGCCGCGCTCGACCAGTACCGCGACAACATCGGCGCGCTGCGCAGTCGGCTGCAGCAGAACGAAACGTCGCTGGACGCGATGCTCCGCGACATCGTCGATGCCCGCGACCTGCTCATCTGGGCGGCCGACGGCGGAAACAGCGCGCAGGACGTCGAGGCGATGGCCAACTCACTCGATGCGCTGCGCGACAGCCTCTTCTACAGCGCGAACAGCCGCGACCAGGAAGGGCGCTACCTGTTCTCGGGCACGGCGACGGGGACGCCGGCGGTGAGCTACGACCCGGCCGCGGCGGTCGGCGCCCGGTACGTCTTCACCGGCAACACGGCGCAGCAGCAGGTGGTGGTCGGCAACGGCGTGACCCAGACGGCGAACGTGACGCTGCAGGAGATGGCGGAGCTGCTCAACCGGCTCGAGCGCGTGAGCGTGACGCTGAAGACGCCCGCCGTGGATCTCGGCGATCCCGCGGTGCGTGCCGACGTGACGGGCGCGATCGACGGCATCGACGACGCGATCGACGCCCTCGGCTCGAAGATCGCGACCCTGGGCGGGCGGCAGAACATCCTGGACACGCTCGAGCTCAACCACGCGAACGTGAGCCTGTCCAACAAGCAGTCGATGATCACGCTGGGCCAGCTCGACTATGCCGACGCCGCGGTCAAGCTCAACGGCTACGTCACCGCCGTGCAGGCGACGCAGAAGGCCTACGCCAAGGTGAGCGCATTGTCGCTCTTCGACGTGATCTGAGGACGGGCCGCCCGCGGCATGCAGGCCATCGGTCCGGTCCTTCCGTCCGGCATCCGTTCGGGGAGTGCCCGCGGCAGCGAGGCGATCAGGACGCCGGCCGTGCCGGTGCGCGGTGCCGTCGAGACTGCACCCGCCGCGGTCGAACCGGCTGCGCTGCCGCGTGCCGGGCTGCGCCGCTGGAACACGCAGCTGAACCGTCAGTTCGCCGGCGCGCAGCAGAGCCTCGCTTTCCTCGACGATCTGGCCGGGCAGCTGCGCGGCCTGAACGGCGAGCTCGGCAACCGGCTCGCGGTTCGCGACCCGGCCTCGTCGGACGCATTGAACGCCAGGCTGCAGCGCCTCGACCGAACCTGGCGCGATCGCCTTGCCGCGTCGGGCGGCTGCCTGAATCCGCAGCTCGCCTACAGTGCGACCGAGCCCGCCGAGCAGCGCTTCACGGTACCCGGATTGAACCTGCGCACGCTGCAATCGGGCGACAAGGAAATGCTCGCGTTCGCGGTCGACGGCGTGGGGCCCGCGCCAGCGACCGTGTTCGTCGAGCCCGGCATCCCGGACGACGAGCTGGTGCAGCGATTCGATCGCGCGCTGGCGCCGGCGCGTATCCGGGTTCGCGCGGATGAGCAGGGAAGCCTCGTGTTCCGCACGCCCGAAGTCGTCTGGGGTGCCGTGCGTGACTCGCTGGCCATCAAGGGCGCCGGCATCCGTTTCCCGACCGGACAGTTCAATCGGGTGCGCGCCGATCCCGAGCCCGAAGCGTTGCAGCCGCAGACCTGGACGGTGGCCGATGTGCACGGACTGCGCCACACGCAGCAGCAGGTGCTGCGGGCGCTGGAGGCCGTGCGCCACGCACGCGAGGACGTGACGCGATCGCTGGCCGAAGCCGGCCGGCGGCTCGATCGGATGCGTCCGGCGGACGAGCCCGTCTGGGCTGCCGGCTTCGCGGCGCAGTTCGCGTCGCTGCTGCACGAGTCCAGCTACGAGGCATTCGCCTCGATCGGCGCGTCGTCGAGCGGCGTGCATCGCGAGCGCGTGCAGGCCTTGCTGGCCCTGCGCTGACCGGGAACGCCGCTCAAGTTTCCGGCGGTTCTTCCGAAGTCATGTCGGGCTCCGGCGATCCGGCGTCCGCCACCCTGCCTCGCTGCAATGAGAACTGCCACCATCCACTTCGCTGACCGGGACGGTCCTGCGCCCCCGTCGCTCGATCCTTGCACGCTGGGGCGGCCGATCCATCTGCTGGACGGCTTCATCCAGGCGCTGAAGGCCGATCTGGCCGATCATCTGCAGCAGGAGCTGAACCGCCGCTACGGTGCGTCGTTCGACGTCGGCACCGTGACGCTCGTCCGCGGCGTGCCGCCCGACGCACGGATACCACGGCTGCTGGTCCATGGCGAAGCCGGCGGCAGCCTGGGCTTTGCCCTCGAGCGCACCGTGCTGCTCGGTGTCATGGCATATCGCTACGGCGACGACGCCATTGCATCGGCGTCCGGAGCGGCGGCGCGCGAAACCGTCACCGAGGAGCGCCTGGCGGCGCATCTGGGCGCCCGTCTCGTGCGTCTGCTGGTCGCGCGCATCAATGCCGGCAGCGAGCCGGTGCTTCCCGATGCGACCGAAACGTCGGTCCACGCCGTGAAATTGACGCCGGTGGCAACCGCACGGGCGGGTGCCGGTACCTGGAGCATTCGCGCCGACGTCCGCGAATCGGTGCGCGGGATCGAAGGCGCGTTGTGGTTCACCCTCGACGAGGCGTGGATGCGCCGGCTGCTGCGCCGGCTCACGCCCGTCCGCGACAAGCCGGTCGAGCCGGTGCAGCGCGCACTGCCTCTGGCCATGCGCCTGCAGCTCACGATGACCGGGCAACTGCTGCGCAAGGAGTTGCTGCTGGGCGAGCTGATGGAACTGCGCGTCGGCGACGTGATCCCGATCAGCCTCGGTGCGACCGACGTGCTGATCGACGATTCCCGACTTTTCACCGCCACCGTGGCCGAACAGAAGGGCAAGCTTTGCCTCACCTCGTTTGAGTTCGTCGAATGACCGATCCCCTCATGAACGAAGATCCCGCGATCGAGACCTTGTTGACCGATGCGCCGCCCCTGACCGGCGACGAATCGGCCGCCGAGGATCCGATGCCCGCGCCGGCACCGCGCGTGCGCCGCAATCTGCCGCAGATGATGCGCCGCATCCCGGTCACGCTGACGCTCGAGGTGGGCAGTGCACGGGTGTCGCTGCAGGATCTGCTCGAGATCGGCCCGGACAGCGTGGTCGAGCTCGACACGCTGGCCGGCGAGCCGCTGGTCGTCAAGGTCAACGGCACGCCCATCGGGCGCGCGGAGGTCGTGGTCTCGGGCGAGAACTACGGGCTGAAGGTGCTCGACCTCGATGGCCTCGATTTCGATTCGCTGAACGCATGAGTCCGCTGCACGGCCGCCGGTGGCCGTCGTACGCCGGCGCGGCTCTGGCCGTCGCGGTGCTGCTGTCGGCAGCCGCGCCGGCGAGCGGCGCCACCATCGAGGTGCTGGGTCAGACGGTCGACGGCGCGCAGACCGAGTTCACCGTGAAGACGCAGGTGCTCGTCATCATGACGCTGCTCGGGCTGCTGCCCGTGATGGCGATGATGATGACGAGCTTCACCCGCTTCGTGATCGTGCTGTCGCTGTTGCGCCAGGCGCTGGGTCTGCAGCAGGGCCTTCCCCCGCGGATCATCACCGGCGTCGCGCTCATTCTCACGCTGCTGGTGATGAAGCCGATCGGCGAGCAGATCTGGACGCAGGCCTTCGTGCCCTACGACCAGGATCAGATCGGGCTGGAGCAGGCGCTGAAGATCGCCGAGGTGCCGGTGTCGCGCTTCATGCTCGCGCAGACCAGCAAGGCCGCGCTGGCGCAGGTGTCGTACCTGGCCGGCGCGAGCGACGTCGCCGAGCCGGCGGACCACGCCTTCACGATCAAGCTGGCCGCCTTCGTGCTGAGCGAGCTGAAGACCGCCTTCCAGATCGGATGCATGCTCTTCATCCCGTTCCTCGTCATCGACCTCGTCGTGGCCTCGGTGCTGATGGCGATGGGGATGATGATGCTGTCGCCGCTGGTGATCTCGCTGCCGCTCAAGCTGCTGCTGTTCGTCCTGGTGGACGGCTGGACGCTGACGGTGAACACGCTGGTGACCAGCGTCCAGGCTCTCTGAGCGCGGACCCATGCTCACGCCCGAAGTCGCCGTCGATCTGGTCAGCCAGAGCCTGCGTGCGGTGATGCTGCTGGTGAGCATCACGGTGGGACCCAGTCTCGTCGTGGGGCTGGCGGTGGCGCTGTTCCAGGCCGCCACGCAGATCAACGAGCAGACGTTGAGCTTCCTGCCGCGGCTGCTGGTCACGTTGCTGGCCATCGGTCTCATGGGGCGCTGGATCGTCGTCTATCTGATGGACTTCTGCGTCGCGATGTTCGAACGGGCGGCGACGCTCGTCGGGTAGGGGCTCGCCGCCCGCCCGGCCGCCGGACCGCCCGCCGCGCGATGGAACTCGTCTTTAGCCAGCTCGTGGCGATGCTGCATGCCCTGTGGTGGCCGTTCTGTCGCGTGCTCGCGATGTTCTCCGCCGCCGCCGTGCTGGGGGAGGCGAGCGTGCCGGTGCCCGTGCGCGTGCTGCTGTCGCTGGTGATGGCGGTGGTGCTGCTGCCGGTGGCGCAGCCGGCCGTCTACATCGATCCGTTCTCGATGGCGGGCGTCGCGGCGACCGTCGAGCAGGTGGTCATCGGCGGGCTGATCGGACTCGCGTCGCACTTCATCATGGCGGTCGTCATGATGCTGGGCTACGTCGTGGCGTCGCAGATGGGGCTGGCCATGGCGATCATGAACGACCCGATCAACGGCACGTCGTCCGACGTGGTGTCGAGCCTGCTGTCGGTGATGTACATCCTGGTGTTCTTCGCGATCGACGGACACCTCGTGTTCACCGGCGTGGTCGGCGCGAGCCTGCAGGCCTGGCCGGTCGGCCAGGGCTGGGCGGGGCTCTCGCTGGAGACCTTCGCCTTCAACGTGGCCTGGATCTTCGCCGCCGCCATGTTGCTGGCGGTGCCGATGATCTTCTCGATGTTCGTCGTGCAGATCGGCTTCGGCTTCCTGAACCGCGTCGCTCCGGCGCTGAACCTGTTCTCGCTGGGCTTCGCGCTGGTGACGATGTTCGGCCTGTTCGTGCTGAGCGCGGTCGTGCGCTTCGTTCCCGAGCATTACGTGCGCATGACCGGGCGCGTGCTCGACATGCTGCAGCAGCAGATGATGCGCTGATGGCGGAGAACCAGAACGGCACCGGCGACAAGAGCGAGAAGCCGACCCCGCAGAAGCTCCGGAAGACTCGCGAGCAGGGGCAGGTCGTACGCTCGCGCGATCTCGCCACCGCCATCGGAATCCTCGTGACGCTCCGGCTCGTCGTGCTGCTGGTGCCGGAGTATCTCGAGGACTTTCGCCGGCTGTTCCACCAGGGCTTTGCGCTGCTCGGCAGCGAAGGCGCGCTCGAGAACGTCTGGTCGGCCACCTTCGCCGTCACGCTGGGCCTGCTGCTGAAGATGACCGCGCCCCTTTTCGTCGTGCCGCTGGCGAGCGTGCTGGGGGGGCTGTTCCCCGGTGGATGGGTGTTCACCTCGAAGAACATGAGGCCCAGGCTCGAGCGCCTGAGCCCGAAGAAGAACCTCGGCAAGCTCTTCAGCGGCAGGCACGTGTTCGAAGTCGCCATCGCCGTCGCCAAGGCGGCGGCGGTGGCCGCCGTGCTGTGGCATGTCGCGCGCACCGGCGTGGCGGACTTCGTGCACCTGCAGAACCTGCATTTCGTCGAGGCGCTGGCCGGCGGCGCCGCGCTGCTGCTCGACGGCGTGATGGCGATGTGCGTCGTGTTGGTCGTCTTTGCGCTCCTCGACGTGCCCGCGCAGTCCTTCTTCTTCCGGAAGAGCCAGCGCATGACCAAGCAGGAGGTCAAGGAGGAGTACAAGAGCAACGAGGGCCGTCCGGAGATCAAGCAGCGCGTGCGCCAGCTGCAGCGCCAGATGGCGCGCCGCGGGGTGCGCAAGGCGGTACCCACGGCGGACGTGGTGGTCGTCAACCCGGAGCACTACGCGGTGGCGCTGCGGTACGACGAAGCGCGCGCCGAAGCTCCGTACGTCGTCGCCAAGGGGGTCGACGAGATGGCGCTGTACATCCGCGAAGTGGCCGCCGAGCACGGCGTGGAGACGGTGCGACTGCCGCCGCTCGCGCGCGCCATCTACCACACGAGCCAGGTGCACCAGCAGATCCCCATGGCGCTGTACTACGCCGTCGCGCAGGTGCTCACCTACGTGCTGCAGATCAAGGCATTCCGCGCCGGACGGCGCAGGGCCGAGCCGTCGCTGCCGGCAGACCTGCGCGTTCCCCGGCACTTGAGCGAGGTCCGGACGAGATGAATTTCCTGAGCCAGCTGGTGGTCGAGGCGCGGCGACACAAGTTCGCCACCGCGCTGTTCCTGATGGTCATCCTGGCGATGATCATCCTTCCGCTGCCGCCGGTCGTGCTGGACGTGCTGTTCACGTTCAACATCGTGCTGGCGCTGGTCGTCATCCTGGCCGGCGTGTCGGCGAAGCGCCCGCTGGATTTCTCGGCGTTCCCGACGGTGCTGCTCGCGGCGACGATGCTGCGCCTGACGCTGAACGTGGCGTCCACGCGCGTGGTCCTGCTGCATGGCCACGAGGGCACGCACGCCGCGGGGCAGGTGATCGAGGCATTCGGAAACGTCGTCATCGGCGGCAACTTCGTCGTCGGCCTGGTGGTGTTCGTCATCCTGACGATCATCAATTTCATCGTCGTGACCAAGGGGGCCGAGCGCATCTCCGAGGTCTCGGCGCGCTTCACGCTGGATGCGCTGCCCGGCAAGCAGATGGCGATCGACGCCGATCTGAATGCCGGCCTGATCAACCAGGAGAAGGCGCAGGCCCGCCGTGCCGAGGTGGCGAGCGAGGCCGACTTCCACGGCGCCATGGACGGGGCCTCGAAGTTCGTGCGCGGCGATGCGATCGCCGGGATCCTGATCCTCGTCATCAACCTGGTGGGCGGCGTCGCCATCGGCGCGCTGATGCACGACCTGTCGTTCGGCGATTCCCTCCGGCAGTACGCGCTGCTGACCATCGGCGATGGCCTGGTGGCGCAGATCCCGGCACTGCTGCTGGCGGCCTCGGCGGCGATCCTCGTCACGCGCGTCAGCGATGCGGGCGACTTCGAGGAGCAGGTGAGCAGCCAGCTGCTGGCTTCGCCTACCGTGATGTTCAGCGCCGCCGGCCTGATGGTCGCGCTGGCCATGGTCCCCGGCATGCCCTGGGCGATGTTCCTGGTGTTCGCGGCCGTGCTCGCGTACGTGGGATGGCGCATCCGCCGCTACGGCACGACGCCGGAGCCGAATGCGCTCGCGGCCGTGGAGGCGGCGCTCGTCGACGCGAAGCCGCCCGAGCTCGGCTGGGAGAGCCTGCCGGTGGTGGAGCCCATCACGGTGACCGTGGGCTACAAGCTCGTCGGCCTGATCGACGCCGCACAGGGCGCGCCGCTCGTGCGGCGCGTGAAGGGCGTGCGCCAGAGCCTGAGCGAGAGCATGGGCGTGCTGCTGCCGCCCGTCGCGGTGCGCGACGACCTTTCGCTCGAGCCTTCGCAATATGCGGTGCTGCTCAGCGGCACCGTGATCGCGCAGGCGGAGGTGTTTCCCGACAAGCTGATGGCGATCGCCTCGCCGAAGGTGTACGGGCAGCTCGACGGCATCCCGGGGCTGGAGCCGGCCTATGGGATTCCGGTGACGTGGATCGAGCCGGAGCAGAAGGCCCACGCGCTCGGCATGGGCTACCAGGTGGTCGAGCCGTCGAGCGTCATCGTCACGCATCTGTCGAAGCTGATGCGCGAGAATCTCCCGGAGCTCCTGCGGCACGAGGACGTCTCCGCGCTGCTCGAGCGGCTGGGCGCGCTCGCGCCGAAGCTCTCGGCGGCGCTCGAGAAAGCGCTCACGCACACCCAGCTGCTGCGCGTGTTTCGCGTGCTGCTGGCCGAGAGTGTCTCGCTCAAGGACATCGTGCCGATCGCGACCACGCTGCTCGATGCGGCCGAAACCACGAAGGACCCGATTCTGCTCGCGGCCGAGGTGCGCTGCGCATTGCGCCGCCAGATCGTCGCCGGCCTGTTCGGCAACAAGCGCGAGATGAAGGCGTTCAACCTCGGCGGGGAGCTCGAGAACATGCTGCTCGGGTCGCTCAACCAGGCACGACAGGGCGGCAAGGTGAGCTTGGACAACTATCCGATCGACCCGAACCTGTTGTCGCAATTGCAGACGAACATGCCGATGATCCGGGAGCAGATGAAGCAGCAGGCGACACCGCCGCTGCTGCTGGTCATGCCGCAGATCCGTCCGCTGCTGGCGCGGTATGCGCGGCTGTTCGCGCCGGGGCTGCACGTGCTGTCGTACAACGAGATTCCGGAGCAGCGCGACGTCAGCGTGATCGGTACGCTCGGTTGATCGTCGCGCGTCGGCGCCGCATTCGGGGCGCGTGCGGCGCGCTTCGTCATGCCGGCCGTGCGACCGGACTGAACCCTCCCGGGGGCAACAGCGCCGAAAGTGCCACCGCCACTTCGGCGGCCGCCCGGAACAGCGGCGTCGGCAGCAGTTGCGCCGGCGCCAGGCCGCTGCGCTTGTCGAGGCGGGTTCCGGCACCGGCCGATGGCATGCCGCGCGCCACGCCGTACCGAACCAGGCGCAGCCCCGAGGCGGAAAGCGCTTTCGACACCATCGGCATCGCCTCGCGCAGCGGCTGCAGCGCCCGCTCGTCGTCGACGAAGAACAGGAGCTGCACGCCGGTGCCGCGCAGTCGCACCAGGATCGCCACGGGACCGAGTGCCGGGATGTCGACGGCGAGGCACAGCGCCATCGGTCCGTGGCGACGGCGGGGCAGCGGCGGCGGGGGCGGGGGCTCGTCATCGAGATCGAGCAGTCGCAGCGTGACGTACAGACCGCCCCAGACGTAGGCCGGAAAGAGCCACCGGTCCGGATGGACGGCTGCACCGTGCCATGCCGTTGCCTTGCCGTCCTGCACGACGGTCGAGCTCTCTCCGAGGTAGTAGCGCGAAACGTACTCGAGCGAATGCGTGGTGCCGGGCCGCCCCCTCGTAGACGCGACGCGGTCCAGCACCATCGCGCGCCAGGACTGCGCGACGGCCGCCGCATCCGGCGGTCGCCAGCTCATGCGCCGCTGCGCCAGCTGATCGTGTCGCATCGCATTCGGCAGCGCCGTGGGATCGTGGGGCTGCCCCCTCCCGGGAACGTCGAGCAGCGCGAACTCCAGGCGCGGGTGCGTCGACAGCACGCGCACCAGCAGCACGTCCCCGGTCGTCAGCTGGGGCGCCGCCGCCCCGAGGCCTGCCAGTCGAAACGGCTGGCGATCGGAGGTGGTGGCCAGCACTTCGTCGGCCGACGCCGGGCCGAGCGTCAGGCGCAGTGTGTCGCCCGCTGCGGGACCGGGGCGGAGCGCTCCGATGCGCGCCGCGGGAGGTGGCAGGGCGACGGCAGCGATTCGTTCCAGGGTCACGGCGACACTCTCCGTCTCGAGCAGGTGCCGCGGGAACGCGTATCGCCTCCCCGGGCAGCGCCGCTATCGGACGAAGGGTCGCGGCGCGTCGTAGCTCCTGCTCTCAGAGAGCGACGGAAAGCGCCGGCTCGTTAAGGTCGGCAGGGCAGGCCGGCAGATGCTCCGGCGGCAGACCGCTTTCGTGGCGCTCCCACATCCGCAGCAGCAATGCGTCGAAATCCCGCGCGTAGCGGCGCGTGTCGAACAGGGGCAGCCGATGCCGGTTCTCCGCCAGGTGGCGCTGCGCGGCCCGCAGCGTCGAAGGCTCGTTGACGAGCGCCGTCGCCTTCGCCACGTAGGCGGCTGCGTCGGCGCAGACCATCTCGGGCAGCCCGCACGCCGAGACCAGGCTCGCGCCGACGCGCGAAGCGAAGGTGTCGCCGGGCACGGTGAGCAGCGGCACGCCGCACCACAGCGCGTCGCTCGCCGTGGTGTGCGCGTTGCAGGGCCACGTGTCGAGCATGAGGTCGGCGCACCGCAGGCGGGCGAGATTCTCGTATGCGTGGACGTGCGGCGAGAAGAACAGGCGTTCGGGCGATACGCCTCGTCGTTGCATCTCCCGCACGAGGTTCGCGGCGGCCTGGTCGTTCCAGATCACCTGCCATAGGACCGCGGCTGGCGCGGCTTGCAGGATCCGCGCCCACAGGTCGAACATCTCGGGCGAGATCTTGTAGACCTGATTGAAGCAGCACAGCACGACGGCATCGTCGGGCAGGCCCAGCTCCGCGCGCGACGGCGCCGTGGGCAGCGCCCGCTTGCTGTCGTTGGGCTGGTAGCTGTGCGGCATCTGGGCGATCCGTTCGCTGAAATGCGCGGCATGGGCGAGCGGGGTGACGACGGGATCTCCCAGGATGTAGTCGAGGAAATCGGCGCCGGTCGTTCCGGGATAGCCCAGGAAGCCAACCTGGATCGGCGCGGGGCGGCGCGCCAGGATCTCGAAGCGGCTGTCTCTCGTGTGGCCCTTCAGGTCGATCGCGATGTCGAGATCGTCGTCGCGCATCTGCCGTGCAACGTCGTGGTCGCTCAGATGGCGCACGTCGCGGAAGTGCTCGGCCGCCGCGCGCACGCGGGCCTGCCAGTGCGAGCGATCTTCGGGGCTGTGGCAGTACAGGAAGATCTCGAAACGCGACCGGTCGTGCAGCTCCAGCAGCTCGGTGACCAGATGGGTCGTAGCGTGGTTGCAGAAGTCGGCCGACAGATAGCCGATGCGCAGCCGACCCTCCCGGCGCGTGCTTCGCTCGGGCAGTGGCCGTACGTGACGGCACAGGCTGCGATAGCGCAGCTCGCCTACGCGCCGTTGCTGCTGCGGCGACGAGGGCAGTGCCATCAACGTGAATGGAACGATCTGCGAGGCCGTATCGTCGTCGCTGTCGTCCAGCACCTGCAGCAGCGCCGCGGTGTGCCTGGCCAGGTCCGACCACTCCGCCGCCTGGCGAAGCATCTGCACCAGTTGCGACAAGGCCAGGATCTTCACCCGGCCGGTCTTGTCGATCGTCGCGGCGGTCTCGAAGCACACCGCGGCATCGCGCGGGTGGTTGATGTGCTGAAAGGCGAGACCCATGTGCTGGTAGGCGATGGAGTTGCGCACATCCTGGCGCAGGCACTCCAGGTAGGTCGAGATGGCTTCCTGCCATCGTTCTGCGCGCAGCAGGAGTTCGCCCTGCTCCATCAGCACTTGCGCGGTACGCGACACCGACTCGGGCAGGCGCAGATACACGTCTGCCGCCTCGTGATGCCGGTTCTGAGTCGTCAGGCAGCGGGCAAGCAGGCGGGCGGCCAGCAGGTTGTCGGGCTTCAGGTTCAAGGCCCGGGTGGCGGCGTCTTCGGCCTGGACAGGCGCATCCTGCTCGAGCAGCGAGATCGCGAGCCCCAGCCAGTACAGACTCTCGTGCGGTGCGAGTCGGACGGCGGCCCGATATTCCCGCTCGGCGTCGGACCAGCGGCCTTTCTCGTCGGCGCGACGGCCGGCTTCCCAGTGTCTGCGTGCCTGTCGGCGCTGCACGTTCGCTTGCATGTCGATGAGGGTCGGGCGCGATTCGGCCCGGGAGAATGGAGCCTCCAGGGTTATCGGCCGCAGCCGCCGGAAATGAAATGAAGCCGGACGCGATGAAGCCGGGGGTTCTGTTCGGCCCGGAGGGAAGGCGACCGACCCCGTGTGCCGTGCACGGCCGGTCGGTCGCATGGTGCGTTACTGCATCAGCGACAGCACGAGCTGCGACATGCTGCCGCTGTGCCGGAGCATCGAGGTGCCTGCCTGCAGCAGCATCTGCTGCTTGGTCATCTGCGCGGTCTCGCTGGCGTAGTCGACGTCCATGATGCGTCCGCGCGCGGCCTCGGTGTTCGTGCTCATGTTGGCCAGGTTGTTGTACGTGTGCTCCAGGCGGTTGGCGACGGCGCCCAGCTGCGAGCGGAACGTCCCCAGCGCGTCAATCTGGTCCTGCAGGTCGCCGATCAGGGCATTGGCGTTGGTATGGTTGCTCACGTCGACATCCGCAGGATCCAGCGCGAAACCGGTGGGCACCGTCACGCCGCTCAGGGTCATGGTTTCGGCCGTCGACGCGCCGATCTGGAACGTCGTCGCCGCGGAAAGCGCTTCCCCCGTGACGGCGCTCGTGAACAGCGCACGGCCGCCGAACGACGTGTTCTTGAAGATGTTGTCGAGTTCGCTGTTCAGCGCGTCGAGCTCGCTTTTGATCGCGGTGCGATCGTCGGCACTGGCGGTGTCGGAGGCGGCTTCGGTGGCCAGGTCCTTCATCCGAAGCAGGATGTTGGTGGTCTCGCTGAGCGCGCCCTCGGCGGTCTGCAGCATCGAGATGCCGTTCTG
>Ga0079224_100011287_pt1 | contig 12295 bp, 11 predicted proteins | sample Stecom2015_FD_80414 | JGI IMG/M metagenome (GOLD analysis project Ga0079224, IMG submission 80414) | Agricultural soil microbial communities from Utah to study Nitrogen management - Steer compost 2015 | ecosystem: Environmental > Terrestrial > Soil > Agricultural land | place: USA: Utah... | reverse complement strand
TATTCTAATATAATTTATTTTATGTACAAAAGGTGAATTTAGTTCTGTTTATTTTTATTCACATAAACTATTAATTGAAAATGGAGAGATCATTCTAGTCTTGCTGTATGCTGAAAATGGGATAGATAATGAAATTCATATATTTAAAGACGTTGAGAATAATTTTAAATTGATTATAGGAATAGGCCAATATGGTAGTGGATTCGACTATAATGTTTATTCACTTCCGGGAACTTATATGGAAATAAATACCTTAGCGGAAAATAACAAATTTGTGATTTATCCAAACCCTACAAATAACATAATTAATATTACTAATCCTAAAAATGGAACCAATGTTTTGAATATGTTCAGTTCGAACGGACAGCTTGTGAAATCTATGAATTTCGGAAATGGAGAAAATATAACGATGAATGTAAATGATTTATCAAAAGGTGTTTATATCATCAAAATAGGAAATTTGTCTTCTAAATTTATCAAAGATTAAAAAAAAACAACAATTTAGCTCTGCCAGGGTTTAAAACCCTGACAGGGCTTTTTTTTCAATTAATCCACCAACTTTTTAATTTCCGCATCATTTTGTAAATTCCGCATTTGGCGTTCGACCCAATTGGCGCGTTTGCTCACATAGCTGCTTGGCGGATTCACGCGGTATTTTTTGGGATTCGGAAGGTTGACGATGATTCTTGCGGCTTCATTTTTGGTTAATTGCGAAGCCGGCTTTTTGAAATAACGTTGCGAAGCGGCTTCAATCCCGAAAGTTCCGATTCCGGTTTCGGAAACGTTGAGGTACATTCCCAGAATTCTTTCTTTTCCCCAAACGAGTTCAATCATAAACGTAAAATAAGCTTCCAAACCTTTTCTGAACCAACTTCTGCCTTGCCAGAGAAAAACATTTTTGGCAACTTGCTGCGAAATCGTGCTCGCACCGCGGATTTTCTCACCTTTCTTTTTTTCATTGAACGCTAGTGCTTTTTCGATACTTTTTTTGTCAAATCCGTTGTGTGTGGCAAATAATTGGTCTTCAGAAGCGATGACGGCTAGTTTCGCAACTTTGGGCATTTCATCATAAGCGATATAATCACGGTGCAATCCGTGTCCTTCAACCAAACTATTGATTTGGGTAATGGTAATCGGCGGATTAATCCATTTCAAAATCACGATGTAAATTAATTGTGAAACAAATAAAATAATGAAAGTTCGTTTGATGAGTTTCCAAAGTTTTTTCATGAATTAAAGCAAGAAATCAAGGTGCGAAGTTCGTATTTTTTCTTTTAATTTTGGAAAGAAATTCTGGTTGAAATTGGATTTAATTTAGTCATTTGCAAACGGAAAAAATATTGAAAATAAATTAATTGGGTTTAATTTAACAGAAATAAAAAAAATGCCTCGCTTATTAACACTACATTTGAGGATAATCCATTAAATAGAAAGGAAATGTCAATATTAGTAATCGGAGAGAGGCGTTTTGCCGACCATCCTCAGACGAGCCGTTCCAACCATAATCTCGAATCGTTTTCCACTGTCTGTCTGAAACAAGCGGCTAATCTTTTAAAAGAAAAATTCTATAAAGTAGTCGTCTGCGCCACCACATTTGAAAATTATACTTACGAAAGTCTGTTCAATTATTTGAAAGACTTTTCACCAAAAAGCAATATTATTTTTTTAGCCGAAAATATAGGAATTAACAAAGCCATCGATTTGGTAAAAGACGGTTTGTACACTTGTCTGAAACGGCCTTTTCTCATTGAAGATTTAATCTCTAATATAAAGGAAGCGGAGAAATTTTCTTTGATAGAATCTAAACCGGAACAGATTGCAAAATCGCCAATGCTTGCTTTTGGCAATTACGTAAAAGGCAACAGCAAAAAAACGCTGGAAATGCACAATCAGATTAATTTGGTTGCGCCTACCAATTTCAGTGTCATCATTTACGGTGAAACCGGAACCGGAAAAGAATCGGTGGCGGAAAGAATTGCGGCTGTACAAAATGAAAATACACCTTTTGTGGCGGTAGATTGTGGTTGTTTGACCAGAGAATTGGCGGCGAGCGAATTATTTGGACACGAAAAAGGTTCGTTTACGGGGGCTTTTCAGTCCAAAAAAGGTGCTTTTGAGCAAGCCAATGGTGGAACGCTTTTTCTCGATGAAATCGGAAATTTAGATTATGAAATTCAGACTTATTTGCTTCGCGCAATTCAGGAAAGAAAAATCAGGAAAGTAGGAGGAGAGAAGGAAGTCAACGTCAAGGTAAGAATCATTGTGGCTTCCAATGAAAATCTGGCAGAAAAAGTTCGGAAAGGAAAATTTAGAGAAGATCTTTTTCACCGTTTGAATGAATTTGAAATCATCATTCCGCCACTTCGGGAAAGAATGGAGGATCTCGGTTTATTTGTTCAAAAATTCATCGAGGACGGCAATTTGGAAATGAATAAAAACATTGCGGGAATTGAAGATTCTGCTTTTGAAATGATGAAATCTTATGCTTGGCCGGGCAACATCAGAGAACTCAAAAATACAATTCGGCGTGCTTGTCTTTTGACCCAAAATGGGAAATTAATTTCACAAAAAGAATTACCTGCTGAAATTTTAAATTCAAAATTAATTGAAAAAGTAGAAAACCAAATTTCGGAATTTTCGGGTGAAAAGCACACCAATCATTTTAAAAAGATGATAGAAAAAGCAGAACTTGATCAAATTCTGGAAGTTTTGAAAAAAGTAAATTACAACAAATCCAAAGCGGCAAGCTTGTTGAATATTGACAGGAAGACGCTTTACAACAAGCTCAAACGTTTCCAACTGCTATGCCTTTCTCTACTGGGAGTTATTTCAGAAGTTTATTAATTCTAAAAATTAATATTATGGAATCAAAAGCAAAAAAAATCCCGCCACAAACCCAAAAGAAGCAGCCGGGCAAGGAAAAATTAATGACGCCCAAACCCGAATTTGAACCCAAAACGAAACCCAAAGAAGGTCGTTTGGAAGGAAAGACAGCAATAATCACGGGCGGAGACAGCGGCATCGGACGTGCGGTAGCCGTTGCTTTTGCCGAAGAAGGAGCCGATGTGGCGATTGTTTACTTGGACGAACATGAAGATGCTCAAAAAACGGCAGCGGAAATACAAGAAACCGGGCGCAAAGTCCTGCTGATTGCGGGCGATGTTTCGAAAGAATCATTCTGCCAAAAAGTAATTCAGAAAGTGATAAAGGAATTTGGGAAAATCGACATTCTGGTCAATAATGCAGCGGTGCAATTTGAAGCAAATTCCCCTACTGAAATTACCAAAGAACAGCTTTTGAAAACTTTTGGCACCAATGTTTTTTCGGCATTTTATCTTTCGATTGCAGCGCTTCCGCACATGAAAAAAGGCGCTTGCATCATCAATACTACTTCGGTTACGGCTTATCGAGGCAGTGACCATTTGATTGATTATTCTGCGACCAAAGGAGCTTTGGTTTCTTTTACAAGGTCGATGTCGGCTGCGCTGACAGATAAAGGAATTCGTGTAAATGCCGTCGCGCCGGGACCGATTTGGACGCCGTTGATTCCGGCAAGTTTCGATGCGAAAGCAGTTGCTGAATTCGGAAAAGATACGCCGATGAAACGTCCGGGCGAACCCAATGAAGTAGCGCCTTGTTATGTGTTTTTGGCTTCGGAAGATGCAAGTTATATGACCGGACAAGTATTGCATCCAAATGGTGGCGAGATCATCAATGGTTAAATCTAAATTCTATAGTTTAAATTTATTGAGGAGATTTTTTAGGAAGCTTCCAAATTATTGATTTGATTTTTGAATAATAAATTTTGGTTAAATAAAAAAAGCGTCCGATCTCGGACGCTTTCATTCATTATAATTTAAAAATAATTATTTTTTGATGATTTTTTTGGTAATTGTACCTTCATCAGATTTGATGTAAACCATATAAACTCCAGCCGGATTTGATTTGAAATCAATGCTTTGAGTATTTGATGAATTCAATTCATTTTGATATACAGTTTGTCCTACTGAATTGAAAATTTTCACTTGTGCATTTTTTAATTTCCCATCGGATTTGATGTTAATCATATCCACAACCGGATTAGGATAAACCGCAATTTTGTCTTGTAAGCTTACTTCGTCAGTTGCCATAGGCGCATCAACTCCTGTAACGACCAAAGCATAATACTGTTGTTTAGTTTCTGAACCTGGCGTCACTAAATCACCTTTATGAGAAACGGTAATAGTGTAAGTTTGTCCCGCTACTGGGTTTTCTATAAAAACTTGTTCCAAATTATCCAAAACATTATCGCCTTGTGTAGCGGCAGCAGAAGGATTTACCGGGTCTAATTTCCAAGGGAAGTAAGTGGTTCCGTTGTTAGTAACTCTAAGGTCTAAATCGTTTACCAATTTTGGTGTTCTGTCATTTAAAATGACTGTTGGTGAAGCTGAAGCCGCAGGATCTAACCAGGCAATACTTACTTTCAATGGTTCATCACCTAAAGCAGTAAAGTTAAACGTTTGAGTTTCTTGGTCGTTCAATACTTTGTTTTCTGTGATTGCGTTTCCGTGAGAATTTAAAATAACCTCAGCGGCACCTAAAGCATTAACCAAACCATATCCGAATTTATAATCTGGTCCTAAAGCCTCACCAGATTCAAAAGCAGTATGGGTCAAAACAGCTCTCATCATATCAGAGCGAAGGTATTCAGCACCATTGGTTTGTTCTTTCTTTAATTGTTGTAATAATACACCTACACCTGCTGCTGCGGGAGACGAGAAAGAAGTTCCCGGCCAGAACTGGTATGCTGCATTGGAAGTTCCGCTTACAGTCGGTGAATATACAGATTGTCCGATTGCGGTAACATCTGGTTTTATACGCCCGTCATCGGTTGGACCAAAACTAGAGAATGATGTGGCTACAACGTCAGAGGGAGAGTTGTATCGATTACCTGATAATGGCAAAATAGCTCCTACGACAATACTATTCTTTGCTGTGGTTCCTGAATAGCTCAAACAATCATATCCTCCGTTTGCAGTACAGTCATTGGGTCTAACTGTTCCATCATTGACTAAAGTCCAAGACAAACTTGTTCCTACGTAGTGATTAACTGCTCCGCCAGGACCTTCATTATTGTTGTTTCCTGAAGATTTAAATGCACTATGTTGGGGTGCGTTGTAGAGTGCAACATCTAAAGCTGAATCGTTGCTACTATAATATCCAAATAAAGCAGATTCTGTTTCTGAAAGTTCAGGGTAACCCCACCAATACCAGCCATTACCCATGCCCCAATTTCCAAATGCCCAACCTGTTAATGAACCGTATGAGTGATTGGAAACCATATACTGAGAGTTGGCATCCTCAGCAGCTCTGATTGACATCTCACTTACTGTGTTTCCATAGGTGAAGTTCAATGACTTGATATTTACTGCAGGAGCCATTCCAATTGCATTAGGTCTTACTCCTGAAGATCCCATAACGCCTGCTACACCTGTGGCATGGTCTGACTCAGTACCTGAAGTTTCAACTAATTCAACACGATTAACCAACTCTTGGTGGGTAACTCTTACTTTACCTCCGTCCCACAAATATACAACCATTCCATCTCCTGAAACTGCTACTCCATTTTCTACATTTCCTTCGTGTAAAGCGTCAACGTTCATCGAGTAAAGCTGCTTATCATCATCAGTTGAGTAATAAACAGGAACTCCGTTGAAAATCCCTTGAAATCCTGAACCTTCAACCATTTCTGAATTTCTATCGTATTTACTTTGTTCGGTTATTAAAGATTGGTTGTAAATTTCCCCTTGTTCTGTTGCGATTTTTTGCAGTGCTTCCTTATTAACTTTTTCTTGTGCGTTAGTTAAAACTCCCATAATAAATATGGGAATAAGTAATTGTTTTTTCATTTTTGCTATTGAAATTAAATTTTTTGAACCTCAAATATAGAAACTTTAGCGGTAAATTGTCCGTAATTGATTGTTAATCTTTTTCCTTTGATTTCTTCGATGGTTCCTACGCTTTGACTGTCTTTTAATTTTACGCGGTCTCCAACCTTCATGTTTTCAATGGATTGCTTGATTTCTTCTTCTTTTTTCTTTTCAATTATTTTCTGCTGCTCTTTGATGGTTTCGGTATTGTTTTTTAGTTCTTTTTGAATTTCTTTCTGAACAATTTTCTCTTTCTTTTTTTCGATTGAATTAACGGGTGATTTTTTTGAATTTTCCATTTCCACCCATTTCAAAAATTGACTGACCAACACTTTTTTATTTTTAGATTTCAAATAAGCATCGGCCAATTCATTCATTTTTTTTCCAATTTGTAAAGTTTTCAATTCATTGTCGTATAGTTGTTGGAAATCAACCAGTTTCTGCTGCGTCTTTTCTTGAATAGATTCTAATTCTTTCGATTGTTCTTCGGAAGAAATTTTCAATTCTTCCACTTCATTTTTAGTTTTTTGAATGTGGAATTTTTCTTGTTGCAATTTCAAAATCGTCTTGTCCAAACGGACTTTGTCTTGCTCGACTTTCTTTTTGGCGCGGTTAATTAAACGAAATGGAATTTTATTTTTCTCTGCAACTTCAAACGTAAACGAACTTCCCGATTGCCCGACTTCTAACTGATAAAGCGGATTCAGAGTTTTTTCGTCAAAAAGCATACATGCATTGATGGCTTCCGGCAATTCTTCCGCCGCCAATTTGATGTTGGTATAATGTGTTGTGAAAATTCCAAACGCTTTTCTTTCATAAAATTCTTCAAAAAAAACTTCCGCCAAAGCACCGCCCAATTCGGGGTCGGAACCCGTCCCGAATTCATCGACCAAAAGCAAACTGTTTTCATCTACATTTCGGATGAAATAAGACATTTGTTTCAATCTGTAGCTATAAGTACTTAATTGATTTTCAATGGATTGATTGTCTCCGATGTCGGTGAAAATTTTATCGAAAAATCCAATCTTAGATTGTTCATGAACCGGAATCAAAATTCCACTTTGAATCATTAATTGATTTAAACCAATGGTTTTCAGTGTGATGCTTTTTCCACCGGCATTCGGACCTGAAATGATGATGATTCTTTGGTCTTTGTCTAATTTCAGGGTTTGTGGAAAAGTTTTAATTTTCTTTTCCAAATTGGAAAGATACAAAAGAGGATGATAAGCGTTGATCAATTCCAATCCTTTATCAGCCGTGATTTCGGGAAGGCATGAACTTGTAAGCAACGCAAATTGCGCTTTTGCCTGCGTAAAATCCAGATATTCCAAAAGTTCTTCGTACTCTTCCAATAAAGGTTTGTAAACCGAAATTTTGAGTGTTAAATCTTTGAGGATTTTGATGATTTCCTTTTTTTCTTCTTCTTTTAGTTCGTCTAATTCTCGTTGTGGTTTTTGTACGCTTTCCGGTTCTATGAAAGAAATGGAACCTGTTTTGGAAGTTCCTAAAAATCTTCCTTTAACTCTTTTGCGCATGGCAGAATTTACGGCTAAAACTCTTCTGTTTTCCATCACCGATTCTTTGATGTCGTCTAAAAACACGAGATGCGCGGTCATAGATTTGTTAAATAATTCTGTGATTTTTCCGCCCAGCAATTTAGATCTCTTACGGATGGAATGCAATTCCGGACTTGCATCGTCTTTGATTTCACCATGTTTGTTGAAAACCGAATCAATTTCTGTTACAATTATTTTTTCAAAAATAACTTGGGAAACAATTTGATTTAATTCCGGAAAATATTCTTCAAATTCTGTGATGAATTTGGTGATTTCTTTAATTTGTAAAGCATTGGATTTAATTTTAAAAAATTCTTCAACACTCAGATAATAATTTTCGATTTCAAGTCTCGGCAAGAAATCTTTCATATAATAAAACTCAGAAAACGGAATTTTGTTATCGCTTTCTATACTGGTGAGATATTCATTGGTGGTTTTTAGGTCTGTAATTAATCTCTCATGATTTTCATAAGGTTTCAATTCCGAAATCAATTCAGTAGTTCTTTCATTGAAAGCGAATTCGGCGATTTGTTCAAGAATTTTTGGAAATTCAAGATCTCGTAAAGTTTGTCCTGATACCTGCATTGGTGCAAAATTAAACTATATTTGATAAAATCGAATTGAATTTATGGATGTTAAGATTGAATCTTCTTGGAAAAAAGTTTTGAAAGATGAATTTGAAAAGCCTTATTTTAAAAATTTGGTTGAATTTGTAAAAAACGAATACCAGACGCAAACGGTTTATCCGCCCGGAAACCGCATTTTTTCGGCATTTGATTTCACGCCTTTTGATGAAGTAAAAGTCGTGATCATCGGTCAAGATCCATATCATGGCGCAAATCAAGCAAACGGATTGAGCTTTTCGGTTGCCGATGGCGTTCGGCATCCACCGAGTTTACAAAATATTTTCAAAGAATTAAATTCTGATTTAAATGTACCGATTCCGCAAAGCGGAAATTTGGAAAGATGGGCGAAACAAGGTGTTTTGATGCTCAATGCAACTTTGACGGTTCGTGCTTCTCAAGCGGGTTCTCATCAAAAAAAAGGTTGGGAAATCTTTACCGATGCGGTTATTCAAAAATTATCGGACGAAAAGGAAAATCTGGTTTTCATTCTTTGGGGTGCGTATGCGCAAAAAAAAGGAAGCATCATTGATGTTTCCAAACATTTTATCGTGAAATCTGCGCATCCTTCTCCGTTTTCGGCTTACAACGGTTTTTTTGGAAGTAAACCTTTTTCCAAAACCAATGAATATTTAATTCAACAAAATAAAAAAGAAATAATTTGGTGAGAAAAAATGTCATTTGTCTTTTTAAATTAGAAAAATGTCGTAAATTTGTGTAAATAATTAGCTATGAATAAAGTAGAAGAAGCAGCAGTTGAGTATCGTCGTACCGGTACAATCGCCAATCGCAACCGTTCGGTGCTGATGCAATGGGTGCGTGGCGGAATTGATTTTAACTTGTTTCAAAACATGGTTTCCAAGTATCCTTTTTCTCTGGAAGAGTGGTCGCAGTTTTTGCATTTATCGGAACGTACGATTCAACGCTACAAAAAAGAAGACAAAAATTTTGACGCTCTACAATCAGAGAAAATTCTTCAGATTTCTCTGCTTTATCAGCGAGGCGTCGAAATTTTCGGTGACCAGAACAACTTTAATTCCTGGCTTTCTTCCAACAACGTTGCTTTGGGCAACGTCAAACCCAAAGAACTTTTAGACAATGCTTTCGGAATTGCTTTATTAGACGAGGAATTAACGCGCATAGAGCACGGTATTTTTGCATGATTGTTTACAGATTAAGCAGAACGAAATATGCAGGTGACCTTTCCGGAAAAGGTGCAGAAATTTCCGGTGGAAGATGGAACAGTAAAGGAATTGCGATGATTTATACCGGACAAACCATTGCCTTGTGCATGGCGGAAGTTGCGGTGCACATTCCGTTTGGAATCATTCCGATGGATTATGAATTAATTACCTTGGAAATCCCGGACGATGAAATTTTTGAATTAAAAAAATCAAAATTGCCCGATGACTGGAAAGCTTTACCCAATGCTTATTCAACGCAAATCATCGGTGATGAATTTGTGAAAAAATCAAAGCACATGATTCTAAAAGTTCCGTCGGTGGTGGTTCAAGGGGAATTCAATTTATTAATCAACCCCAATCATCCGAAAATTAAAAAAGTTAAGATTAAAAAAACGCAAACTTTTTCATTTGACCAAAGACTTTTCGTTCGATAGATTTAGAATGCTTATTTTTGAAGTCCAAATTAAAACAAACATAAAATGAAATCATTTATCACATACGATGCTCAATCCGATTTTTCAATTTACAACATTCCATTTGGCGTAGCCATTTTGCAAGACGATTCTGTAGCCTGCGTGACGAGAGTAGGAGACACGGTCATTGATTTGGCAGTTTTGTACGACAAAGGTTATTTTGACCAATTTAACATCGAAGAAAATGTTTTTGAAGCATTTGGATTAAATGAATTCATCTCATTAGGAAAAGAAATTACCGTTCCTTTTCGTGAACATTTACAACAATTATTTTTAGAAAATTCGGCATTGGCAAAGGACGAAGAAACCCAAACGGAAGCCTTTCATTTCATCGACACCGTTTCCATGCAATTGCCTGTGCACATTCCGAATTATACTGATTTTTACAGCAGCATCGAACACGCGACCAATGTCGGCAAGATGTTCCGCGACCCGGAAAACGCCTTGTTGCCAAACTGGAAACACATTCCGGTAGGTTACCACGGGCGCGCTTCTTCCATCGTTGTTTCGGGAACACCGATTCACCGACCGATGGGACAATCAAAACCCAAAGATTCCGAAGTTCCGCTTTTCGGGCCTTCACAGAGATTGGATTTTGAATTGGAAGTAGCTTTCATCACCAACGATTACACAGAATTGGGCGAAAGAATCTCGACCGAAGAAGCAGAAGACCATATTTTCGGATTGGTTTTATTCAACGATTGGAGCGCGCGCGACATCCAACAATGGGAATACGTGCCGCTTGGGCCATTCTTGGCAAAAAATTTCGGTTCGTCCATTTCCCCTTGGATTGTCACTTTGGAAGCCTTGGAACCTTTCCGCGTCGCAGGACCCAGACAAGAATCCGAAGTTTTTCCTTACTTGAAATTCGAAGGAAATAAAAACATCGATTTAAAACTTCAAACCATCATCAAACCCGAATCTGGATCAGAAAATGTAATTTGCAACAGCAATTTCAAATACATGTACTGGAACATGGCGCAACAACTCGCGCACCACACCATCAACGGTTGCAACGTTGAAGTGGGCGATATGTACGCCAGCGGAACCATCAGCGGACACACCGAAGATTCTTTCGGTTCCATGTTAGAACTGACTTGGGGCGGCACCAAACCGCTGAAACTTTCCGACGGGACAGAACGAAAATTCATCCATGACAACGACACCGTGATCATGCGCGGATGGTGCGAAAGCGGCGAAATCCGTGTCGGATTCGGTGAAGTAGAAGGAAAAATCCTACCGGCAAAATAGTTTCTAAGTTTTTCTGATTATGTAATGATTATTTGGGCGCCTTTACGCGCTGCTTCGGGGTACGCTTCGCTTCCGTCTCGTCTTAGGACGAGACCAAGCCCTGCACATCGCGGGCGCAAGATTCGTTATATCCACAAAAAAATTGAATATCCGTTTTTAGTAATAATGCACTCATTGTCCTTCTGAACGAAATAAAATGTAGTGAAGAATCTCTTGATAATCAAGATTCTTCACTTTTTTTATTTTCTTAATATCAAATATTCAGAATGGCACTTTTCGAACACTCTCTTTCAATCATTATTACAGATGGTTCAACTTGTACGAATATCTTCTTCAACACGAACGTACGTGTCGCTCAACTTGTCAGTACATGTTTTCCAACGTGAACGTACATGTTGCTCAACGTGAACGTACCTATTATTTAATTAGAAATTAGATTTGAATTTAAACCTATATACATCTGTCGATCATTAATCCAATAAAAAAATCTGCAACTCAAAATCAATCGAGTCACAGATTTCCTCATGTGTAAATGTGTTATATTTTACCCTGAAATCACACTTTCATTCTCTTTGTCCAAATAATTTTGAACAATTTCAATCGCATTGGTCACTACATCGCTCAATGCCGTGATGAAAGTTCCTTCTTTTGCGTTGTTAATCGCATGTTTGATGGCTTCCACTTCTTTCGGTATGATTTCATATGTGATGTCTTTATTGGACGCATGAATTCCTTCCAAAATCAAATCAATGATTTCCTGCTCTGTTCTTCCACGCAAATGTTTTTCTTGTCTGATGATGATGTGGTCAAACATCCTTCCGGCAATCTTTCCGCATTCTTTGATGTCTTCATCTCGACGATCGCCGACGCCCGCAATGATTCCGATTTTATGCGGCGAATCGATGTTGCCGAGAAAATCTTCAATTGCCATATAGCCTTTCGGATTGTGTGCAAAATCAATCATGACTTGGAAATTCTTGAAATTGAAAATATTCAGCCTTCCCGGTGTTTGCGCCGCACTTGGAATAAACGTTTGCAGTGCCAAGCTTAAATCTTCTGAATTAAATCCCGAAAGATATCCCGCCAAAGTAGCAGCCAGAGAATTGGCAATCATGAATTTTGCTTTTCCGCTAACGCTTAGTGGAACTTGAGTGACGCGTTCGATTCTGATTTTCCATTCGCCTTTTTTGTTGTTGATGTATCCGTTTTCTTAAACTGAAACGATTTTTCCATCTTTGGATAGCTCTACTACAATCGCATGCTTATCGTTCATACTGAAATAAGCACAGTTGCAGGCAG
>Ga0079224_100011286_pt1 | contig 12295 bp, 9 predicted proteins | sample Stecom2015_FD_80414 | JGI IMG/M metagenome (GOLD analysis project Ga0079224, IMG submission 80414) | Agricultural soil microbial communities from Utah to study Nitrogen management - Steer compost 2015 | ecosystem: Environmental > Terrestrial > Soil > Agricultural land | place: USA: Utah... | reverse complement strand
GGCTGTTGGCGAGCGCTTCCGAAATGGTCTGGCCGGTGACGAACTGCTCCCCCATCATCCGCATCGCGATATCGACGCCGCGGCGGATCAGCGGTTCGCCGCCTTTGGCGATCAGCCTGGTCAGCGCGCTCGACAGGCCGGCCGCGCTGCTGGTCGAGGCCAGTTTGCCGGTGATCAGCAAACCCCAGGTCGCGGCATTGACGAACAGCGACGGGCTATGGCCGACATGCGCCTCCCAGTCGCCTGCGCCGATCTTGTCGCGGATCAGCGCATCCCGGGTCGGCCGGTCGGGAATGCGCAACAGGGCCTCCGCCAGGCACATCAGCGCCACACCTTCCTGGCTGGAGAGCGAATACTCGTAAATGAGCGCCTCGACCCCGCCGCCCTTCGCTGCCTTGTCGCGCAGGGTCTCGACCAGCCGCCGGGCCAAGGCGGCCGCCCTGTCGCTCGCCGCCTGCGGCAGGCTTGCCTGGGTCAGCAGCAGCGGCAGGCATTCCGGTTCCGGCCGGCGATAGGCCGCGGTGACTCTCGCGCGCAGGACATTCTGCGGCAGGACGCCCTGGGCGAAATCATGGAAGGCGGTCAACCGCCCGCCTCCGGCAGCCGTAAGGTCGTCGCCGCGCTCCGCTCTCTCCAGGGCAAGGTGGATTCCCTGTTTAATGAGCCAATGCGATGAACGGCCCATCCGGTCGGCGGCTGCCTTCAGCCGGGCGCGCAGAGCATCATCGATTTTCACCCCGATGGTGGTCGCCATGATGGCCCTCACACAGGCGCAACCCGCATGGGCGGTTGTCGCAACCGCATCCACAATCGCGCGCCAGCCTGTCTTTTTCCAGCCCTTTTCCGGGGCTGGCGAACCACCCGTTGATCACGTCCCCTCCGCTCCGGAAGACGTATGATTTCCCGGCTTTGGTGCAGCTTTTCTGCAAGGAGGTTGCGATGGAGACGCGATCCGATACCTGCGATCCCGCGATTTCGGAGAGAGAGGCGCGCCGGCGGTTTCTCGCCGCCTGCGGTAAACTGGCGCTGGCCACTCCGCCAGCCGTCACCCTGCTGCTGGCCCGGTCGGAGGACAGCTATGCCGTCGCTCTGTCGGGCAATGCCGGTGCGAAACGACATAATTGGCTGAGGGAACGCCGGCTGCGGACCACCGAGGGGCCGCGGCGTACGCGCAACCGGCCGCGCGTTGGGGAATCCGAAGCGGAGTGGTGACGGTATTCTGGTACGGCAAACAGTAGCTTAGCCGCTCATCTCCCTGGAACAACTCCGGGCGCCGGGCCTTTAGGCACCAGTTCAGCAGCCCCGGAGGCATACCATGGCAGTCACTCAGGCACGAAGCGGCGCCTACGGCAGCGCCGCCGATCACGGCATCACCGATACTGTCGTCGTCGAAAGCGGTTTCTCCTGGCGGGCCGCGCTGGCGGGCGTTGCAGTCGCGCTCGCGGTTTCCTCGGTCATTCACCTGCTTGGTGCGGCGCTCGGCTTGACCCCGACCAGCGTCGACGCCGAAAGCACCCCGTCCGCCACGACTCTGAGCATCGCCAGCAGCATCTGGCTGACCGTCTCGACGGTCATCGGGTTCGTCGCGGGCGGCTCTGTCGCCGGTTATGCCGTACCCTGCCTCGCCCGGCGCGATGGTGCCACGCGCGGCGTGGTGGTCTGGGCGGTCACGATCATGATCGTCGGTCTGGTCGGGACCACGGCATTGATGCGGGCCACCGGCTCCGCCGTTCAGGGCGTGGCGAGCGTGGCATCGTCGGGGATCGGCAGCATGCTCGGCGCGGGCGGCGCCGGTCTTGGCGGCCTGCTGGCGCAACAGGGCCAGAGCGGCGGCCAGGATCGGGCGGGCGATCTGGCACGGCAACTGACCGAGGATCTCTCGGCCATGCCGCCGGCGCAGATGTCGCCGGAGCAGGCTGGCCAGGAACTCGGCCGTCTGGCGACCAAGCGCGTGAGCGACGGTCAGTGGGCGCCCGGCGACAGGGAGCGGGCCGCCGAACTGCTGGCGCGCATCAACGGTACATCGCCGGAGGAAGCCATGGGCCGCATCGATGCGGCCGAGCAGCGCATCCAGCAGGAAACCCAGCAGATGGAGCAGACCGCCAAGGACGCCGCCGAGGTGGCGGCGCGCAGCGTCGCGGGTGCAGCCTACTGGGCCTTTTTCACCGTCGCGCTGGGCCTGCTGGCCGCAGCTCTCGGCGGCCATCTTGGCGCACGCCGCTGGGCCTGATCCGGAGATCCGGACTGCGCCCGCTCAGGCAGGCGCAGCCGGAATGAGTGAGGACAGGAAGCGCAGGAAGGCACCGTAGGCGCCCGACAGCTGCCCCTGCATCTCCAGTCCCTCGACGTGATAGCGGGCAATGGCCCCATCGCCGCGCGCCAGGTTGCGCAGGATTTCCTTGAAGCAGCGCATCACCTGCCGCTGTTTGAGGGGCGCCAGTTCGGCCGGCGTGAAGTATCGCGGTCCGTAAAGATTGAGGAAAGCGAGCCGCTCGCGCACGAATGTCCGCCGCCGGTTCGCGACCGTCGAACTGATCGAGCTATGGTGAACCCGGGAAAAGTTCAGAATCTCATGGATGAAGCCGAAATCCGTGCCTTCCAGAATGTCCAGATAGGCCGCAATATCGGTGTGCAGGAACTCAGGCGGATAGAATGGCTGCCGCGATCGCACCAGTTCCGAACGCAGGAACCCGGATGACGGCGCGATCGCAAAGAGCGTTTCCTGCAGATATCCCCGGCCGATGTCACGCCCGGGGAAAACCGTCTGATCCTTGGGAACGCCCTTGCATTCGATATGCCCGCCGCGGCGCCGGAGAGAACCGATGATTCCCACATTGGGATTGGCTTCGGCAAAGGCGACCTTCTTGCTCAGGCAGCCGGGGTAAAGCATGTCGTCGCCATGCAGGATCTGGCAGTAGACACTGTCCGGCGAGATCAGGCTCATCGCCTTGTTCCAGTTATCCGCCATGGACAACCGCTGACTGTTGTGGACGACACGGATCCGAGGATCGCGGCGCGCATAATGGTCGGCGATGATGCCGGTGCGCTCTATGCTGTGATTGTCGACGATGATGTGTTCGTAATTCTGGTATTCCTGCTTCTGAACGCTCTCGATGCTTTCGCCTACGTAGTCAGCGTGATTCAGGACCGGCGAAACGATGCTCACCAGCGGTTCGTAGGCCATCAGCCATCTCCCTTGCAAAACCGCCGCATTATAGGTCGGTGACGCGTTGCCGCGCGCTTTGTCAGCTCGCCGCCACACTTTGGTCACAGGACCGCAAAGCGCGCCGTCTACGGACGGTCAGCGAGAGCGAAAAGGACATGGGCACTGCACGTGGCGGCAACGAATGCCGCCCGTGGATCTTCAGGGTTCCCCGGCAATCATGTCGCCGCAGGAGTGGCCCAGCAGTTCCAGGCCCTGTTCCAGATACTCCGCCAGGCGCGTCGTTCCCAGCAGGTAGTCAGCCGTATGGTCCGTGTGGCGCTCCTGCGCCACCGCCTTGGCCTCCTCCCATTCCTCGGCAGTGTAATCGCCCCGTCCAAGCCAGAGCATGGCAACCAGCTCCACACTCTCTTCATCACTCAGCTCTCCGATGAGCTCGGCAATCTCGTCACGGAGGGAAAGCCCTGCCGCGTCGAAGGCTTCCTCGGCCTCGTCTGACAACTCCATTGGCGGCGCATCGGCATCGTAATGCCGGGCCTTGGCAATGATCGCGCAGACCTTTTCCACATCGATCTGCAGTGGCGTGGGCGTATCCGGATCATCCGTGAGATCGGTCATTGACGGTCTCCGCATCTGCAGCTGACGCGAAAGCAAACGGCGCCAAATCCCTGTTGTTCCCGTTGTTGCGCTGACAGCGTCTCGCTAGTCTGTCCCCGGAACAAGAGGGAAGAACGATGCGCGCAGCCTGGTACACCAAAATGGGGCCCGCCCGGGAGGTCCTGCAGACCGGCACCCTGCCCGACCCGCAGCCCGCACCCGGCGAGGTCCGCGTCCGCATCCACGCCTCAGGGGTCAATCCATCGGACGTGAAGGCCCGCGCCGCGCCGGGCCGCAACAGCGTCTACCCCCGGGTCATTCCCCATTCCGACGGCGCCGGGGTGATCGATGCGGTCGGCGACGGCGTCGAGCGCAGCCGGATCGGCAGCCGGGTCTGGGTCTTCAACGGTCAATGGAAGCGGGCCGAGGGCACGGCCGCAGAATTCATCTGCCTGCCTGCCGGATTCGCCATCCCCCTTCCGGAGGCCTCCGATTTTGCCACCGGCGCCTGCCTCGGCATTCCCGCCCTCACCGCCTGGCGTGCCGTTTCGATGATGGGCGGCGTGGCGGGCCAGACGGTTCTGGTTTCCGGAGGCGCCGGCGCCGTGAGCCATCACGCCATCCAGATGGCACGCCTTTCGGGAGCGAAATCGATCTTCACGACCATCTCCTCGCCCGAGAAAGCCGAGATCGCCAAGGCCGCCGGCGCTGATGCCTGCATCAACTATCGCAGCGAGGATGTCGCCGCACGGATCCGCGATCTTACCGACGGGCAGGGTGTCGACCGCGTCATCGAACTGGATATCGCCGGCAACGCCCGCTTCATTCCGGACGTGCTGAAACCCGGTGGACTGGCGGCCGTGTACGGCTCCAATCAGCCGACCTTCACGCTGCCCTTCATGCCGATGATCGTGAAGAATCTCACGATTGCCTGCTTCATCGTCTACGAACTATCGCCCGAGCAGCGGCGCCAAGGCGCTGCCTACATCAATGGCCTGCTGGAAGCCGGCCGATTGCAGACCCGTATCGCCGGACGCTTCCCGCTGGAGCAGATCGCCGAGGCCCATGAGGCGGTGGAAAGCGGCAGAGCGATCGGCAATGTGGTGCTGGATCTGGCCTGACGCCCGGAGATCCAGCAACCCATTGATTTAGAATTACTTTAGACCGGGGAACCCGCCGTCTGGCCGGTTGTTTTTCCTCTGCCCGCCACGCCGGTGCGGGCGAACGTTCCATTTCATTCCGAATGCCTGGCTCAATTCGCTCGTAACCGCGGGAGGTAGCCCTTGGATTACTGCATCCGGGAGGTCGATGGCAGCGATCCGGACGTGGCCGAAGCCATCGAGCGGCTGCATATCGCCGTCTTTCCGGGCGAGATTCCAGTGGCTACCGATCGCGGCTACTGGTGGCTCGCCTGGAACGGCGATCCCGAGGGCCGGCCGATTGCCTTCGCCGGTCTGTGGTCATCCGTACGCTTCGCCCAGGCCGGCTATCTCTGCCGCGCCGGCGTGCTGCCCACGCATCGCGGGCATGGGCTGCAGCGGCGCCTGATCCGCGTGCGCGAACGCAAAGCCCGCAGCCTCGGCTGGCGCTGGCTGATGACCGACACGGTTCCCTACAACCCGGCCTCGTCCAACAGCCTGATCCACTGCGGCTACCGGATGTATGTGCCCGCAAAACCCTGGTGCATCGGCGACGACGCCATCTACTGGCGACGGGAACTCGAGAACAGGCCGTAACCGTCAGCCCTTCCGGTACAGATCCTTATACTGATCCCGCAGCAGGTTCTTCTGCACCTTGCCCATCGTGTTGCGCGGCAGGTCGTCGGCGAAGAAGATGCGCTTCGGCAGCTTGAATTTCGCCAGCCGGCCCTCCAGTGCCTTCAGCATCGCGGCCTCGTCGCCCCTGGCGTCCTTCGCCATGACCACCACGGCAGTGACGCCCTCGCCGAAATCGGGGTGCGGCACGCCGATTACGGCCGACTCGACGACGCCCGGCATGGCATCGATCTCGGTTTCCACTTCCTTGGGGTAGACATTGTAACCGCCCGAGATGATCAGATCCTTGCCGCGGCCGACGATGTGCACATAGCCCCGCTCATCGATCTTGCCGAGGTCGCCCGTGATGAAGAAACCGTCCGGACGGAATTCGGCTGCCGTCTTTTCCGGCATGCGCCAGTAACCCTGGAAGACATTCGGACCCTTGACTTCGATCATGCCGATCTCGCCCTGCGCCAGCGGCTTGCCGCTCTCCGGATCGACAACGCGCAGGCTGACCCCCGGCAGCGGGAAACCGACGGTTCCCGCCACGCGATCCCCGTCATAGGGGTTGGAGGTATTCATGTTGGTCTCGGTCATGCCGTAGCGTTCGAGAATGCGGTGGCCGGTGCGAGCCTCCCATTCCTTGTGGGTGTCTGCCAGCAGCGGCGCCGAACCGGAGACGAACAGCCGGACATGCTTCACCAGATCCTTCGTGAGTTGGGGCGCCTGCAGCAGCCGCGTATAGAAGGTCGGCACGCCCATCATGGAAGTCGCGCGCGGCAGATGACGGATCACCTCGTCGGCGTCGAATTTTGCCAGGAAGATCATCGACGCGCCGGCGAGCAGGATCACGTTGCTGGCGACGAACAGGCCATGGGTATGGAAAATCGGCAGGGCATGCAGGAGCACATCATCTGCCGTGAAACGCCAGTAATCGACCAGCGTCAGCGCATTGGAAGCGAGATTGCGATGGCTCAGCATCGCACCCTTCGAGCGGCCCGTGGTGCCGGAGGTGTACAGAATGGCAGCGAGGTCGTCGGCCTTGCGCGGAACTTCGGTGAAGTCCGGCGATGCCGCCTTCGCCTTCTCCACCAGGCTGCCATCACCGTTCCCGCCCAGCGTGAGGCAGTGGGCAACGTCCAGTCTGGCGGCGAGCGGCGCGATGTCCTTTTCCGTCGAGGGCCGGCAGACGAAAACCCGCGGCTCGGCGTCGCCGATGAAATATTCCAGCTCGGCCAGCGTGTAACCCGAATTGAGCGGCAGGTAGATGGCGCCGGCGGCGACGACGCCGAGATAAAGGATCAATGCTTCCGGAGACTTGTCGACCTGCACGGCAACCCGGTCGCCCGGCTGCACGCCGAGGCCGACGAGCATGTTGGCAAAACGGCCGGCCATGGCGAAGGTGTCGCCATAGGTGAAGATGCGGCGGTCACCGGTCTCGATGAAGGTCTTGGACGGGTCGGCGATGCGGGAACGGATGAGCGTGACGAGATTATCGGACATTTTCAGAATCGCTTGTCGGGATCGCTTGGCGGAAAGGAAGATATATTAACAGCGGAAGGCATCCTGCGGCGCAAGGCTCAGGAGGCGAAGCAGGCGGTCTGATCACGGCTCAAACGGCCCATCCGGCCGAGAATCACCGACGTGCGGCGCTCGACATACGCCGTCGGCCGTGCCGCATTCCAGCGGTTGGGGTTGGGCAGCACGGCCGCAATCCGCGCCGCCTCGGCCTGGCTGAGGCGGGCTGCCGCCTTGCCGAAATGTCCCCTTGCCGCCGCTTCGGCGCCAAAGAGGCCGGGGCCGGTTTCGGCGACATTGAGATAGACCTCCAGGATCCGCCGCTTCGGCCAGAAGACATCCAGCGCAACGGCCAGCGGCGCCTCGACGGCCTTGCGGACAAAGCCGCCGCCCGGCCAGAGGAAGAGATTGCGGGCAACCTGCATGGTGATGGTGCTCGCGCCCCGCAGGCGTCCGGTTTCCCCGTAATCCTCCAGCGCCTCCTGCACCGCGCCGAGATCAATGCCGTGGTGAAAGCAGAACCGGGCATCCTCGCTGGCGATCACCGCCCGGACCAGTGCCGGAGCGACGGACGACAGCCCGACCGGCCGATAGCTGACCAGAGCGCCGCGCTCGACACTGCGGATCACCATGAGGGGCGTCAGCGGCGGATCGACGAACCTGAACAGCAGAAGGCCGCCGCCCCAGAAGACCAGCAGCACCAGCAACATAACCTTGACCAGCCGGAGCAGGATTCGCATGGCCCGAGCAGAGCCTGCCGGCGCCCCAAAGGCAACCGTCCGGATACCGTCAATCCGGTGGACAGCGGACACGCGAGGGGATTAACTGCGACGCGGGGAGAAAACACCGATGCTGCAGGGCAGCGCCATTCTCTTACTGTCGCTCGGGTATCTCGGGCTGCTGTTTGCCATCGCGCATCTGGGCGACCGCCTCGGGCCGCGCTGGTATCAGGGCCGCAGCGGCGCCACCATCTATGCCCTGTCGCTGGCGATCTACTGCACGTCCTGGACCTTCTACGGCTCGGTCGGCCGTGCCGCCCTGACCGGCCTGGATTTCATCCTGATCTATGTCGGACCGGTGCTGGCGATCACGGTCGCCTATCCCGTCATGGCCAAGATGATCGGGGTGGCCAAGCGCCAGAACGTCACCTCGATCGCCGATTTCATCGGTTCGCGCTATGGCAAAAGCCGCGCGGTGGCCGTGATCGTCACGCTGATCGCGGTGATCGGCGTCCTGCCCTACATCTCGCTGCAGATGCAGGCGGTCAGCGTCACCTTCGAGGTCCTGGTCGGCAGCGACATGGCGCATCTGCTGAACGCGGGACTGCCGCCGCCCTGGCGCGACACCGCGATTTTCGTCGCCGCCATCATGGCGCTGTTCACGATCCTGTTCGGCGTGCGCCACGTCCAGGCGGCAGAGCAGCATCGCGGCATGATGCTGGCGATCGCCTTCGAATCGCTCGTCAAGCTCGCTGCCTTTCTCGCCGTCGGTCTGTTCGTCACCTTCGGACTGTTCGACTCGAGCGCGGAACTGCTTGAGCGTGCCACCGCCAACCCGGCCATCGCCGAACGGCTCAACAGCGGCCTTGGCAGCAACTGGGTGGTGATGACCTTCCTCTCGGCCTTCGCTTTTCTCTGCCTTCCGCGTCAGTTCCACGTTGCCGTCGTCGAGAACGGCGATCCCAGCAGCCTGAAGGCGGCGCGCTGGCTCTTTCCGACCTATCTGATCGCGATCAACCTGTTCGTGGTGCCGATCGCCGTGGCCGGCCTGCTGACCATGGAAAGCAGCACCAATCCCGACTTCTTCGTCATCACGATCCCTCTCAACTCGGACCGCATCGCGCTGTCGGTCTTCGCCTTCATCGGCGGTCTCTCGGCAGCAACCTCCATGGTGATCGTGGCCTGCATGGCGCTGTCCATCATGGTGTCGAACGAGCTGGTCACGCCGTTTCTGCTGCGCTCGCGTGCCGGCGACTCCCGCGAGGTCGGCCAGATCGTGCTGAACGTGCGCCGCGCCGCCGTGGTGCTCATCCTGATCGCCGCCTATTTCTACCACACCTGGATCGCGGGTTACCTGCCGCTCGCCTCGATCGGCATGATCTCGTTCTGCGCCGTGGCGAATTTCGCGCCGCCGCTGCTGATCGGGCTCTACTGGCGCCGCGCCCATCGCCATGGCGTGATCGCCGGCCTGCTGGCCGGTTTCGGCGTGTGGATTTACGCACTGCTGATGCCGTCGATCGAGGGTGCGGCGGCCGGCAGGCCGATGATGGCACCGCTGGCCGCCCTGCTTCCGGCGCCGTTCGACAGTTTCGACACCGTACTGCAGGGCTTTATCGCCAGTATCGTCGTCAACACGGCCCTGCTGGTCGCCATCTCGCTCTTGGCACGCCCGCGCGCCCGCGACATAGAGCAGGCGGTGATCTTCACCTCGGGCGGCGAGGCGCTGCCGGCGGCCGGCTTCGACGAGGAATTCAACGACCCCCGCATCGACGAGCTGCGCGCGCTGGCCGCCCGCTTCATCGGGCCCGACCGCGCCGACCGCGCCTTCGCCGGCCGCCGCATGAGCGCAACCGAAGCGATGGCCTTCACCGAGCATCTGCTGGGCGGCGCGATCGGCGCGGCCTCGGCGCGCATCGTGATGGCCTCCGCCCAGGGCAAGAACCTGCTCAGCCCGCGCGCGGCCCGCGCCATGCTGGGCGAAGCCTCCGAGGCGATACGCCACAACCTCGATCTGCTGCGGACGACGCTCGACCATATCAGCCAGGGTCTCGGCGTGTTCGACAAGGAGCGGCGGCTTGCCGCCTGGAACGACCGCTTTTTCGACCTGCTGGGCCTGCCGGCCAATCTGGCCGAGAACGGCGTGCCGCTGGAAAAGCTCGCTCGCGATACGGCCCCCGACCTGATCCGTTTTCTGTCTTCCAGCGCCGCCGGCTCGCAAATCCACGAGCAGCGCCGGCCGGACGGGCGCGTCATCGAAATCCGCCTCGATCCCATGCCCGATGGCGGCGTGGTGGCGACCTGCACCGATATCAGCGAACGGGTGCGTGCCGCCGAGGCGCTGCGCGAGTCGGAACGCGCCATGCGCGTCTATACCGACAACGTGCCGGTGCTGATTGCCTATGTCGACAAGGACGAGCGCTACCGGTTCACGAACATGCTGTTCCGCCGCGCCCTGGGGCTGGGGCATCACGACGTCGGCGGCAAGACCCTGAAGGAGGTCCTCTCCCCCGAGCGCTATGCCCGCCTCAAACCCCATATCGATGCCGCGCTGTCAGGACAGCGGCAGAGCTTCGATATGGAGTTCTCGCCCAACGACGCGAAGATCGAGGTGGCGCACGGCACCTACATTCCGCATATCGATGAACAGGGCAACGTGCTCGGCTTTTTCCTGCTGTACCAGGACATCACCGAACGTCGCCGCGCCGATGCCGCTTTGCGCGCCGCTTACGAAGGCCTGGAGCGCCGGGTTGCCGAGCGCACGGCCGAGCTGCAGCTGGCGGTCCAGGAGCTGGAGCAGTCACGGGCAGAGGCGGAAGCCGCCAATCTGGGCAAGACGCGCTTTCTGGCCGCCGCCAGCCATGATCTGCTGCAGCCGCTGCATGCCGCCCGGCTGTTTACCGCTGCGCTGGCCGAACGCGAGCCGGATAACGCGCTGGTTTCCAAGATCGACTACGGCCTCGGCGCCGTCGAAGCCCTGCTGGACGCCCTGCTCGATATCTCCAAGCTGGATGCCGGCGCCGTAAAGCCGGAAATCCGTCCGGTCGCGCTCGGACCGCTGCTGGAATCGCTTGCGATTGCCTTTGCGCCGCTCGCGGCCCAGAAGGGCGTGGTCCTGAAGGTCGTGCACACCTCAGCGACGATCAGCACAGACCCGGCATTGCTGCGCCGCGTGCTGCAGAATTTCGTGGCCAATGCGATCCGGTACGCCAGAACCGACCGGCAGGATCGCCGGGTACTGGTCGGCATTCGCCGGCGGGGCAAGATGGTGCGCATCTGCGTTTCGGATAACGGCCCCGGGATTCCCGACGACAAGCGGGAGGTCATCTTCCAGGAATTTGCCCGGCTGGAGCGCGGTGGCGACGCCGCCGAACGCGGCCTGGGCCTTGGTCTGGCGATCGTCGAACGCATCGCGAAGATGCTGGGCAATCCCATCCATCTGGAAACTGCCATCGGACGCGGCTCCACCTTCGCCATTTCCGTGCCGCGCGCCGTGGTCGAGCCGGTCCAGCCGCCCGCGCCTGTGAGCACCACGATAGCCGAGCCGGGATCGCTGAAGGGCGCCTTCATCCTCTGCATCGACAACGAAGTCGGCGTGCGCGAGGCCATGGCAACGCTGCTCGAGGGATGGTCCTGCGAGGTGGCGGCCGTCGACAGTGTCGAAGCGGCCCGCCAGGCCGTGGCGGCGGCCGGCCGCAGCCCCGATGTCATTCTCGCCGACCTGCATCTGGATGAGGGCATGCCGGACGGGCTTGAAGCCATTGCACAGCTGCGGCGCGACTGGGGCCAGAAGCTGCCCGCCATCCTGATCACCGCCGACCGGAGCCATGACATGCGGCAGCGCGCCGCCGCCATGGGCATCGACGTCCTGCACAAGCCGGTGAAGCCAGCCGCCCTGCGCGCGCTGGTCAGCCAGCGGCGGCGCCCTGCCAGCCCGCTGGCCGCAACGGGCGACTGACGCCGGGCCGGAAACTCAGTTGTGAATCGAGAAATGCCGGGCGGCGATGACCGCCTGGGTGCGGCTGCGCACGCCGAGCTTCTTCAGGATCGCCGTGACATGCGCCTTCACGGTCGCTTCGCCGACCGACAGTTCATGGGCGATCTGCTTGTTCAACTTGCCCTGGCTGAGCAGCCGCAGCACCCGCAGCTGCTGCGGGGTCAGCTCCGAGACGCGGCGGGCGAAATCGTCCGGCATGGTGGATTCTTCGCTGCCGTCCATATCGGGTGGTAGCCAGACTTCGCCATCGAGCACCGATTGCAGCGCGCTGGCAATGGTGTCCAATGCCGCGGATTTCGGCACAAAAGCGGCAGCACCGAACTCGATCGCCCGGCGCATCACGGCAGGTTCGCGCGTGGAAGACACGATGGCGACCGGCACGGCGGGATGGCTGGCCCGCACCGCAGCGAGCCCGGCGAAGCCGTCCATGCCGGGCATATCGAGATCGAGGATCAGGAGATCGACCGAGTCACGCTCATCCAGCGCCGCCCGGGCGCCGTCCAGATCGGATGCCCCGACGATGATCACGCCGCTCATGGCCTGCCGC
>Ga0079224_100011285_pt1 | contig 12296 bp, 11 predicted proteins | sample Stecom2015_FD_80414 | JGI IMG/M metagenome (GOLD analysis project Ga0079224, IMG submission 80414) | Agricultural soil microbial communities from Utah to study Nitrogen management - Steer compost 2015 | ecosystem: Environmental > Terrestrial > Soil > Agricultural land | place: USA: Utah... | reverse complement strand
TTCGCGAGCACGAGCGCAAGGCACAGATTGCGCATCAGGTGTCGGCCGGTCCGGCTGCGTCCGCCGCGCCCCCGGGCGGCGTCTCCGCAGCGATGAGTGCGAGCCCCTTGAGGACCAAGTCTGCCTCGACTTGCACTTCGGATTCCAGCCACGGGCGCAGCGCGTCCGCCTCGCCGCCCGCAAGATAGACGACGGGCGGGATCCCGAGCTCCGCGGCGACGACCGCGGCCGCACGATCGAACGCGGCGGCCGGCCCGAGCAGCGCGCCGAAACCCACGGCCTCCTCCGTGCTGCGGCCGAGCATCTTGAGGCCGGACGGCCGCCCGACGACAGGCTGCGTCTCGCCGATCCGGTGGGTGTGCCGCGCGAGCGCGTCCGCGGCGATCCGGGGCCCGGGCAGGATCAGGCCGCCGAGATGCCGGCCGCGCACATCGACGGCATCGAACGTCAGCGCGGTGCCCGCGTTGATGACGCATGCAGGCCGCGGGCCGTCCGGCCGCGCCGCCGCCGCGCGGAAGGCGGCGATCACGGAGACCCAGCGATCGACGCCGAGCCGGGACGGATCCCGATAGGCGCAGCGCACGCCGAGCGTCTCCGCGGCGGTGCGCACGAGCTCGATGCCCACACCGTACCGAGCCCTCGCCATCGCCTCGAGCTTCGCGGCGACGACGTCCCCGGCGACGTTCGAGACGACGATGCGCTCGACCGGCTCGGCCCCCGCGAGCGACTCGGCGAGCGCCTGAATCGCGCCGTCGACATCGCCCGCGTGCAGCGCGCTGTCTCGCTCGCGCAGGCGCCCGGCCTCGGCGGTCGCCCACTTGATGCGCGCGTTGCCGATGTCGACGACGACCGTGGTCATTCGAGCTCCTCCGGCCCAGGCTCCCCGGCGGCCCTCACCGAGACGTCTCCCGCGAGCACGCGGCGCCGGCCGCCTTCGGTCTCGACGATCAGCGCGCCGTGCTCGTCGACCCCGCGCGCGATGCCGTCCGTCGTCCCCGCGTCGTCGACGATCCGGACGGCCCGGCCAGGCAGCACGTCCGCGGCCGCGAACTCGGCGCGGTACGCCGCGAAGCCGTCCCGCTCGAACGCGGCGGCGAGCGCGGCGAGCTCGCCGGCCAGCGCGGCGGCGAGCGCGGCCCGCGCGGGCGGCCGGCCGCCGACGGCCGCCGCGAGATCGACGGCGCCGGCGGGCCAGTCGGACAGCTCGGCGAGGAGGTCCGGCGGGACGGCGACATTGATGCCGATGCCGATCACGATGGGGCCGCGGCCGGCCGGGCCGTCGGCCTGCTCGACGAGGATGCCGCCGAGCTTGCGCTCCCGCCACACGAGGTCGTTCGGCCACTTCAGCCCGGCGTCGACGCCGCAAACCTGCCGGATCGCCCGCCGTGCCGCGACGCCTGCCGCGAGCGGAAGCGCGAGCAGCTCGCGGGGCGCCCGGCCGAGGTCCATCGCGACGGAAAGGCAGAGGGCCGCGCCCGGCGGCGCGGTCCAGCGCCGGCCCCGGCGGCCGCGGCCCGCGTGCTGATGGTCCGCGACCGCGACGTGCAGCTTCCCGGGCGCCGGCGGCGGCGTGTCGAGCAGATACCGGTTCGTGGAGTCGAGCGACGCGAACACGTCGAGCCGGTCCAAGACTTGCGCGACGCCGGGCGAAAGCGCGGCGAGGAACGCGTCCGCGTCGAGCGGATCGGCGCCACCTTGCATCCCCGCACGCGCCGACGCGCGCCGCGGGCCCGGCGCGGGCTCGGGCTGCGGGCTCGGCGCCGACGCGGGCGGCGGGCCCGCCGTCCGCCTCGTGCTCGGTATGGTTGGGCGCGACATCCTCGACGCCTCCCCGCGAAAGCTACTGCCCGCGCGCGCGGCCGAAGCGCGGCTCGGTGCGGTCCAGCATACGGCGGATGTTGCCGCGGTGCGTATACACGATCAGCGCGGCGACACAGGCCGCGAAGACCAGGAAGCCTTGCTGCTCGGGCCAGCGCACGAGACCGACGAAGACCACGGCGAGCACCGAGGCCGTCATCGTCGCGAGGCCGACGAATCCGGTCAGCACGATGACGCCGATCCAGCACGCGATCACGGGCACCGCGAGCATCGGATCGAGGAAGATCAGAAGGCCGGCGGCGGTCGCGCCGCCCTTGCCGCCCTTGAAGCCGAACCAGACGGGGAACACGTGGCCGAGGATCGCCGCGAAGCCGATCGCGTACAGCAAAGGCTCGCGCGGCACGGCCGGATCGAAGCCCACCCCCGGGATGTCGAGGCCGGGAAGCCAGGCCGCGGCGACGATTCCCTTGCCGACATCGATGACCAGCACCCAGAACGCGAACCACTTCCCCTGGGTACGCAGCGCGTTCGTGCCGCCCGGATTGCCGCTCCCCGCCTTGCGGATGTCGACGCCGCCCTTCAGGTAGCCGACGACGAGGCTGCCGAGCACCGAGCCGAGCAGGTAGGCAAGCGTGAACTTGAGGCCGAGCTCGATCATTTGGGACGCAATGTTACGCGGTTTGCGCCGGCCTGAAGAGCCGGACGCGGCCGCCTCGCGACCCCAGGGTCAGCCGCCGAGCCAGGCGTCGCGGCGCACCCGGGCGGCGTCGTCCGCATCGTCGACGACGCGCAGCCAGCAGGTGTCCTTCGGCGCCGCGGCGAGAACGAGCCCGACCTCGAGCAGCTCGTCGCCCCGAAACGCCGTCGCGGTGACCCGCTCCCCGTCCTCGAAGCGCGTGAGACGGCGCTTCAGGTTGCGATCGTTCACCTTGAGCCGGTCGAGCGCGATCAGCACGTCGCCGGGGGCGAGGCCGGCGCGCTGCGCGGGGCCGCCGTCGAGCACGGCCGTGAGCTCGAGCCCTTCCGGGCGCGCGCGAAACGCGGCGCCGAGCGTCAGCGGCGTCTGTCCGTCGGACGGCGGAGGCGTTCCGCCGCGGTCCTCCGGCCCGGTTTGTGCGCGCAGCTCGAGCGCGACGCCGAACTCCGCCAGGAGCTCCGCGAGCGGGAGATCCTCCGTGCCACGGATCGCGCGCGCGAAGAATTCGCCGAGGCGCAGGCCCGAAACCTCCTCCGCGAGCTTCTCGAAGCCGTCCTCCGGCACGCCGATCCCGGTCGAGCCGTAGCGCCGCCAGAGCTCGCGCACGACGTCGTCGAGACTCGTCGGCGAGCGCCGCCGAAGCTCGAGGTCGAGCGCGAGCGCGACCAGCGCCCCTTTCGAGTAGTAGCTGATGCTCGCGTTCGGCGCATTGGGCTCGGGCTTGTAGAGCACGTCCCACGCGTTGAAGCTCGAGTCGGCCAGCGACTGCCGGAACCGGCCGGGGGTGCGGTAAACGCGCGTCAGCGTCTGGCCGAGCCGCTTCAGGTACGCGGCGCGGCCGATCAGCCCGCTGCGCAGCAGGAACAGGTCCTGGTAGTAGCTCGTGATGCCCTCGAATACCCAGAGCAGCCGGGTGTGATTGCGGCGGTCGAGACGATAGGGCACGAACGCGGCCGGCTTCGTCCGCTTCACGTGCCAGCTGTGGAAGTACTCGTGGCTCGCGAGCGACAGGAAGCGCTCGTACTCGAACGGCACCCCGGGCTCGCCCGGCTTCGGCAGATCGTCCCGGTCGAAGATCAGGCTCGACGACGCGCGATGCTCGAGGCCGCCGTAGCCGTCGCCGGTGGCGAGCCCCAGGAACCAGTACCGGTCAAACGGCGCCGGGCGCCCGAAGAAGTCGATCTGCGTCTCGCAGAGCTGGCGCAGGTCCGTCGCCACCCGGTCGAGGTCCGTGTCGAATCGTCCGGCGACGACCAGCCGGTGCGGCACGCCGCCGGCGTCGAAGTCGACGCGCTCGAAATGGCCGATCTCGAACGGGTGGTCGATCAGCTCATCGTAATCGGCGGCGCGATAGCGGCCGAAGCCGCGCTCGTCGACGGCCTCCGGCTGCATTGCCGTCGCCACGCGCCAGTCCGCGAAGCGCTCGTCGCGGGGCGGCTCGAGCTCGAGCTCGACCGGCTCGTGCTCGCGTCCCTCCGGGATCAGGAACAGGCACGTGCCGTTGAAGTAGGCACGCCAAGGATCGAAGTACGCGCCGCGCACGGATCGATCGAGCGCGTAGACCTCGATCGTGACCCGCAGCTCCCGCTCCGCGCCGCGGAACCACCATGACGACTTGTCGGCCTGCTCGGCGGCGAGCGGCCGTCCGCCGCTCTCGCCGCGGATCGAGACGATGTGACGCGCGAACTCGCGAAGCAGATAGCTGCCGGGAATCCAGGACGGCATCCGCACGCACTGCGACGGCGGCGGGTCGTCGAGGCGAAGCTCGACCTCGAACAGATGGCGGCTCGGATCGAGCAGCCTCACTCGATAACGGATCAGCGTCGCTCCTCCCTGATCGGCGAACGTCAGCGGCGGCCGCTTCTCCCGTCACGCCGCCCTTCGCCGTTGAACGGGCGCCATTCTCGCACACTCTTGCAAACGCCCGGGCCAGCTCCTATGGTGCGGGCAGGCGGTGCTCTACGGAGTCAAAAGGGAACGCAGTTCGAATCTGCGGCTGTCCCCGCAACTGTGAACGGCGAGGATTCGCGTCCTTGCGGCCACTGGAGAGAAGCTCTGGGAAGGCCTCGCGAAACCGCTCGAGCCGTGAGCCAGGAAACCTGCCGCCGATGTCGTCCTTCAGTGCGCCGGGGAAGCGTGCGGAGCGGCAACCCCGTCGTGGCGACGACTCTCTGCAGTTAACGCGGGTCGGGCCCGCGCGCCGCGACGTCGAGAGTGCCGGCGCGCTCCCGCCCATCGACGTGGGAGCTCGAGCATGCCGAAGCGGAAGATGCTCGCGGTGCTGGCGGCTGCCGCCGTCGCCGCCGCGCTCGTCGGCAGCAGCGTCGCGATGCGCTCGTCCGGCGCCCGGCCCGGGAGCCCGGCCGATCGCCCGGAAGTCGGCCCCCCGCGTGCTAGCACGACGGCGCCACCGGCGACGCGCGCCGGTCCGCTTCCGACGGTCGCATCGATCAACCTGTGCACGGATCAGCTGGTCCTGTCGGTCGCCGATCCGTCGCAGATCGTCACGCTGAGCTGGCTGTCCGCGGATCCCGAGGAATCGACGCTCGCCGATGCTGCGGCCCGCTATCCGCTGAACTACGGCTCGGCGGAGGAGATCCTGCGCTTCGATCCGGACATCGTGATCGCGGGCGTGTACACGAACGCGTTCACGCGTGCGCTGCTGCGCGACCTCGGCTACGCCGTCGTCGACATCCCGCCCGCGAATGCGCTCGAGGACGTCGAGACCCACCTGCGGCAGGTCGGAGCCGCGATCGGCCGGACGGAGCGCGCCGAGGCGCTGATCCGCGAGATGCGGGCGCGCATCGCGCGGCACAGGCGGCGGCTCGAGTCGGCGGCCCCGGTCGCCGCGGTCGTCGTCCGCCCGGGCGGGTTCACCGTCGAGGCGCCGTCCCTTGCGCACGACATGATGACGCTCGCGGGGCTGCGCAACCTGCCGGCCGAGCACGGGCTCGATCGTTGGGGAAGCCTCTCGGTCGAAACGCTGCTGCACCATCCGCCCGAGCTCCTCGTGGTCGCGGCCTATCGCAGCGACGAGGCATCGCTCGCGAACGCCGTGCTCGCGCACCCCGCGCTCGAGCGGCTCGCCGAGCGGACGGTGACGGCCGAGGTGCCCGGGTCCATGTGGGGCTGCGGGCTGCCGGGCAGCCTCGACGCCGTCGCGCTGCTCGAGCGCGCGGCGGACGAGGCGCGAAGCGCCCGCACGCTGCGCACGAGCCGGGCGGCGGGGGGCGTGCCGTGAACGGCGCCGCGCTGCGGGCGGCCGGCGGCACGGCTTGGGTGCTGCTCGTGCCGCTCATGCTCGGCGCGGCGCTGCTCTCGCTCGTCATCGGCAGGACGAGCACGGGGCCGACGCTCGGCTTCGGCGATGCGGCGATCGCGGGACCCGTCCTGATGGAGATCCGCCTGCCGCGGACGCTGCTCGCGCTGCTCGTCGGCGGAACGCTCGGCCTGTCGGGCGCCGCGCTGCAGGGCCTGTTGCGCAACCCGCTCGCGGAGCCGGGTCTGCTCGGCGCGTCGAGCGGCGCGGCGCTCGGCGCGGTGCTCGTGTTCTACTTCGGGCTCGCCGCGGCGGATTCGCTCGTACTGCCGCTCGGCGGCGTCGCCGGCTCCGTCGCCGCGCTCGGGCTGCTGTACGGGCTCGCCGGCCGGCGCGCCGATCTCGTGACGATCGTGCTCGCCGGCATCGCGATCAACGCGCTCGCCGCGGCGCTGACGTCGCTCGCGCTGAACTTCGCGCCGAGCCCGTACGCGGCGCTCGAGATCCTGTTCTGGATGCTCGGCTCGCTCGCGGACCGCAGCGCGGTGCACGTCTGGCTCGCGCTGCCGCTGATGCTGCCCGGCTGGCTGCTGATCGGCGCCGCCGCGCGCGGCCTCGACGCGCTGACACTCGGCGAGGAGACGGCCGCGAGCCTCGGTTTCCCGCCCGCCCGAACCCAGTGGCTCGTGATCGGCGGCACCGCGCTGTCGGTCGGGGCCGCGGTCGCGGTGACGGGCGTGATCGGCTTCGTCGGGCTCGTCGTGCCGCACATGCTGCGGCCGTGGGTCGGCCACCATCCGCGCCGGCTGCTCGCGCCGTGCTTCGCCGCCGGCGCCGCGCTGACGCTGCTCGCGGACGTCGCGATCCGCCTGATGCCGCCCGGCCCGGAGCTGAAGCTCGGCGTCGTCACGGCGCTGATCGGTGCGCCGTTCTTTCTGCAGCTGATCCTGAAGCACGGTCGGGAGAGCGGCGGATGAGCCTGCGGCTCGACAAAGTGGCCGTGCGCTACGGCCGGCGCGACGCGGTCCTCGAGACGACGCTCGAGCTGCCTTGCGCCTCGCTCGTCGGGCTCGTCGGACCGAACGGCGCCGGCAAGAGCTCGCTGCTGAAAGCCGCAGCGGGACTCGTGCCGCACTCCGGCGCGATCGCGTGGCGGTCGAAGCCGCTCACGCGCATGGCTCGGCTCGAGCGGGCGCGCACGATCGCGTACCTGCCGCAGTCGGCGGGCGCCCACTGGCCGATCACGGCCGCCGAGCTCGTGGCCCTCGGCCGGATGCCGCACCTCGCCTTCGGGGAGCGGCTTCGGGCCGAGGATGCCGCGGCCGTCGAGTGGGCGCTCGAGCGCTGCGCCGCGGGCCGGCTCGCCGAGCGGCGGGTCGATCGGCTCTCGGGCGGCGAGCGAGCGCGGGTGCTGCTCGCCCGCGCGCTCGCCGTCGACGCGCCGGTGCTTCTCGTCGACGAGCCGATCCAGAGCCTCGATCCGCGGCATCAGCTGAACATCATGCGCGTGCTGCGCGAGTGCGCGGAGCGCGGCACGCTCGTCGTCGCGGTGCTGCACGACGTCGCGCTCGCGGCGCGTTACTGCACGCGGATCGTGCTGATGGCGGAAGGCAGGGTCGTCGGCGACGGGGCGCCCGAGCACGTGTTGTCGCCGGCCGCGCTCGCGCGCTGGTACGGCGTCGAGCCGTACGTCGCCCGTCACCGGGGCGAGCCGGTCGTGCTGCCTTGGCGGCAGATCGACTGACGGCGCGCGGCGGGCCGGACGCGGGCGGGGCGAGGATCGGGCATGCGCCCGGGCTCGCAGAGCACGGCCGCCCGGAGGCCGCGCCGGTGGGCTAAAGGCTCATGCGTATAATCGCTGCATGGCCAATCTCGTCACGCTGAGCCGGCTGGTCCTTCTGCTTCTCGTCGTCTGGCTGGCCTATCAGCCGATGAGCGCGTGGCACTTCGCGAGCTTTTTTCTGATCATCCTCATCTTCGTCACGGACGGGCTCGACGGCTACATCGCGCGCAAGCGGAACGAGACGAGCCTGTTCGGCGCGCTGTTCGACATCGCGGGCGACCGCGTCGTCGAGCTCACGTTGTGGGTCGTCGCCGCCGATCTCGACCTGATCCCGATCTGGGTGCCGCTCGTGTTCATCATCCGCGGCGTCGTCGTCGACACGATCCGCTCGAGCAATTCCGTTTCGCGGGGCGTCGCGCCGTTCGCGCTGATGCAGTCTGCGCTCGGGAAGTTCCTGGTGTCGGGCAAGTTCATGCGCATCTTCTACGCGGTCGTGAAGGCGTGCGCGTTCTGCGGCCTCGCGCTGCTGCGGCCGTTCCCCGCGGAGCTGCCCGAGATCTGGGCCTACATCGACACCGCAATCGTGACGCTTACCTACTTCTTCGTGTACCTCGCGGTCTTGATCTGCATCGTTCGCGGGCTGCCCGTCGTCATCGAGTTTGTCCTGTCGCAGAAGGAGGATATTCTGGGCCCGATGGGGCAGAAACGATGAAGCTCGCGATCTTCGACATCGACGGGACGCTGGTCCGGGGCAGCTCCGAGAGGCTGTTCTGGCGCTACCTGCTCGTGCGCGGCAAGCAGGGGCCGCAGCAGATTTTCGCGTTTCTGCTGTTCATGCTGCGGTATCTGCCCATCGGCGGAATCCACACGCCGCGCAAGAACAAGGCGTACCTCACCGGTCTGCCGGTCGACGAGGTGGAAAGGCTCGCGCGGGAGTTCGTCGACGAGAAGCTGATGCAGCGGCTCTACGAGCCCGCGGTCGCGCGCCTCAAGCAGCACCTTCAGCGGGGCGACGTGGTCGTGCTGTTGTCCGGCACGCTCTACCCGATCGCCCGTGCGCTCGCCGATCGCCTGGGCGTGACCTACGTGTGCGCGACGCTGATCAGCCAGAGGAACGGCGTGTTTCTCGCGCAGCCGCCCGAGATGCATCCCTACGACGCCGCGAAGCTCAACATCGTCACCCGGCTTGCACGGGAGCACGGCTTCGAGCTCGCGGACGTCGTCGCGTACGGGGACTCGAAACGCGACCTGTTCCTGCTGTCCGCCGTCGGGGAGCCGGTGGCCGTGCGGCCCGACGCGCAGCTCCTGCGGGTCGCCCTCGCCCGCGACTGGGAGATCATCGCCGAGCCGGCCAAGGAATCGGCGCTGCTGCGCTGATCCCGGATGCAGGCGAACGCCAAGCCCGTGCCGCAAGTGCGGCTCGCCGCAGTCAGCAAAGCCTACGGGAGCACGCTCGTGCTCGACCGGATCGATTTCTCGGCGGCGCGCGGCGAATTCGTCGTCATCGTCGGGCGCAGCGGGTCCGGCAAATCGACGCTGCTGCGGCTGATCGGCGGCCTCGAGGGGCCGGACGGCGGCACGATCGAGTACGGCGAGCGTCGGCTCGATCGCATGAGCGAAAGCGAGCGCGCCGCGTTCCGGCGCCGCGAGATCGGCTTCGTGTTTCAGTTCTTCAACCTGATCCCGACGCTCACCGTCGCCGAGAACGTCGCGCTGCCGCTCGCGCTGAACGGCGTGCCGAAGGCAGCGGCCGGGGCGCGGGTCGCCCGGCTCCTCGATGACCTCGGCCTCGCCGGCAGCGGCGAGCGGTTTCCGGAGGAGCTTTCGGGCGGCGAGCAGCAGCGGATCGCGATCGCCCGGGCGATCGCGCACGAGCCGAAGCTCGTCCTCGCGGACGAGCCGACCGGCAATCTCGACCTCGAGACCGCCGAGCGCGTGCTCGCGCTGCTCGACGACGTCTGCAGGCGCCATCGCGCGACGCTCGTGATGGCGACGCACAGCCGGGAGGTCATCGGCCGCGCGGACCGCGTGCTCACGATTCGCAACGCGCACCTCGCCGAGACGCCGGGATGAGACGGCTGCTCCTGCGCGCGTCGGCGCGCTTCTATCTCCGGCACCCGTGGCAGCTCGCGCTCGCGATCACCGGCGTCGCGCTCGGCGTCGCCGTGTACGTCGGCGTCGCGCTCGCGAACGACAGCGCGCGGCGGGCATTCGAGCTCTCGTCCCAGGCGGTCATCGGCCGCACGTCGCATCGGATCCTGCCGCTCGGCGGGGAGCTGGACGAGCGGGTCTACACGGAGCTCGTGACGCGCGTCGGCGTCGGCAACGCGGCGCCGGTCGTCGAGACCGGCATCCTGATCGCCGGGCGGCGGCTGCCCCTCCTCGGCGTCGATCCGCTGAAGGAGCCTGCCGTGCGGGGCTTCGTCGGCTTCGTGCCCGGACGATCCGGCGACGCGCTGAGGCTCCTCGCCGAGCCGGGGACCGTGCTGCTGCCCGAGGCACTCGCCGAAGAGCTCGGGCTGGACGGCGACACGCCGCTCCTCGTGCGGGTCGGCGGCCGAAGCGAGACCGTGCTCGCCGTCGGCACGGTGCGCGCGGCGGCGAGCGAGGCGGACGTGCCGGTCGTCACCGATGTCTCGACCGCGCAGCGGCTTACCGGCCGCTTCGGCGTGCTCGACCGCATCGACCTTCGCATCGGCGAGCGCGACGTCGAGCGCCTCGCCGCAGCGCTGCCGCCCGGCGCGACCCTCGTGCCCGCCGAGCGCGACGAGGCCTTCGTGCAGCTCTCCGAGGCGTTCGAGGTGAACCTCACCGCGCTTGGGCTGCTCGCGCTCGTCGTCGGCATGTTTCTGATCTACTCGACGATGTCGTTCGCGATCGTGCAGCGGCGCGCGGTGTTCGGCACGCTGCTCGCGATCGGCCTCGCCCGCCGCGACCTGCTAGTCAGCGTCTGGCTCGAGGCACTCGCGCTCGGCGCCGTAGCGACGGCGTTGGGCCTCGCGCTCGGCCACGCGCTCGCGCAGGGGCTCGTCGACCTCGTGCTGGCGACGATCGGCGACTTCTCGTTCTCGTCGCGCGTCACGGCCGCGCCGCCTTCGGTACGGGTGTACGCGATCGGCGCCGTCGTCGGCGTCGGCGCGACGCTCGTCTCCGCACTCGGGCCCGCGATCGACGCGGCGCGCGCCTCGCCCCACGCGGCGATGGGCCGCGCGGCGCTCGAGCGGCGCAGCCGGATGCGGAGCCGGCTCGCAGCCTGGGCCGCCGTCCCGGCGCTGCTCGCGGCCGCGATAGTGCTCGCGATCGATTCGCGCTCCCTCGCGCTCGCGTTCGCAGGGCTCTTCTTCGTGCTGCTCGCCGGCGCGCTCGTGACGCCGGCGGTCACGGCGCTCCTGATGCGCGCGCTCGAGCCCGCCGCCGAGCGCGGCTTCGGGATCCCGGGGCTGCTCGCGGTGCGGGGCGTGACCGCGTCGCTCAGCCGGACCGGCGTGGCGACCGCCGCGCTCGCGCTGGCGGTCGCCACCGTGATCGGCATCGGCATCATGATCACAAGCTTTCGCGGCAGCCTCATCGAATGGCTCGAGACCACGCTGACCGCGGACCTCTACGTCTCGCTCGACGGCGCAGCGGAAATCGACGACGCGCTGCTCGACGCGATCGCCGCGCTGCCGGGCGTGACCGGCACCAGCCTGACGCGGGTCGCGCGGCTGCCGACGGATATCGGCGAGCTCGGGCTGCGCGCTTCGAGGCCGGGTCCCGAAGGCTGGGGGCTCGACCTCGTCGCCGCGGCGCCGCGGGCTCTCGAGCGGCTCGAGACGGAGCCCGTCGTAGCGCTCGCCGAGCCATTCGCGTTTCGTCACGGCCTCGGTCCCGGCGACCGGCTGTCCTTGCCGACGGCCGAAGGGGTGCGCAGTTTCCCGGTCGTTGCGGTCTATCGGGACTACGACGCCGGTGGCAGCTCGATCGCGATGTCGCTCGAGCAGTACCGCCGGCTGTGGGACGACCCGGGCCTGTCGAGCATCGGCGTGCACGTCGCCGATCGGGCCCGCATCGCGGCGACCGAGGCCGCCGTCGCGGAGCTCCTGCCGCGCGGCGCGGCCCGGCTCGTGTCGACGGAGGGCGTCGTGGAGCTCTCGCTCCAGATCTTCGACAGGACGTTCGAGATCACGGAGGTGCTGCGGCTCCTGGCCGCGACGATCGCGTTCCTCGGCGTGCTGAGCGCACTGCTGTCGATCGAGCTCGAGAAGGCGCGCGAGCACGCCGTGCTGCGGGCCGTCGGGCTCGCGCCGCGGGGCCTCGCGACGTTGACGCTGACGCAGACCACGCTGCTTGGGTTTGCCGCCGCGGTGGCCGCGATCCCGATCGGCATCGCGCTTGCGGCGCTGCTCGTGCACGTGATCAATCGGCGTTCGTTCGGCTGGACGATGTCGCTCGATCCGGCCGTCGAGCCGGTGCTCGCCGGCGCCGCGCTCGCCATCGGGGCCGCGCTGCTGGCCGGCATCTATCCCGCCGTGCGCATGCGCCGCGCCGAGCTCGGCCGGGCCCTCCGTGAGGAGTAGGTGTCAGACACCTTTTCCGGAAAAATGGTGTCAGACACCATTTTTCGGGAAAAGGTGTCTGACACCATTTTTTTCTTTCGCATAATCAAAAACCCCCGGCCGCAGATGCGGACGGGGGTTTCGATTCAAGAGCCTGGCAGTGACCTACTCTCGCATGGGCAAGCCCACACTACCATCGGCGCT
>Ga0079224_100011284_pt1 | contig 12296 bp, 12 predicted proteins | sample Stecom2015_FD_80414 | JGI IMG/M metagenome (GOLD analysis project Ga0079224, IMG submission 80414) | Agricultural soil microbial communities from Utah to study Nitrogen management - Steer compost 2015 | ecosystem: Environmental > Terrestrial > Soil > Agricultural land | place: USA: Utah... | reverse complement strand
CATCGTCGCGCCGCAATGCGCGGATTCGCCCAGGCAGTGAACGACCGGCCGGGAAACGCTGGTTGCGGTCGCACGCAACGCGGACGTCGCTTCGTGGCCCGCGGACGCCCCTTCCGCCGAACGGCGGTCCTACGTCCCTTCCTCTGGCCGTGCGCGCGGCGTCTCCGCGCGCTCCGCGGCGACGCGCGGCCGGACGCAAGCCGCGCGTAGCCGCGAAGCCTCACATCCGGAACACCGGCGCGCGCCAGTCCGGGATCGGCGCGTTGAGGCTCGCGCTCAGCGCGAGCGCGAGCACGTCGCGGGTCCTGCGCGGGTCGAGGATGCCGTCGTCCCACAGCCGCGCGGTCGAATAGAACGGGTTCCCCTCGCGCTCGTACTTCTCCAGGATCGGCCGGCGGATCTCCTCCTCCTCCTCAGGAGTGAGGGTCTTGCCCTTCGCTTCGAGCTGCTCGCGCTTGACGGTCACGAGCACCCCGGCCGCCTGCTCGCCGCCCATCACCGAGATGCGCGCGTTCGGCCACATGAACAGGAACCGCGGCTGGTAGGCGCGGCCGCACATGCCGTAGTTCCCCGCGCCGAACGACCCGCCGATGATCACGGTGAGCTTGGGCACCTGCGCGGTCGCCACCGCCTGCACCATCTTGGCGCCGTCCTTCGCGATGCCGCCGTTCTCGTACTTCCGGCCGACCATGAAGCCGGTGATGTTCTGCAGGAACAGCAGCGGCACCTTGCGCTGCGCGCACAGCTCGACGAAGTGCGCGCCCTTCTGCGCGCTCTCGCTGAACAGGATGCCGTTGTTGGCGAGGATGCCGACCGGGATGCCGTGGATGTGGGCGAAGCCGGTGACCAGGGTCGGACCGTAACGTGCCTTGAACTCGTGCAGGCGGCTGCCGTCGACCAACCGGGCGATCACCTCGCGCACGTCGTACGGCGTGCGCGCGTCGTTCGGCAGCACGCCGAGGATCTCCTCGGGGTCGTAGGCCGGGTCTTCCGGCTCGGCGAGCGCAACCTGTTCCGGTTTGCGCGTGTTCAGGTGGCGCACGATCTCGCGGCACATCGCGAGCGCGTGTTCTTCGTCCTCGGCGAAGTGGTCGGCCACCCCCGAGATCCGCGTGTGCACGTCGGCGCCGCCGAGGTCTTCGGCGCTGACGATCTCACCGGTCGCGGCGCGTACCAGGGGCGGCCCGCCGAGGAAGATCGTGCCGTTGCCCTTCACGATGATGCTCTCGTCGCTCATCGCCGGCACGTACGCACCGCCCGCGGTGCACGAGCCGAGCACGACCGCGATCTGCATGATCCCCGCCGCCGACATCTGCGCCTGGTTGTAGAAGATCCGGCCGAAGTGGTCGCGGTCGGGGAACACCTCGGCCTGCAGCGGGAGGAACGCACCGCCCGAGTCGACCAGGTAGAGGCACGGCAGCCGGTTCTCCAGCGCGATCTCCTGCGCACGCACGTGCTTCTTCACCGTCATCGGGAAGTACGTGCCGCCCTTCACCGTGGCGTCGTTGGCGACCAGCATCACCTCGCGCCCTTCGACCACGCCGATCCCGGTGACGATTCCGGCCGACGGCGCCTCGCCGTCGTACATGCCGTGGGCGGCGAGCGGCGAGAGCTCGAGGAACGCCGTGCCCGGGTCGAGGATGCGCTCGATGCGCTCGCGCGCGAGCAGCTTCCCGCGCTTGCGATGCCGCGCGATCGCCTCCGCGCCGCCGGCGGCCTTCGCCTGAGCGACCGCCGCCTGCACCTCCTCGATCAGGCGCAGGTGGTGTTCGCGGTTGCGCTGGAACTCGGGCGAGTTGACGTCGACGCGCGTCGGAAGGACCTCGGACATCTGCGCGGACGGTACACGAACGGCCCGGCCCCACGCGAGTCAGGGCGCGCGTTCGCGGCGCGGACGCGCGCCGGCGGAGCCTGGTCACGAGACCGTGCGCCGGATCGCCGTCCGCGTCGCCGAGCTCCCGAGCGCCTGTGACGCCCGTCTGCGCGACCAGAGCGGCGTGCGCGCGGGGCGAACGGCGCCGTGGGCGGAAGCCGGCCGACCTGTCTGGCTCACGCCGACGGGGCGCGGAACACGATCCAGGCCACGTGCGCGTCGAGGCTGTACCGGTTCAGCAGGTCGAAGCCGTTCTCCGCGCGCCACTGCTCGACGTCGCGCTCGTCGACGTCGACGCCATGCCAGGTGTCGACGTGGCCGTCGGTGCGCCAGGGAGTGTGCTTGACCAGGAACTTGAACACGCCGCCGGGACGGAGCACGCGCCGGACTTCGCGCACGTAGCTGCGGATCACCTCCTTGCTCGGGATGTGCTGGAACACCACGTAGCTGAAGGCGAAGTCGACGCTGTCGTCGGCCAGCGGCGCCAGGGTGCAGCCGTCGCCGACCAGCGTCTCGACGTTGCGGTGCATGGACAGGAAGTCCTTGGACCGCGCGATCATCTCCGGCGACACGTCGATACCGATCACGCGGCGGAACACGTGCGCGAGGTAGGTCAGAATGCGGCCGATGCCGCAACCGATCTCGAGCACGACGCTGTCCGCGGACAGCAGGTGGAACACGTCGTGCAGGATCGTGTGCGCGTCGTGCAGCCCGCTCAGCGCGAACATGTAGGGGTCCGCCATCCCGGTGGCGATCACCTCCCTGGCGTTCTCGCGGGCGCGTGCGTCCCAGTCGCGGCGCATCCGCGCGAGGAACGGGTGCAACGCCGGATCCGACGCACCCGCAGGCGCAGTCCCGGGAACGCCCGGAGCAGGCCCTCTCGGTGATGCCCCCTCGGCCGGAGCAGGTGAGGAATCGGATGGGTGCTGCACGGCAAGCCTTTCGCGGGGCCGCAGAAGCGTAGACCACGCACCGGCCACCATGAACCCCGGCTTGCTGCCGCGCGGCCTGCATCGCCGGCGCGCACGCCGGGTCGACCGACCGACCGCGGGCGCGACCGCGGCCGACGCGCCAGAACAACCCGTGCCGACGCGCGTCGGGCGGATCGCGTCCACCGACCTCTCCCGCTGCCGCGCCCTTCGAACTATCCCTCTACCTAACGAGCAGGCGAGATCGAAGGGCTCCTGCGAGTCACCGTCGGTTCACGCCTGCCCTTCCGCTCGAACCCGCTGACGATGCCCAGTGCCGGCCCCCTGCTCGTCGTCCTCGGCCTCGCGATCGCCCTGCTCGGCGTGCTCATCTGGACCGGAGCGTTGTCCTGGTTCGGCCGCCTTCCCGGCGACGTTCGCCTCGAGGGCGAATCGGTACGCGTCTACATCCCGATCACGTCGATGATCCTCGTGTCGATCGCGTTGACCGGGATCGCATGGCTCGCGCGGCGCTGGTTCTCGCCGGGCGACTGAAGCCGCTACGCGATCCGCGCCCGGTTCGCTCGGGTCGCCGCCGGCGACGCAGGTCGGCGCCGGACACCTTGCTTGCTCGTCCTCTGCCGACGCTCAACGCCAGTTCCATCGGCGTTCGTCGGCGCGCCACTCGCCGACCAGGACACCTTCCTTTTCCGCTCCCTCGGCACGGTGCACGGAGAGCACGTACTGCCACGCCGCCGGATCCGGGATCACGTGCAACGTGAGGCCGGGATCGACGAACAGGATGACCGCGCCTTCCAGCCCGCGCCCCGCGACCTCCGCGCCGTGGTGCTTCACGGGCACGCCGTGCACCATGACGGTGTGCGCGCCGCGGGCGCGGGCCTCGCTGCCGATGCCGGCGAGCATCGCCTGCACGAGTCCGCCGGCCTCACCCCACCAGCCGTTGACCTGCCGCAGGAGCGGCAGTTGCGCGGCGATGCCGACGACCACCGCCGCAGTCGCGAGCCACCGCCGCCACCCGTCCGCGGACCACGCACCACCGAAGCACGCACCGAGGCCGGCCGCCGCCACAAGCAACGGCAGATGGAGGAGGCGGCTGCCGGCGAGGTTGGCATCGAGCCGCGCCCAGGTCACCGCCAGACACAGGGAAAGGAAGAGCAGGCAGGCGACACCCGCCGCGAGACGCAGCGCCGGCGGACGCCACGGCACCGCGACCAGCAGCGCCACGTTCGCCGCCGTCGCCACCGCGGTCGCCGAGGCTCCCCATGCCCCATGCGCTCCACACCACGGTCCCGGCACCAGCAAGTGCGCGAGTACCAGGCCGGTGTAGCGAACCATCCGCCCCAGCGACACCAGCATGTGCACGTTCGTGCCGTCGGCCGCGTGGTAACCGCCGATCCCGCCGATCACCACCGTGCGCACGGTTGCGTAGGCAGCCAGCAACGCGACGGCCGCGACGCCGAGCCCGCGCCGGCGCCCGCGCGTGCCTTCCCCGAGGAACGCCCAGGCGAGGGGGATGCAGAGGACGAGCGGCGCGGCCGCCTCCACGGCGAGCAAGGAGCACGCGCCCGCCGCGAGCGCTGCCGCGAGCCAGCCGATGCCGCCGCGGCGCAGCCAGACGAGCGCCGCAACCGCCATCAGCACGACGAAGAATGCCCCCAGGCCATGGCCGCGAGCCGCCACCCAGGACACGGCTTCGTGGTGCAGCGGACAGACCGCGTAGAACATCGCTGCCGCGACGCCGGCAGCGAAGCGGTTGGTCAGCGCAGCCACCAGCCAGCCGAGGCCCCAGGCACTCAGCGCCAGGAGCAGCACGCTGTGCGCGCGGAACGCCAGGGGCACGCGACCGAACAGGCCCTCGTCCAGACACAGCGACGCGCTCATCAGCGGTCGGAAGAACGGCGCACCCTTCGGCACCGCGATGCACTGGATCCAGGAGCCCGCGAGCTGGTGCAGGTGCAGCACCGCGAAATCGTCCGAGGTCCAGAACGCGTCGAGCGAAGGCGCATAGCCGACGCCCGTGACGGCGAGGCACGCGAGCAGGAGCCACACGTACCGCATCACCGACCTGACGCACGACATCGCCGCGCACGTGCTCGACCGCGTACGGATCGTCCCCGCCACGGCCAGGGGCAATCGCCAGCAGGGCCAATCCCCCGTGCGTCCGCGCGCGGTCCGCGCCCCCGCCGGAGCCCGCGTGTGTTCAGGGCACGGTCGAGCAACCCCGAGAACGCGAACTCCACGAACGCGCCGCTGCAGCCATCCTTCACCACGACCTCAGCGTAGTGCCTCGGGCCGCCGGTGGTCAGGTGCACGCGCTCGGAGCCCACGACGTCACTGCCCCCGCCGAGTGCACCGCAGGAGATTGCCAGGTAGCGGCTTACGAAAGTCCGCTCGACCCCGGGGCGCACCGGTACGCCCGGCCCCGGAACCCGGCGCGATCGTGCCTCGGTCCAGGCGAGGCTCGCGGGAACCTGCAGGCTCCGGCGTGCCTCGCCGTGCTGCCCTCGAAGGCTCCTTCGATGCGCGCGCGATGCGCGCCGGCAGCGGCTACCGCGATCGGGCCGATCCGATCCACCGGCGGACGCGCGCGCAATACGCGTCGAACTCCGCGCCGAACGTGTGCCTCATGCTGCGCTCCTCGAAGGGGATGATGGCGAAGTTCTGCAGCACGAACAGCACCACGGGCACGAGCCACGCCGGCCACGTGCCGACGATCAGCGCGACGCCCACCGCCATGGCGATCGCGCCGAGGTACATCGGATTGCGCGACCAGCGGAACGGACCGCCGGTGACGAACGCGGAGTGCACGGTCGAGGAAGGCAGGATCTCCGCGCGGTGCCGACGGAACGTCAGGATTGCCCAACCGCCCAGAGGAAGCCGGCGAGCAGCACGGCGATGCCCACCGGCCGCTGTTGCAGCACGACGGCAGGCTGCAACGCCTCGCCGAGCAACAACGCGAGGACGATCATGCCGACGAGCCAGATCGGCGTCGGGATGCGGACGATGACGGATGGCTTGCCGGGAAAGGTCACGGGGTCGGCCATGGTGTCACCCCTCGCTCGCGCGAAGCGTAGCGCGCGTTCCCGCGCCGCTGCTGCGTCGACCATCGTCATCTTCGCCGCGTTCGCGATGCGAACCCGACTCGAACGCCCGTGGCCCGGGGTCCCGATCTCGGTCTGCCTGCCGTCGGTGGTGGCGCCGGAGTCGGCGATCGCGCGGCGCGCCACGTCGTGGAAGCCGATCGCGCGCGAGCCGGGGCACGTCCAGTGCACCTCGGGCCGACGGGATTCGGCGCGTCGTGGGCACCGAGCACGCGGCCGGTGACGCGTGTCGGCCGGACGGCCGGCATGCGCTCGCACCCCGACTGAGCCGCGCGCCGGGCTCCGCGCGAGTCACGACCGAGCCTGCTCGCCCGGCAACTCGGTCCGCTCGTGGAGCGCGGCGCGCGCGCGCGACTTCTTCACCGCGACGGAGACCAGCAACCAGCACGGTCCTCGGCGCGGGGAAGCACCAGGGCCGGCCAGGCCGTACCACGTGCGCGAGTGCATCGGCGATCCGCACGAGCACTGGAGGCGGGAAGGCCGCGCGCCGATGGACCATCGGCTCGGTTGCCTTCGAGCAGCACGACGACGTGGACGGCCGTGGCTTCGCAGCGTCCCGTCGAGCCTCTCCCCTCGCGCGCCGGCAGCGCGGCGAGACGGTCCCGACGTTCGACACGAACTCGCCTCGCGTGAAGGGAAGGAGCCCACGTCGTGAAATGGCACCTGACCACGACGTCCTGCGGGAGCCGGCAACGGCTGCGTCGCCGTCATCGCACGGCGTCTCTCAGGCTCACACTTGCCGGTATTGACCGTTCGCCGCGGGACTCGTTAGCGTCCGACACAACGCCCGCCGGGAGTTTCGAGAGAACCCGACTGTCGCGGCGCTCGTCCGCCATCGCGCGCGGCGCGCGAAACGAACGGGCACAGTGTGCGACGCCTTCCCGCCTGATCGACGCCGATGAAGCGCCTCCTTTCGTCCACCGCCTGCCTCACTCTGCTCGCCCTCCAGGCCTGCTCCACCACCGCCACGAAGCTGGAACAGCTCGAGGACGTCGCGAAGGACTGGAGCTACGTCGTCCGCGCCAGCCAGGTGATGCCTATCTACCCGCTGACGGAGGACCTCTTCCCCGGCGACGTGTTCCTCGTGCAAACGCCGATCGACCAGCAGCAGCAAGCCTGGCAGGAGACGGGCTACCTTCCGCTCGACAACCACGTCGCGCGCCTCGACCCCGACGGGTACGAGCAGTTCTACGACCGGAGCTTCGACCTCCCGCAGGCGTCACAGCCGCCGAAGGTCTGGCTCACGGACTCGGTCGCGTGGAGCCGCGCGCCGCGCGCGGCGTTCCCGACGTACTCCTTCCAGGTGAAGAGCGGCTACGGCCTCAGTGGCGCGCTCCCGATCCAGGGCGTGCCCGTCGGGCTGTCGCTCCTCGGCGCGCAGAGCGCGTACGGCACAGTGACCCTCGCGGACGCGCGCACGTACGGGACGGACATCGCGAGTCTGTACCGACAACTGGAGGAGTGGGCGCGCAAGAACCGCGACCTGCTCGCGAGCTTCGCCTCGAACGAGAAGCGCACGAACTACCTGCGCGTCGTGACCCGCGTCTACCTCGTCGGGCGCGTGGCCGTGACGATCGAGAGCCAGGAGGCGCGCGGCGCGGGCGTACAGGCGGGCGTTCCGAAGCCGGTCGAGCTGTTGATTCCCGAACGCGCGGAGAGCACGGATTCGGAGGCGGCGGTCAAGGCGTACGGGGCGAACCTGGAAGCGCTCAACAAGGCAATCGAGAAGGCTCTGACCGGTTCGAGCACCGGCGCCGGAGCGACGTTCCAGATCACCGCCGCGTCCGCGCGCTCGGTCTCGATGGCGGAGACGTTCCCGCGCCCGCTCGTGATCGGCTACCTGGGGTTCGACGCCGCGATGGGAGAGGGTGGCGCCCTCGGTCCGCCGGTCCCGACCTACGCCGTCGTCAATTACGGCGCATCGCCCGCGCTGCCCGACACGGCTGACGCGCAACTCACGTCGAACGCACGCATGCAGACCGCGGCGCGCGCACTCGAAAAGATGGCGGGCGAGGGCAACGATCGAGCTCGCCGGCTGCTCGAGGAGCTGAACCAGGTCGCGGCGGTCGTCCCCGCGGTCCTGCCGGTCCACTTCTACGACAGCGAGGGGAAGATCACGGAGCGGCGCGGTAAGGAGCTGCGCGCGGGCTCTCCGAGCTACTGGCAAGTGTCCCGCTATCGCGGCGGTCTCCTCACGACCATCGCGAACCTCACAGCCGGCCGCGACAAGCCGGACTTCAAGCTCGCGGAGACTCCGGAAGGCGTGGACGCTCGCGCGCACCTCGCGTCGGAACTCGCTGCCGCGCGCCGCGAACTCGAGGTGTTGCACGAGCGTCTCGCCGCGCACGCGCGGCTCTTCTACGAGGTCGACCGGATCACGGCGCCGTACGAGGTGCGCTAGAAGGAAGAGCGATGGCCCAGAAGAAGTCGTCGAAGAAGGCCACCAGGAAGAAGGCGGTCGCAGCTCCGCTCGCCGAGGACACGGCCTTCGAAGCGGACGAACACACGGAACCGCAGGATCGGAACCAGCGGCTCGCGGACCTCTTGCAGGGACCGTGGCTCGCGTTGTCGATCGTGCGCATCGACCGCATCGAGATCGGCTCGCAGCGCGGCTGGCGCGTCACGCACCGCGGCTGACACCGCGGCGCCCGAGGCACGCCGCCGCGGGCGCCTCGGCGCCTGCCGAGTTCACGAGTCCACGCCATGGCGGCCGCGGCACGGCTCCCGCTCGTCGTCGTGTGCTCGTTCACGACGTCGCTCGCGCTGAGACGCGGTCCATCCACGCAGCTTCGCCGGCGCCTGCTACCACGGACTCAGCGGCCGGCCCGCGGAGAGTGCGCGGCGGGCCGCAGTGCCCCCGTGGCCGGCGGCGCGAGGCGCCGCGCGAGCGCGCCCAGCCCCACACCCAGGCCGGCCGCGAGCAGGCCCACGACGGCCGCGATCACGAGCTCCACCGGGAACAGGTTGTGCGACGTCGGATCGCGCGCGAGGTCGATCACGATCCGCACCACGACGGTGCCGACCGGAGCGAGTGCCATGAGCGCGAGCGTGGTTGTCGTGCGCGTCGGGTGGGCGAAACGGAGCCAGCCCGCCAGCACGACGACGAGGCCGAGTTCCGGCTGCAGCAGATCATCCGGAAGGTGGAGGTCCCCGTAGGAAGCGCTCCAGTAGCGCACCCCCAGGACGACGCAGGCCAGGACCGCCCACGCCACCCTCGACCACGGAAACTCCGCTGGCGCAGCGGTCTGCATCGAGGAGTGCTGGCGCAGCTCGCGCTGCTCCTCGAAGACGACGCCACCGAACACCGATACGACGGCCAGGCACGTGAGCCGCGTTCCGCGGCCGTCGGCGAACCACACGCGGTAGATCATGTGGCTGCGCGACCCGCGGAACGAGAGCAGGGGCGCGAGCGGCAGCCAGCGCACGCGCTCCACGCGCATCCCGGACAGGGAGAGATCGCGGCGGATCTGGTGCACCGCCCAGGCGATCTGTAGCGCGAACACCGTCGCCAGAATCAGTGCGAGCACCATGTCGGACCCCGTGTAGGGATCGTCATCGGTCCACGGCAGCCCGAACCTGGAGCCGCAGGACCTCGACTCCGGCATCTCGGGCCGCCGGCTTTTGGCCGATGCACAGGTGCACCGGCGTCTCCATCACGTTGCTCGGGTAGAGCGCGGCGATGCTGTGCGACGACTCGCATCCCGACGCTTCCGGCACAGCAGACGCCCGTGCCGGTGCACTCGCGGTGGCAGCGCGCGGCACCGCTCGCGCGCGTGTCGCGACTCTCCGACCGCGAGCACGTCGAGGCCAGCCGCGCCCAAGACACCGCGCGGACCTTCCGGGATGCCACCTCCCGAAGCGCACTCACCTCGACGCCGCGCACCCACCAGAAGCCTTGCCACCGAGCGTTCAAGCCCCCCGCATCCGGCCACCGATAGCAGGGCGCGAGGTTCGACGTCGGTGCGAGGATCGGCAGGCACGGGCTCGGGGACGAGCGACGGCACGACCGCGCTCGTGCTCGCGGGCGGATTGGGAACGCGCCTGCGGCCGTGCGTCGCGGACCGGCCGAAGGTCCTCGCCGACGTCGGCGGCGAACCCTTCCTCGCGCGCGTGCTCGACCAGATCGCCGCCGCCGGGGTCACGCGCACGGTGTTGTGCACCGGGTGGCTCGGCGATCAGGTCGAGCGCGTGTTCGGGGCGTCGTTCGCCGGCATGCCCCTCGTCCACGCACGCGAACGGCAACCGCTCGGTACGGCCGGTGCGCTGCGCGCCGCGCTGCCGCTCGTGACCGGCGACGACGTGCTCGTCCTCAACGGCGACTCGTTCTGCGCCGCGGCGCTGCCGGCGTTCGTCTCGTGGGCGCGCGCGCGCCGCGCGCCGGCCGCGCTGGTCGCCGCCGCGGTCGAGGACGCGTCGCGCTTCGGCACGCTGCACCTCGAAGGCCGCACGGTGCGCGGGTTCGTCGAGAAGGCTCCCGGACGCGCGCGCGCGTGGATCAGCGCCGGCATCTACCGGTTCACCCGCGCGGTCCTCGCCGAACTTCCGGACACCGCACCGCTCTCCCTCGAACGCGACGTGCTGCCGCGCCTCGCCGCCGACGGCCGCCTGCTCGCGTGGCGGACCGCCGCGCCGTTCCTCGACGTCGGCACGCCGGAGTCGTACGCCGCCGCGCCCGCGTTCTTCGCCGCGCGCCCGCCGCGCGCCGGGCTGCTCGTGCTCGACCGCGACGGCACCCTGATCGAAGACCATCCCTACCTCGGCGACCCGGACCGCGTGGTGCTGCTCCCCGGCGTGGTCGACGGCCTGCGCCGGTTCGCGGCGCGCGGCTGGCGGTTCGCGATCGTCACCAACCAGTCCGGCATCGGCCGCGGCTTCTTCGACGAGCGCGTGCTGCACGCGGTGCACGGCGAGTTGCTCGACCGCCTCGCGCGCGACGGCATCCACGTCGATGCGGTCGTGCACTGCCCGCACCGACCCGACGAGGGCTGCGCCTGCCGCAAGCCCGCGCCCGCCCTGCTGGAACGCGTGCGCGCCGACCTCGGCTACGCGGCGCACGAGTGCCTCGTGGTCGGCGACAAGGCGTGCGACGTCGACCTCGGCCGGCGCGCCGGCGCGCGCACCGTGCTCGTGCGCACCGGCTGCGGCGCGGCGACCGAACGCGAAGGCGCCTGCGTGCCCGACCTCGTCGTCGACGACCTCGCCGCGCTCGCCGCGCAGGAGATCGGCGCGTGATCATCAGCCGCACGCCGTTCCGCATCTCGTTCTTCGGCGGCGGCACCGACTACCCGGCCTGGTACCGCGTGCACGGCGGCGCGGTGCTCGCGACGACGATCGACAAGTACTGCTACCTGAGCTGCCGCTGGCTGCCGCCGTTCTTCGACTACCGCTACCGCGTCGTGTGGTCGAAGGTAGAGAACAAGAAGACGGTCGCCGAGATCGAGCACCCGGTGGTGCGCTGCCTCCTCGGCCACCTCGGCATCACGCGCGGGCTGGAGATCCACCACGTCGGCGACCTGCCGGCGCGCAGCGGGATGGGGTCCAGCTCGGCGTTCACCGTGGGTCTCCTGCACGCGCTGCACGCCCTGCGCGGGCGCATGGTCAGCAAGCGCGACCTGATGCTGGAGGCAATCCACGTCGAGCAAGAGCTGCTGCGCGAGACCGTCGGCTCGCAGGACCAGGCGTCCGCGGCGCACGGCGGGTTCAACAGGATCACATTCGCGCCGAACGGCGAGATCACGGTGTCACCGGTGTTGCTTCCGCCGGCGCGGGTGGCCGAACTCGAAGCGCATCTGATGCTCTTCTACACCGGCATCGCGCGCACCGCGGCCAAGGTCGCGGCGACCTACGCCGGCGACCTGCACGGCAAGCGCCGACAAATGCGCATCCTGCGCGATCTGGTCGACGAGAGCATCGGCGTGCTCGCCGGCGGCGGGCCGATCGCCGACTTCGGCGCACTGCTCGACGAGGCCTGGGCGTTGAAGCGCAGCCTCGGACCCGGCGTGTCGACCGACGAGGTCGACGCGCTGTACGCCGAGGCGCGCGCCGCCGGCGCGCTCGGCGGCAAGATCACCGGCGCGGGCGGCGGCGGCTTCCTGCTCCTGTTCGTGCCGCCCCAGCGCCGCGCCGCGGTCGCCGCGGCGCTCCCCGACCTCGTGCACGTGCCGTTCCGCCTCGAGGCGTCCGGCAGCCAGGTGATCTTCTACGAGCAGGAAGAGGACTTCGCCGCGGCCGAGGCCGAGCGCGAACGCCGCCCGATCCGCGCGTTCCGCGAGGCCGTAGGAGACGCGGCGGAACACGACTGGGTGATCCCGGCCGCACCCGCGCTGCCGGTCGCCAGCAGGACCTGACATGACGAACATCCCCACGCCGACGATCAAGCTCGACGACCTGCTG